>Ga0180432_10001092_pt1 | contig 43473 bp, 42 predicted proteins | sample SS_ome_10_FD_132414 | JGI IMG/M metagenome (GOLD analysis project Ga0180432, IMG submission 132414) | Hypersaline lake sediment archaeal communities from the Salton Sea, California, USA - SS_1_MS_2 metaG | ecosystem: Environmental > Aquatic > Non-marine Saline and Alkaline > Hypersaline >... | reverse complement strand
CTTAAGCTAAACTGACTTGGACCCGGCACTGCTCCATCCACCCCGGTAGGGGTGGCCGATTTGCCCGAGAAGATGGCCGGTTTGGAGCGAAACCGGTGTCCGATTTCACCGAAATACGCACCTATGCGCAAACAGTCGAAGACTTTACCACATATACAGAAATAGACCCCGAAAATAGAGTGACTGTCACTTCTCAAGAAATTAGTTTCTCTGATGTTAACTTCAGGGGTACAGATACATATGTCTACAGCGACAAGGGAGTTGACCATTTTGACGGAGACTTCGAACATCTCCTTACGGCTCAAGTATCCTCTATTGATACTTATGCTTTACCTATTGTGTGGATGCTTGCTAACACGGTCGACGATAAACATGGAATGCTATCGAGTAATGAAGATTTCTTGCTTTTAGAATTCTATAGAGGGGACTCAGGTTTTCAATTTAGAATTCAGGAATGTGTGAACGGTATAGAATACGAGGATGTATGGACTGGAACCTCTGTGGGAACCACTTACTACGTTAAGATCTTAAGGGATGAAAGTGTTGGTAGCTATGGCAGGCTCTACTGCTATATCTATTCTGATTCGGGAAGAACCAACCTTTTGGAAACACTACAACTTGATCTACGTGAGAAAGAGGACTTCCGCTACATTTATGCACTAAATACGGATAATAATGGGCAACTTTATAGAGCCTCTGGTTTTGTTAAAGATTTAGACCTACAAGAACAAGCACCCCCCGATTTACCTACTAATATATCTCCTTCAAATGGAGAAACTAACGTCAGCCTCACACCCACATTGACCTCTTCTGCTTTCTCCGATCCTGATGTTGGCGATACCCATGCTGCATCGCAGTGGCAAATAACCACAACGTCTGGAGACTACTCTAGTCCTGTATTTGATAGCGGTACAGATAATAATAACTTGACAAGCATTATCGTACCCTCGGGTAACTTGGACTACAATACTACCTACTACTGGCACGTGAGGCACCAGGATAATCAAGGAGCTTGGTCTGACTATTCAATAGAGACATCGTTTACCACAAAAATAGGTGAAGAATTCACTGCAGATGATAATACAGTGGCTCTGTGGCACTTTAACGAGGGCAGTGGGCCGACAGTATCGGATGCTACAGTTCATGAACATGACGGTACCATACATGGTGCTACATGGGTAAGCGAAGGCTTGGGAGGAAGCGCTCTTGATTTTGGCTCTAGTGCATATGTCGAGATTCCTGACGGCACAGGGCTGGACGGCATGGAACAACTCACAATAGAGTCGTGGTTATATCTGAGGTCGTATCCCCCGGATGGTATCAATCCTTACATGCCCATTCTTAGCAAATGGGGAACGGGTTACAAATCCGATGACTCATACAAACTCTTCATATTAAACACCGGCCAACTCTTGCTCGAGGTAAGCGACGGAACTGGGCCCGGCGACAGTGACATATCGTTGGTTTATTCTACCGATATGGTGCCCTTGAATCAGTGGACGCTGGTTAAAGCGACATGGACAGAAGGAGAAGGAATTCGACTGTTCATAGACGATGTGGAGAGTACAGGCATCCCTTATACCATTCATTACCCTAATAATGTTGGTTTTAACACACAAACTTTACAAGACACCTCGCAACCTGTCTGGATCAGTAGGGACGAATGGAGCCACAATTTCGATGGCATTATTGACGAGGTAAGGATTTCAAATATATCAAGATCTCCTGCAAACAACATTCCCAACCAGCCAGCTAACATATCACCGTCGACGGGGGCAACGGGTATTACAATTACACCTACACTGGCTTGCTCAAACTTTTTAGATAGCGACCCTGGGGACACTCACGCAGCATCTAAGTGGCAAATAACAACTACTCCGGGTGACTATTCAAGCACTGTTTTTGAAAGCTATACAGACCCCAATAACCTTACAAGCGTTTCTATTACTGCAGGCTACTTGAACTACAATACAACTTACTACTGGCATGTTCGTCATTTAGACAACCATGGTGCCTGGTCTGACTATTCTATAGAGACATTGTTCACGACAGGGGATGCTCCCGGTGATACGACATCTCCGGATTCTGTAATAGACCTGACTGTCAGTGAAGTGACAGTTGATACGGTGACACTAACATGGACAGCGCCTGGTGATGATGGGAATTCGGGCATTGCTTCACAGTACGACATCCGGATGTCAGAATCGATGATAACCGAGGCAAACTGGGACTCGGCAACGCAATTAACCGGTGAGCCGTCGCCAAATCACGCCGGTAGTAGTGAGGCCGTACAGGTCACGCAGTTGACCGAGGGTACAACTTACTACTTTGCCCTGAAGACAGCCGATGAGGTTCCAAACTGGTCTGGGCTTTCAAACGTTGTAAGCGCTACGCCGACTGCTGATAATACCCCAACAGGCCCGGATGTCGTCGTAGACTTAGGAACTGTGGAGGTCACTTTCGACAATGTGGGCACAGCAGGCGTTACATATACTGGCACAACATCAGTTAATCAGTGTGGTGCAACGCCCTCCGGTTATCAGGTGGTAGGAATATATACGGATGTCTCTACGACAGCGATCTGTGACCCTGGTGTGACTGTAGGCATACGATATAATGAGGTACCTAATATAGATGAAAACAGCTTAAGGCTCTTTCACTGTGAAGCCGGGACATGGATTGATCGTACAACCTCGGTGGATACCACAAATAATATTGTATATGGTCGGGTAGACTCGCTTTCATGGTTCTTCATCGGCGGCCAGTGGGTATGGGTGCCGGGTGGGACCAGCGCCCCGGTATTCCCGAGTATATATATCGGTATACTCGCGGCTTTCGGAGCGGCCGCGATAGCCTATTTTGCCCGCAGAAGGCTTGTTAAGCAGAAATAGCGGGTTGTCAGTAGAAAGAGAAATCACCCTCCCCTCTCCCTTGACGGGAGAGGGGATTGGAATGTCGCCCTAATACTTCGGTAAGCCTATCATTGAGTTTATCGAATGGTTCCCTTCGACAAGCTCCCTTCGACAAGCTCCCTTCGGCAAGCTCAGGGTGAACGGTTTTACACGGTCACCCTGACCTCTCCCGCCGAGGGAGAGGGGGTCGGGAAATTACCCTTGCCTTTGGACAGGATTGTTATACGTTTGCCATCCGACCGTTCATGGTTCGACAGGCTCACCACGAACGGGCAGGCTCACCATGAACGGGCAGGCTCACCACGAACGGTTAATGTAGGGGCAGAGCAATGCCTCTGCCCTCATTACGTCACCCTCGCCTTGCCTTCTCCCATCAAGGGAGAGGGAATTGTAATGTCACGCCCAGTTTTTCCACAAAAGCAGGACAGGTCTGCTTCTCTTATAAAGGAGGAATCGATAAAAAGTTAGTAGCTGATTTGATTGACCCTTGAATTTATTGGGGATATAATCAGGTTGGAAGTCTCGATATGACAGGCACCTTTTAAGGTGAAGGGAGCTACATTGCACGAGTCTTGCGGTATCCTTGGGGTCTATGCTCAAGGTGAGGAAGTAGCTGGACTCGCTTATTTTGGTCTCTACGCTCTGCAGCACCGTGGACAGGAGAGTTCGGGAATAGCCGCTGCCGATGGCGGCCGAATTCGACTGCATGCGGCAATGGGGCTTGTTAGCCAGGTGTTCAATGAGGCGACCCTGGGCCAATTGAAAGGCAGCATAGCCATCGGTCATAATCGGTATTCCACAAGAGGGTCGAGCCGCGTCTTCAATGCACAGCCGATACTTGTGTCCGGCCCCTCAGGCGATGTTGCGCTGGCGCATAATGGCAACATTGTCAATGCTGAGCATCTGCGCATGGAGTTAGAGGAAAGCGGTTACAAGTTCTCTACGACTTCGGACTCCGAGGTAGTCGCTCATCTTATTGTTTCATCTCCGGGGAAGGACCTGGTCCAGAAGATAAAGCATGCTATGGGCAGGCTCCTGGGTGCGTACAGCCTGACGGTTATGACCCAGGATAAACTGATCGGCGTTCGAGATCCAATGGGGGTGCGACCTCTTTGTCTGGGCTCTATTAATGGAGGCTGGGTGCTGGCATCCGAGAGCTGTGCTCTGGACCATCTCGGGGCGCAGTTCATCCGCGAGGTTGAGCCTGGAGAGGTGGTTCTTATTGATGAGTCCGGGGTAAACAGTTTTGTGGTGAGGAAGGTAAGAAAAAAGGCGCTCTGTATATTTGAATATATCTACTTCGCTCGCCCTGATAGCGTGATCGGCGGCCGTCGTCTATACCCGGCACGGCAGGCTATGGGTATGCAGTTGGCCAGTGAACACCCGGTGGATGCCGACCTGGTTATAGGCGTTCCCGACTCGGCTACCGCAGCCGGTATCGGCTACTCTTTCGCCTCCGGCATCCCGTTTTCTGAGGGCTTGCTCAAGAACCGCTATGTCGGGCGAACTTTCATTGAGCCGGAGCAGCGGCTGAGAGATTTAGGTGTCAAGCTGAAGTTTAATCCTATGCCTGAGGTGCTCTCGGGGAAAAGGGTGATCGTTGTCGACGACAGTATTGTTCGCGGCACTACCACACCTCAAGTTATTGGCCTTCTGCGGAGGGCGGGCGCCAGTGAGATACATTTACGTATCTGTGCTCCTTCGATCCGTTATCCCTGTTTCTTTGGTGTGGACATGGCCACGAGACGGGAGCTCATCGCAGCTCAAATGACTATACCGGAGATCGCAAAGTCAATCGGAGCCGATTCTCTGGGCTATCTCAGCGTTGACGGTTTGATAAAGGCGGTGGGTCTACCCAAAGAGGGTTTCTGCCTCGCTTGCTTCACCGGAGACTATCCGGTACCCGTTCAGCTTGAGATGGATAAGCTGGCACTTGAGACGCTTCCATAAGCTGGCCAGGCAGGTTTTTACTTCGTGGGAAGGTACGCTTAAGTGGGACGGGAAACCAAAAAATCTCGAGGTATTACCTATGCCGCATCCGGTGTGGATATAGATGCGGCTAGCAGGTCAGTGGAGCTTATAAAGGGTAAGGCCGCTGCTACTTTCCGTCCCGAGGTTTTAACGGAAATTGGGGCTTTTGCCGGGCTTTTTCAGCTTTCGGGCTACAAAGAGCCGGTTCTTGTCTCCAGCGTCGATGGGGTGGGGACCAAGGTTAAGATAGCTATTGCCCTCCACCGGCATGACACGATTGGCATTGACCTTGTTAACCATTGTGTGAACGATATATTCACCTGCGGCGCCGAGCCTCTCTTCTTCCTCGATTATTTAGCAATGGGGAAACTCGTGCCTGAGATGGTGGAGAGTGTGGTCAGCGGGTTAGCTCGCGCCTGTAGTAACGTTGGCTGTGCGCTTATCGGTGGTGAGACTGCTGAGATGCCCGGTCTTTATGCCGCCGGTGATTACGACCTGGCGGGGTTCATAGTGGGTGTTGTGGAGAAGGGAAAGATTCTCGACAATAGCTCGATTGAAGCAGGTGATGCAATCTTAGGGCTCCCTTCAAGCGGGATGCATACCAACGGGTATTCGCTGGTACGCAGCATTTTTGACGTGGACAGAGGAGGCTCCGCTGCGCTGGATGTGTTCTATCCTGAGCTTGGCCGTACCCTGGGAGAGGAACTGCTCGAACCTCATCGCTGCTATTTCCCAATGCTGAAGCCGGTATTATCTTGTGGAGCAGGGGTGGAGGGAGAGGAGCGGGAAGAGCCGGCAATCAAGGGTATTGCGCATATTACAGGGGGAGGGCTCATCGATAATGTGGCCCGTATCATACCGCGTGGAGCTGCGGCTCTGTTTCGCTCGGATACGTGGCCTGTTCTGCCGGTATTCAGGTTAATTCAGGAACGGGGCAATGTCGGGCGGGAAGAAATGTACCGGGTGTTCAACATGGGGATCGGGATGGTCATCATCTGCTCGCTGAGCCGCGTTGATGAGATCGTCGCTTCGGTTCCGGAGGCTATACTAATAGGTGAGGTGGTAGAGGGCAAAGGGAAGGAACGAGTGATCATTTCTTAGAATTGCTCGGGCCTTAGAGATGTCTCCCGGGTTGATAGAATAGGATAGGAGGGTTTATGCGTGCAATATTAAGTGTCTCCGATAAAACGGGCCTGGTCGATTTAGCCCGTGGACTTGAGGGGCTTGGCTGCGAATTATTCAGCACCGGCGGGACCAAGAAGGCTCTGGTCGAGGCCGGAGTATCGGTTCTTAGTGTTAGTGATTTAACCGGTTTCCCTGAAATACTGGATGGTCGGGTGAAGACGCTTCACCCTGCTGTTCACGGCGGGATACTGGCCAAGAGGAAGCTCGCCGCACATGTGGAAGAACTCGAAAAGAATAGAATGGGGTTTATCGACCTGGTAGCGGTCAATCTGTACCCTTTTCGAGAGACTGTTGCCAGGCAGGGAGTGGCTCTGGATGAGGCACTGGAGAATATCGATATCGGCGGGCCCACAATGATTCGGGCTGCGGCCAAGAACTTTCCTGATGTGCTGGTGATTGTTGACCCTGCGGACTATGAATCGCTTCTGGAATTGCTGCGGGCGGGAGAGGTAGGGCTGGAAGAGCGAAAGAAGCTGGCGCAGAAGGCTTTCCAGCATGTTGCCGCTTATGATACGGCTATCGCTCAATACCTCCGTCAGGGTGAAGACGGTTTCGGCGATGAGATTACCGTTGCACTTAAGAAAAGGTATGATTTGAGGTACGGTGAAAACCCTCATCAAAAGGCTGCTTTTTATGTAGAGGAGATACCCGGCGGTCCGGTTAGTGGTATCAGCGCGGCGAAGCAGCTTTGGGGAAAGGAGCTTTCCTTCAATAATATCCTTGATTCCGATGCCGCCTGGAATGCGGCTAACGATTTCGAGGCCCCTACGGTATCCGTCATAAAGCATACCAATCCCTGCGGCCTGGCTTCACATCAGAACCTGGCTGAGGCCTACAAGCATGCCTTCTCGGGAGATACCGTTTCAGCTTTTGGGGGAATTGTGGCTTTTAACAGGCCGGTGGATACGGACACTGCACGGGAGGTCTCGAGAAATTTCTACGAGGTGATTATTGCTCCCGATGATGAAAAAGAGGCGCTGGAATTGCTTAAGCAGAAACGTGACGTTCGCATCCTGGTCATGGGCTCGCAGCAGGGCAGTTCGGGTGGAGAGGGTTCACCTGCAATGGACTTTCGCCGGGTTGGAGGAGGATTGCTGGTCCAGACGGCGGATAATCTGTCCGACAGCGGCTTGAGCCTGAGAACGGTGACTGAGCGTGAGCCTACTGACGAGGAGTTAAAGGACTTGATGTTTGCCTGGAAGGCGGTCAAGCATGTCAAGTCGAACGCTATCGTTTTAGTGAAGGACTCTATGATTCTGGGGATGGGGGCAGGGCAGCCGAACAGGGTGACAAGCGTGAAGATCTCCCTGGAAAAGGCCGGAGAGCGAAGCCGGGGGAGCGTAGTCGGTTCTGATGCCTTCTTTCCCTTCCCCGACGGGGTAGAACTGGCGGCAAAAGGCGGGGCTACGGCTATCATTCAGCCGGGGGGCTCCGTCAGAGATGAAGAAGTCATAGCAACCGCGAACAAGTATAAAGTTGCGATGGTCTTCACAGGCGTCCGCCATTTCAGGCATTAGGATTGGGGATGTCCGGAATTCAAGCTGAGATAGGCAATCTGGAGGCTATTGTCGGCTCCCTTTCCATGTCCGAAAAGGAGCTTTTTAAACGTATCTTCGATATCGTGGTAACAAAGGGGCGGTTATATCCCCCTCAAGGTATGAGGCCTTGGATCGAGGAGCAGTTTGGCTCGGTAGACAGGGCACTGGAGCAGAATATTGTCAGAGTTACGAACCTGGTAACTTTTGAGGAAGCGCTTTTCAATCCACTGCGGGCAAGCCGGCCTGTGGAGGAGCATGCTGGGGATGAGGTTTCGGCAGCGGAGATAGATAACCGGCAGACTGACATATTCTCCGACCCGCTGGCTAATACACCGGAAGATACCTTCGGTCGTATCGAGGGGAGATACTGTATTACCGCAAGCAATATCGCGAAGTACGAGGGCTTTCACGGAGTAATAATATTCAAGGAGCCGGACCCTCTTCGGTTCACACGCGAACAGGTGATCGACTATATCGATACGGGATGGAGGTGGGCACGGAAGGCGCATTTTATCGATCCCGAAGCCAGGTACTATTTCTTCATGTGGAACTGTGGCGGGCGAGCGGGCGCTTCCTTACCGCACGGGCATGCACAGGTCACGCTGGGGAAGCGGAGGCCTTATGCCAGGGTAGAACAGCTTCGTTGTGCCGCTCTTTCCTATAGGAATCAATACGGTGTGGATTATTTTGATGATCTGTACCGGGCTCACCACGCTGTAGGCTGCGGTATCGAGACGGGTGGGATAAGGGTTCTGGCTTATCTGACACCCGTTAAGGAGAAGGAAGTCGTTTTGATGGCGCATGAGCTCGGCGAATCATTTAGTGAGACTCTTTATGAAGTATTGGCTTGTTTTCGCGACCGGATGGGGGTAACATTTTTCAACGTTGCCCTTTTCATGCCTCCCCTTACTCGGGCAGAGGAGGATTGGAGTGACTTTCCGACAATTGCCCGTGTCGTCGATCGGGGAAGTGCCGAAAGCAAGGCATCGGACATCGGCGCCATGGAGCTTTATGCCTCGAGCGTCATCTCCGGTGACCCGTTTGAAGTTGCACGAGTGGTGAAGGAGGCATTGGGATAATCTGATGAACAGCGTTGACGTTGTAGTCCCTGTTTTGAACGAAGAGGCTGTCCTGGCTAGCAGTGTGGCTATACTACAGGATTTCCTTACCAAGAACCTGTCGTGCCGCTGGCGGATTGTAGTTGCTGATAATGGCTCTACTGATAGAACATTCGAGGTTGCCGGGGAGTTAGCCTGGAAATATCCTGAGGTGGGCTGTCTGAGATTAGAGCAGAGGGGTCGCGGCCGTGCCTTGAGGAAGGCGTGGTTGGAGAGCGACGCGGATATAGTGTCATACATGGATGTCGATCTCTCAACCAAACTTGACGCTTTTCCGGAGTTGCTGCGGGCTCTGGAAGAAGGCTACGATATCGCTGTCGGTTCGCGGCTGATGAAAGGCTCTAATGTCAAGCGAAGCTTAAAGCGCGAGATTACGTCGAGGGGCTATAATCTGCTGATTAAAGTCATGTTCTGTTCAAGTTTCAGTGATGCCCAGTGTGGATTTAAGGCGGTCAAACGGGATGTGGCGCAGGCGCTTGTACCCTTAATCAAGGACCAGGCCTGGTTTTTCGATACCGAGCTACTCCTCCTGGCAGGAATGAAGGGTTATCGTATTAAGGATGTGCCTGTGGAGTGGGTCGAGGATGAAGACACCAGAGTCAACATTACCAGTACTGCCTATGAGGATGTAAAGGGCTTGCTCCGGGTGCGTTTCCGTCATCCACGTTAGTGCCTGGGCTGGTCGGAACTTGGAATACAAGGATTTTAGAGACAAGCAAAACATGGAGAGGCTGCGGATGATAACATCCACAGCGAGCACATTAGAGGACGGACCCACAAATCTCAAACAGCCTATTGTTTGAAAGTACAACCCAGGTTCCGGATGATGGCAATCTTCCCCTGCAGTGTGTTACAATTCTGTCGCCTTTTAAAGTGGGGCTGACCGGCGTGTAATAGCAAGGCGGTTGTTTTTATATCCAGTAAGGAGGGATAAGTGGAGGTAAAGGTTGTTTCCGGTGATATAACACGGATTAAGGTTGACGCTGCGATAGTCAATCTCTTTGAGGGGGTCGAGAAACCCGGAGGTGCCACCGGTGCTGTTGATCAGGCGCTGGGTGGAATTATAGGTCAGCTTATTAACGAAGGTGAGATCAAGGGCAAACTGAACGAAGTTACGCTTATCCATACCATGGGTAAGATGGAGGCGGAGCGTGTGGTGGTAGTGGGGCTGGGTAAACAGGAGAAGTTCACCTATGACACTGTTCGTGCGGTGACGGCAGCGGCGTGTCGTTTCTTGAGAAAAATAGGCGCTAAGCGGGTAGCGACTATAATTCATGGAGCGGGTGCCGGCGGCTTAAGTATGGAGGGAACGGTTCAGGCTCTGGTGGAGGGTAGCATTATTGGCCTTTATATCTTCCGTAAGCATGTCACCAAGGAGCACGGGCATGATGAGATCGAAGAGCTGATTGTGGTATCGCGTGATGAAAGCAATCTACCTATGCTTGAGAGCAGTGTTAAACGCGGTATAGTGATGGCCGAAGCCACTAATTTTACCAGAGATATGACAAACGAGCCCGCCAATTACATGACTCCTTCTGATTTGGTTGAGGTGGCGCGGAAGGTTGCAGTCGAGAGAGGACTGGAGTTCAATGTACTTGAGCGAGAGGATATGGACAAGTTGGGGATGGGGGCGCTACTGGGGGTCGCCCAGGGCAGCAAACAGCCCCCCAAATTAATCGTTATGAGCTATCGCAATAACGATTCCACAGCTACACCACTGGGCTTTATTGGCAAAGGTATAACCTTTGATTCGGGAGGCATTTCGATAAAACCATCCGAGGGTATGGACGAGATGAAGGGCGACATGGCCGGCGGTGCCGCGGTCATTGCTGCTATTGCTGCTATAGCTGAGCTCAAGCCCGGGATAAATGTTACGGGCCTTATCCCGGCGACTGAGAACCTCCCGGGAGGGGCTGCGCTCAAACCGGGTGATGTCCTCAAGGCGATGAATGGCAAGACAATAGAAGTGGCGAATACGGATGCTGAGGGGAGGTTGATTCTGGCAGATGCCATATGTTATGCAAAGAAACTCGGTCTTGCGCCCCTGGTAGATGTGGCGACGCTGACCGGTGCTTGCCGTGTTGCTTTGGGGGATATCTGTACCGGAGCCATGGGCAATGATCAGAAGCTTATAGATAAGGTAATCAAAGCTGGTGATGAAGCGGGCGAGAAAATCTGGCAGCTACCGATGTATGAGGAGTACAAAGAACAGAATAAGAGCGAGGTCGCTGACGTTAAGAACACGGGTGGAAGGTATGCAGGGGCTATCACCGCTGCCCAGTTCCTGGCTGAGTTCAGTGAGGATACCCCATGGGTCCATTTGGACATTGCCGGACCTTCGTTCATTAAAAAGGAGCAAAATTATCTGATCAAGGGGGCAACGGGGGTTGCGGTAAGAACGCTGGTTAATATTGCTTTGGCTCTTGCCGAAGAGCCACAAAAATAACAAGATTTTAACGGGGGTTCTATCATGAAGGTAAAGTGGCTGGGTCACGCATCTTTCTTGATCACTGCCGATGACGGTACCAGGATTATAACCGATCCCTACGGGGAATACCCTGGACTTAGCTATAAGCCCATTGATGAAGCTGCCGACATAGTTGTCGTCAGTCACGAACATGGCGATCACTTTGGTGCTAAAATCAAGGGTGATCCCAAGACGGTTACGGGAAGCGGTAAGAAGGAGGTGCGGGGAATTGAATTCAAGGGGCTGGAAACATACCACGATACTTCGAAGGGTAGTGAGAGAGGGGCCAATACAGTTTTTTGCTTCACTGTTGATGGGTTGAGAGTCTGTCACCTGGGTGACCTGGGGCATCAGCTATCAGAGTCGGAAATAAATGAGATAGGACACATTGATATCCTGATGGTTCCTGTGGGTGGGGTCTATACAATAGATGCAGACACAGCAACCGGTGTTTGTGATATCATCAGGCCTAGAGTGATAATCCCCATGCACTATAAGAATGATAAGTGCGCTTTTCCTATTTCTGGGGTGGATGAATTTCTTAAAGGGAAGTCCGGTATCAGGAGGTTGGATTCCAGTGAGGTGGAGTTGAAGTTGGAGCAGCTTCCAGAAGAGGCTGAGATTGTGGTGCTGAGGCATGCTCTCTAAACATATATTATCAAATTGACAGTATGAAACGTGATAAAGTATAATAGCGCACGAGTAAGGTGATAAAAGATGCCTAAGCGAACCTGGCAGCCAAAGAAGATTCCCAGGAAACGAAAGCATGGTTTTCGCGCTCGAATGGCGACTCGAGGGGGGCGTATGGTTTTAAGGCGGAGACGGCTGAAAGGTCGCTACCGTCTTGCGGTATAGGATTGGGGTTGTGGTGGAATGGGTAAAGGGGAGAGGCTTAGAAAAAAATCACAGTTTGACGATGTTCGTGAGCATGGGCGAACATGGGTATGTGAATTAGTAGTACTGAGGGCGATGCCGAACGGGCTTGGATTGAATCGCTACGGCTTTGTGGTTAGCAAGCGTTTGGGTAACGCGGTGGCCCGCAATCGAGTGAAGAGGTTATTTCGAGAGGTAGTAAGATTGACTCCCACTGAAAAAGGGTGGGATATGGTCTTTATTGCCCGCAACGGAGTAAAAACGGCGAATTATCAACAGTTGGAGGCGGCAGTAGCTAAGTTACTGCGAAAGGCCCGGATTTTAACAGGTATGGGTGAGGCAGAGAGGGCAGGTAAGGCATAGGGATGAAGAGGTTTGCGTTAAGCCTGATAAGGCTTTATCAGCTGGCGATTTCTACAAACATGCCCAAGTCGTGTCGGTTTGTACCCTCTTGTTCCCAATATGGCTACGAAGCAATTGAAAAGTATGGGGTGGTAAAGGGTGGATGGCTGACCGCAAGGCGTATCTGCCGCTGCCATCCATTGGGCAGGGGTGGTGTGGACCCTGTACCTTGACTGTTTCTGTTGTATAGTCAGATTCTGCTCATCTGTTAACATTATTTAAATGTTTGACGCCAAGCGTGTTATACCAATGAAAGCTATTATCGTCGCTATATCCATTGCTGCTCTGGTTCTTTCTGGATGCGTGGGTGCCAGGGGATGGCCCGGGGTCGCTTCCGATGGGGACACTCTTTATGTTGGTACCATGGATGGCAGGGTTATCGCTTTAAACCCTGATAGTGGCAGCAGGATATGGCAGTGGAAGCCGGAGGAAGAGGAAGCTGGCAGTATGTTCGACTGTACTAGTCAGGGACAGTTCAGGGCGGGGATGAGCTATGGCATACCGGTAGTTGAGGATGGTACGGTCTATTTCGGTGCGTATGATGGTAAAGTCTACGCTATCGAGGCGGAAAGCGGGGCTGATGTGTGGAACTATGACACTGACAGCTCTATCGCCGGAGGCGTTGCCGTTGTAGGCGACACCCTCTTCGTTGGCACCTCGGATGGGGAGCTTCATGCTATTGATGTAACCAGTGGGTTATCTAAACAGGGCTTTCCTTTTCATACTGAGGAAAAGATCTGGGCAACACCTGTAGTTCGGGATGGAATTGTCTATTTTGGCTCCCTGGATCACAAATTGTATGCCGTGGATGCCGTAACAGGCGAGTCAAAATGGGATTTCGAAACCGGTGGGGGAATTGCTTCGACGTCTCTATTGGTGGACGGTGTAATCTATGTTGGGTCATTCGATAGCAGGTTCTATGCTATTGATGCTGGTAACGGTGAAGAGAAGTGGGCATTTGACCAGGCGGGAAACTGGTTCTGGTCGGAAGCTCTTTATAAAGAGAGCGTCATCTATGCTTGCTCTCTGGACCACCATGTCTATGCCATCGACGCTGTGAGTGGAGAGATGGCATGGTCTGAACCTTTTGATGCGGGCGATCAAATCAAGTCTTCTCCAGTTATCGTAGGTGATGTATTGATAGTAGTCTCCAATGATGGAAAGGTCTATGGAATTGACCTGGATACCGGAGAGGAGAAGTGGCCACAGTTTGATATTGAGGCAACAGTTCTTGCTTCTCTGTGTGCCTCCGGGACTACGGTCTATCTGAACGCTCAGGATAACCGGCTATACACCTTCGATGGTTTGACGGGTAAACAGGACTGGAGTGTATCGCTAGTCGAGTGATATAGGTTAAAGCTATGTCTGAAATTAATCCTAGGAGTATGCCTAAAATCGGGCTTAATTTTAGGAATATCCTTATCTTTCTTCTATTATTGCTGATTTTCCTCTTTATAACCGGGGTTATCTCCCCAGTGGAATTATTTGACACCGTGCTTCTACGGCCGATGCTCAACCTCCTGGCTATCCTGTCCAAGTATCTCTTCAGCAGCTTCGGGCTGGCCATTGTCGTACTGACGGTAGTCATCCGTTTATTTACATGGCCACTTTACACGAGACAACTGCGTTCCACCAGGGCGATGCAGGAGCTACAGCCCAAGCTGAAAGAATTGCAGAAGAAATATGCCAAGGATAAAGAGCGACTTAATCAGGAGACGATGAAGCTCTATAAGGAACAGGGAGTAAATCCCCTCGGATGTGCTTTCCCGATGCTGGTTCAGTTCCCTATATGGATTGCACTATACCAGGCGGTTATACAAGGTGTAGCTTTTGCTCCTGAAAATCTTCTTGGCCTATCAAAGCAGCTCTATTCAGTACCGTTCATTCAGGAGGTAGTGCCATTGAGCAGGCACTTCCTCTGGCTTGATCTTGGTACCGGGGATATCTTCATGGCTATCCTGGTAGCGGCCAGTATGTGGGTCTTACAGAAGATGTCCCAGCAGCCATCTATTGATGCGTCGCAGCAACAAATGGGTAAAATCATGCTGTGGCTGATGCCCTTGATGTTTGGCTTCTTTGCCTTAACATTCCCCAGTGGACTTTCTCTGTACTGGGTACTCACTAACCTCATAAGCATAGTGATACAGTATCGCATGACTGGATGGGGAGGCCTGTCAATGCCCTCCATAGACTCTATTAAAGGGAGGTTCCAGCAGCCATTTGGCCCTCCGGCAGGTACTGCGGTGACTTCAGGAGGGGGTGAGAATGGTGGGGAAGCCGGCGAAGATAGTGCAGTTACCGGAAGCAAGAGCACCGTTGAGGATGATGTAGACTCTCATCGAAAGAAGGTTCGTCATGGAAAGCGTCGAGATAAGCGCAAAGTCCGAAGAAGAAGCAGTTGATATAGCTCTAGCTGAACTGGGGCTTGGTCGTTCTGAGGTAGAGGTAGTTGTACTCAAGAAAGGGAGAAGTGGCCTCTTTGGTCTAGGCTCTGAGGAGGTCAGGGTGAGGGTGACGCCGCTGGAACTGTTATCGGGTGAGGGTGTTGATGTGGGGGGTATGTCCAAAGGAATCTTGGAGAATATCCTGTCTCTGATGGAGATACCTGCCAGCGTTGCACTGGAGATAGAAGGCAGCGGAGAGCAAGCTGCGATCAAGCTCGATATAGAGGGCGATGATCTGGGAATCCTTATTGGAAGACGAGGCGAGACCCTTTCCTCGCTGCAATATATAGTCAATCTAATTATCAGCAGGCATCTTAAATCGCGTGTCGGAGTAGTTGTTGACGTTGAGGGGTACCGACAGCGGCGCTATGAGTCTTTGCGACTGCTGGCGCGACGTCTGGCTGATCAAGTGAAATCCACGGGGAGATCGGTGACTCTTGAGCCCATGACCGCCGCTGAACGCAGGATCATTCATCTGGAACTGCGGGATAGTCCTTATGTTACCACTCAAAGCATAGGGCAGGGGGAAGGTCGCAAGATAGCTATCCTTTCTAAGGGTAAGGGATGACAAGTCCCCTAACTTCGCCACTGTGTGTCCAGTTTTAAAAGTGTTGTTTGAGGCCTTAAGTATCAAAGCAATTATTGATTGTGGTGAAGGTATCGTATGTTACTAACTAAGCAGGAGGCAGTCAATGGAGTTCAGCAACATAATTTATGAGAAGAAGGAGGGATTGGCCAGGATAACCCTTAACCGTCCCGATGTGCTCAATGCTCTGGACCCAAAGACACTTGAGGAAATCGGCGAAGCGTTGGAGGATATCGAAAATGATATTTCGGTTAGGGTTGTAGTGATCACTGCCAAAGGAAGGGCATTCTGCACTGGCGCTGATCTGGCTGGTATAGCTTCCATTCCTCCCGATAAACCTCGGGACTACTTCCTCAGACTCTGGAATAAGGTATTCAGTGCCATAGAGAATGTGAGTGTGCCGGTGATAGCGGCAGTAAACGGTATGGCCTACGCAGGAGGTCTGGAGCTGGTAATGGTCTGTGACCTGGCTATCGCTTCGGAAGAGGCTAAGCTCTCTGACCAGCATGCTAACCGCGGTCTGACGCCCGGCGGTGGTGCTAGCCAGAGACTTCCCCGGCTTATTGGCATAAGAAAGGCAAAAGAGCTTCTTTATACGGGCGACCGAATCACACCGGCTGAGGCGGAGCGGCTTGGGTTGATCAACAAGGTCGTTCCTGCCGATAAACTGGATGAGGCGACCAGCGAAATGGTAGCGAAGTTGTTATCCAAGAGCCCGATGGCTCTTAAAGCGGTGAAGAAGTTGGTCAACCGCGGAATGGAAAGCAGTCTGGACGCGGGGTTAGAGATGGAAATGCTTGCCATGACTGCACATGGTACGACGGAAGACTTTGAGGAGGGTGTGAAGTCGTTTCTGGAGGGCCGGCCGCCTGCATTCCCGGGGAGATAAACGCTGGCTAAAGCCGTTGACAACCGGGCTACAATATTAACATATACAACATGAATATAATTTAGAAAAAGGCATTGACGGAGACGAGTAGACGGGGTAATCACACAGCGAGTCTGGTACGGTGAGAGCAGATGTGACCAACCCGACCGAAAATCCCTCCCGAGCCGTCAATCGAAAAGGATCGCCTGAGTAGAATTGGCCGGTTTTGTCAGCCGTTATCCATGACGGGGCATTATTGAGTGTCCTGATGAGAGTCCCGATAAGTTGGGGAAGTAGGGTGGTACCGCGGGAGTGAAGTCCCGTCCCTTCGAGGACGGGACTCTTTGTTTCAGCAGGAGGAATCCATGTTTGAGCCTGTGACCAGTAAGGTGAGTTTTTATGAGCTCGAGAAGCGCATACTCAGCTTCTGGCAGGAAAATCGTGTGTTTGAGAAGAGCGTAGAGCAGCGTAAGGGCGGACCGAAGTATGTTCTCTACGATGGCCCACCGACGGCTAATGCCAGCCCGGGGATTCACCATGTGCTGGCGAGGGTCTTTAAAGACCTGTTCCCCCGCTACAAGACTATGAAGGGCTATTATGCCGAGAGGAAAGCGGGCTGGGATACCCACGGTCTTCCCGTGGAGCTCGAGGTCGAGAATGAGTTGGACCTGAAGAGCAAGCCTGATATTGAGGAATTCGGTATCGCCGAGTTCAACAGCCGCTGCCGCCAGAACGTGCTCAAGTATGTTCAGGAATGGAAGGAGCTCACGGACCGAATTGGCTTCTGGATAGACATGGAGCATCCGTATATAACCTTCGACAACGGCTACATCGAGACATGCTGGTGGATAATAAAGCAGTTTTGGGACCAGGGGCTTGTTTACCAGGGCTACAAGGTTACCCCGCACTGCCCCCGCTGCGTGACCAGCCTCAGTTCCCATGAAGTGGCTCTGGGGTATGCGGAGACTGATGACCCTTCAATTTACATAAAGTTCGAACTCAAGCCGGATTCAGTTGAGTATACATCACTTGAGCATCTGTTTGGCAATTTTTCAAATAGGCCGGCTTACCTGCTGGCGTGGACTACTACGCCATGGACATTGCCAGGAAACACTGCCTTGGCTGTGGCATATGATGCTGAGTACTCAGTGATGGAAGGGGAGGACGACTATCTAATTATGGCTTCCGCTTTAGTGAACAGGGTGGGGCTAAAGGGCTATATCGAGGTTGATAGAGTTAAAGGCTCGGGTATAGCCGATATGAAAAAGGGGTTGAGATACAAGCCATTGTTCAATCCTCATAGTTACGGGGTGGAGCGAAGATGTTTTAAAGAAGGTACTCTATTACTACTGAATATAGATATCAACCTTGAATATCCTGTTATAGCTGCTGATTTTGTTTCTATGGAGGATGGCACTGGTATCGTCCATGTCGCTCCTGCCTTTGGCGAGGTGGACTTCGAGGCCGGAGAGGTCAACGGACTTGACTTCGTGCGAGATTATGTGGACTTGCAGGGAGTGATACAGGGCACCTATCCCTTTGCGGGTCTGTTCGTCAAAGACGCTGACCCGCTCATCCTCGAGGACCTGAAGTCGAGGGGGCTTCTATACCGCCACGAGACCGTTCGGCATTCCTATCCCTTCTGCTGGCGATGCAACACCCCACTGCTCTACTATGCTAAGCCCTCGTGGTATATCAAGACTACTGCAAAGAAGGAAAGGCTTATCTCGGGAAATGAGGAGATCAACTGGTACCCCGAGTATATTAAATACGGGCGCTTCGGCGACTGGCTGAATAATAATGTGGATTGGGCTTTCTCCCGGGAGCGTTACTGGGGTACGCCGCTTCCCGTCTGGCGATGCGATGGATGCGGTCACGAGGAATGTATTGGCGGCGTAGAAGAACTCAGGGGCAAACGCGGTATCAAAGGTGCGGATGAACTCTCAGATTTACACCGTCCCTACATAGACGGCGTGACATATGCGTGTCCCGAATGCGGTACAGAGATGCGGCGTGTGCCGGAGGTCATCGACTGCTGGTTCGACTCGGGGGCCATGCCCTTCGCCCAGTGGCACTATCCCTTCGAGAACCAGGCTGTTTTCGAGGAACGCTTTCCTGCCGATTTCATATGTGAAGCTGTAGACCAGACGCGCGGCTGGTTTTACAGCCTTCATGCAATATCCATCCTTCTTAAAGAGCAGCCGTGTTTCAAGAATGTGATATGTCTGGGCCACATCCTCGACAGCACCGGGGATAAAATGAGCAAGTCTAAGGGGAACGTTGTTACCGCCGGGGAAGTACTGGATACCTCGGGTGCTGATGCGCTGCGCTGGTATCTGTTCACATCATCTCCGCCGGGTAATGTGCGCCGCTTCTCCAGCCAGCTGGTTGCGGAAGTTGTACGTAAGTTCCTGCTAACCGTGTGGAATACCTACTCCTTTTTTGTGACGTATGCCAATATTGACAAATTTGACCCCGGTACAACTGCTGATTCGGGTGAGCCTGCCGAAATCGACCGCTGGATACTTTCGGAGCTCAATAAGCTTATTGACGGGGTGACCCGAGCACTTGATCAATATGATCCTACGGGGGCGGGACGGATAATCGAGGAATTTGTTCAAGCCCTATCGAACTGGTACGTGAGAAGGAGCCGAAGGCGTTTCTGGAAGAGCGAGAACGATGCCGACAAGCTGGCGGCTTATACAACGCTTTACCAGTGTTTGGTCACCTTGACGAAGCTGCTGGCTCCGTTTACCCCTTTTGTCGCCGAGGAGCTTTATCAAAATCTCGTAAGGTCATTCGATAGTGATGCGCCTGATAGCGTTCACCTGGCCGACTATCCGCAGGCTGACCTGAGTGCGGTTGATGAGGAGCTATCCGCCGATACTCGTCTGGCGATGACCGTGTCGAGCATGGGACGTTCTGCCCGTGCCAAGTCGGGGTTGAAGGTACGCCAGCCCTTAGCTAAGGTGCTTGTCAGGGTGAGGTCAAAGAAGGAGAGAGAAGGGTTAAATCGAATGGCATCTCAGGTATTGGAGGAACTCAACGTTAAGGAACTTCATATTGTTGAGAATGTACCAGTGGATGAGTACCGGGATTGGCCTGTTGTTGAGGAGGGGGGATTGGTGGTGATGATAGACAGTGAGATTACCCCGGAGCTTGCTGACGAAGGTTTGGCGCGCGAGCTGGTACATCGCCTCCAGACGATGCGAAAGCAAGCCGGCTTTGATATCGCCGATTATATCGAGACGTATTATCAAGGTGGAGACGCAGTCAAGCGGGCGATGAAAAATTTTGATTCCTATGTCAAACAGGAGACACTGTCACGAACGCTTGCCGGGGCGAATCCGCCGGACGGAGCCTTTGTTAAGACCCACATGCTCGAGGGAAATGAGGTTACTCTGGCGGTGAAGAGGATGGGTAATTAAACCCCTTCCGGCCTTTCTGCCAGAGTGACCCAGACTTCCTGCTGTTGATCACCTCTCCAGAAGGTTATCTTAACACTGTCTCCGACGTTATATTGCCATAAGAGCTTGATTAATTCGGACGCCTCAGCCACTTCCTGGTCCTGGAAGTGGGTAATAACATCGTTTTCCTCGAGGCCAGCTATTGCTGACGGGGAATCGAGCTCTACGTACCATATCAGAACCCCTTTATTTTTAGACAGGCCAAGTTCAGTGGCAAGTGATGGGGTAACGGTTCGAAGTGTCACGCCCAGAAAAGGTCTGGTAACTCGCCTGTGTTGGACCAACTCCTCGTATACCCTCTGGGCGGTGCTGGCATTGACAGCGAAGCCGATGTTCTCTGCTGTTGATATTATGAAAGTGTTGATCCCTACCACGTCACCTTGCAGGTCGACCAAAGGGCCGCCGCTGTTACCGGAGTTGATGGCAGCGTCTGTCTGGATCACGTCATAAAATGTGCTCTCACCGATGCTGAAAGAACGGTCGAGATTGCTCACAATACCCATAGTAACCGATGGGCCACCCTCAAGGCCCAGAGCATTACCCAGGGCAATTACCCAGTCTCCGACCCGTAATGTCGATGTATCAGCGAAACTGATCGTGGGGAAGTTCTGGCCCTCTATCTTTATAACTGCCAGGTCGCTGAGGGTATCGGTGCCTATAATCTGGGCCTTATAGGTATGCTCATCGTCCGGGAGCAGAACCTCGATATTACGGGCGTCTTCAACTACATGATTGTTGGTCAGGATGTATCCGTCGGGGCTTAGAAGAACGCCTGAGCCTGCCTTGGTGCTCAAGGACTCGAAGAAAAAGGATGACTCCATGTACTCTACGGAGATGTAGACCACTGCTGGCTCAACCCACTCAACGATATCAGCAATGGAGGGTAGGAGCGATGGCGCGGTTTGGCCGGGGCTTGTCGTTGGTTGTGTAGAAGTGGTTAGGGGTGTAGTAGAGTCTGGAGATGACGTTGGCGTGCTTGTTTGATCAGATGCCCCGTTACATGCGGGCACCAGCAATAGACTTAACAGGGCAAGTAAAAGTAAGGCTCTTATTTGTATCATCCCTGGGGGTCGCTTGTTTTTAATGGGCTAACCCTTACCTAACATGAGACGGCGGAGCGCACCTACACCTCCCGATGTTAGCGACGACATGTTCACGAAAATCATCGACGCGGAAGGCGACAATCTCATAAGTTGCTCCCTGGCACTTTCAGCGGCTAGCGCTTCCGCGGCTAAGGAAGCTCTTATTTGTGGGTATATCGACGTAATCTTGGCGCAGAAGAGCAAAATGATGGCTGATACATATGACCATGTTATCAAAGCGATTATAGCGGCCAAAGAACCGTATATAAACGTATATGTAGGGGATTGGCCCGCGACCCAGACAAATATGTTCTTACAAATCTCGAATAGAACTGCTGCTGCCAGCGCTCCGATCGCCGCATGCCGCCACTGTACTTTGGTGTTGGGGACCCACTTGTACAGGAAGAGAAAAGTCAGGAAAGAAAGGAAAACGCTGGTCGCGATTATAGCGGAGTGCCAGAGCAGGCTGCCTTCCATAAATTGTTCCCCGAAGACGGGAAGGTTTGCCTCCCTTATGACCTTAAATGCGGCAGTTAGACCGACAGACATGAGCATGAGCGCGCCAAACCCTGTCATCATTAAGAACTCCATCAATCTCTCGTGGAGGAAGGGGCGGGGTCGCCTTACTCCCCAGGCTGTATTGAGAGATTTCCTAATGGCATTGAAAACGGCCATACCCGCCCAGATTAGTCCTATAGTGGCGACTATTCCTACCGCTGCTGCGTTTTGAGATACAGTGTCGATAACGCCCTCCATAAAGCCCCCTATCTCAGCGCCGGGGATGAAGTCGGTGACTGCTTTAACAACCTGTGCTTCCACATCGGGCCGTTGCACGATGAAGCCGAATATGGCGATTGCTGCTAGGATCAAGGGGAAGAGTGAGAGTAAGAGGTAATAAGAGATAGCCGCTGCCAGATGGGGGCAGTTATCGGCAAGGAACTCGTTTACAGCTCTTTTTAACACAGAACCTATTGATAGTAATCGCCGTGCTGTCATTACGCTTGTTTCAATTCATATTAGTCCGTTTAATTCCGGTTCTCTTGTTCTTTATGTGCTCAATCTGCGCTCCGCATGGACTGCCGGACTGCCATTATCCTCAGTAGTAATATGACTTTTCGCTATAGTCCGTAATTGACGTTATTTATTATTTCAGACTGCGGACTTTAATATATTTTATCACGTGTTGTCAAGTTCAGTACCGTAGTCCCCACCGATGTATATTATACAGCAGCCTGTAAATATAGTCCATATGTCGTTCTCGTATATATGACGTGTGGGAGTTCGGATAAAGCATGAAGTTGCTTTATGGCATTATGGGAAATTTAAATGGTTAAAAGACATTTGCATTTATCAGGTAATGCTGTGCTGCGTAGACTGGCAAAGCAACGATATTAGTATGGAATGGTGTTCAGTCACGCTTACTCTTATCTGGTTGGAGGGTTCCTTTCTCAGCTGTTGAGAATCGTTGCTTAATCTTGGATACACCGCGCTGTATCAGTTCCTGGACATCAGAAACCTCTTTAGATATAGCTGCCCTGAAGTAGGAACTGTATTCGCCCATGCGGCGGAATTTTTTATAGCGGTTCTTTATTAGCTTTGCGGGGGTAAGCTGTTGAGCATCAAGGAGTTCACGGATAATGGTATTTTTCAGTAGCCGTGCAGCTTCATCGGCATCAGCGTGGGCGCCGCCCTCCGGCTCGGGCACTACTGTATCGATAACGCCGAGTTCTTTACAGTCCAGGGCAGTTAATTTCAAGGCTGATGCCATCTCTTCTGCTTTCTTAGCGTCCCGATAAATGATGGATGCCGCTCCCTCGGGTGAGATGACGGAATAAATTGCGTTCTCCATCATCAGGATTTTATCGGCACCCCCGAGAGCCAGCGCCCCTTCGCTTCCTCCTTCCCCGATTATGACGGACACTATAGGCGTTGGGAGGTCTGACATAAGAGCTAAGGTACTTGCGATTGCGTTCCCGATGCCACGCTCTTCAGCATCGATTCCGGGATAAGCTCCGGGAGTATCTATCAGGGTTATTACGGGCATCCCAAAAACAGCAGCCAGCCTCATTACTCTCTGGGCCTTACGGAAACCCTCCGGGTATGTCCTGCCTTCGTTGTGGCCCCGTTCCTGTCCGATTATGACCACCGCTTCTCCGCTTAGTTCAGCTACTCCACATATTATTGATTTATCGTCGCCATAATGGCGATCGCCGTGGAGTTCAACAAAGGATGAGGTTATCCTTGAGATATAATCCAGAGCAGTGGGCCGCTGTTTGTGACGCGCCAATTGAACAGTTTGCCAGGCCTGCTCTTCCGGATGCTCGGTAACAGAATATGGTTTACCTCTCTTTGTGGCAGTCAGACGATATCTGGAGCTGAGCAAATCAAGCAATATAGATAGTATCCGGCGCATCTTGGTGCGGTCAACTACTTGATCGATCATACCGTGCAGCATATGATATTCTGCCGTGTGGCTACCCTCGGGCAGAGGTTTGCCTGATGTCTGTTCCACCACTCGTAATGGCGCGAAACCAATAAGCGCCTTTGGCTCGGCCAGTATCACATCCCCAAGGTTTGCGAAGCTTGCGTAGACTTCACCGCTGGTAGGGTTGGTTAGAACTGCGATGTGAGGTAGTCTTTGAGAATGGAGGTGCTTGGCTGCGGCTGCTGTTTTCGCCATTTGCATGAGCGAGAGCATGCCTTCCTGCACTCTGGCACCGCCGCTTGAGACCACCGTTATAATCGGAGTCCTTCTCTTATTAGCCAGCTCGAATGCTAACGCAATCTTCTCGCCGACGACACCACCCATGTTGCCGCCCATAAAACCAAAGTCGAGCACGGCGATGACCGTAGGATTGCCGCCGATTGTGCAGACACCCGTGATTACTGCCTCGGTCAGACCGGTCCTGCGTTGAGCCTCGTGAAGGCGTTCTTCGTAGGGTTCTTTTCCTGAAAACGAGAGGGGATCGATGGAGGTTAGGAATCGATTTACTTCCTTGAAGCTTCCGGAATCGGCAAGGAGCTCTATCCGCTGCCGTGCCGGGATGCTGTGATGGAAGCTGCACTCGGGACAAACCCGGTAACGAAGATAGATTTCCGATTGGGAGAGATTAACGCCACAGAACAGGCAGAACTCCTCCTCCATGCCTTGCTGTTCCTCGACCTCGTCCTGTTGTGCGGGCGGGGTGAGGGAATCATCGCGCTTGGTCATTCCTCCTCCTCTTCTGTTTCGATAACCTCTGCGGGACCACCCGGTTCACTACGTACGATAAGACCTTCTCTCTCAAGAGAGTCCATAATCCTTGCAGCTCGTGGATAGCCGACATGGAGACGGCGCTGGATGAGGGATGTAGAAACGTGAGAACTCTCCTTGACCAGTCTCCTTGCTGCCGGCAGCAGCGTATCGTCATCGGTTGTTTCATTGATCTCCAGGGAGGCGAAGGCTTGTGCTATGGAGTCCTCTGCCTCGGGCGTATACGTCTCCTGGGGCTGTTTCCAGAACCTGACTATTCTGTCTATTTCCTGGTCTGATAGGAAGCAGCCCCGAAGCCGCTTCGGAGTGGCGGCATCGGAGGGGAGATAAAGCATGTCACCTCCACCGAGCAACTTCTCAGCACCGCCGGTGTCGAGGATAGTTCGAGAGTCCATTAATGATGGTACGGTGAAAGCTATTCTTGTAGGGAAGTTGGCTTTGATAAGTCCGGTGACAACGTCTACTGACGGGCGCTGTGTGGCGACTATGAGGTGGATGCCGGTGGCCCGCGAAAGCTGGGCCAGACGGCAAATAGATGCTTCTACTATCTCAGCGGCATTCATCATAAGCTGGTTCAGTTCATCGACAATGACCACTAGATAAGGCAGGGGCTCGGTAATAAGGTGGCTGCGATTGTAGCCCTCGATATTGCGCACTCCTACCGCAGCAAATTCCTTGTAACGGTTGTCCATTTCCCTGATGACCCTGCGCAATGAATCGACTGCTTTTTCAACCTCTTTGACCACCGGAGATATAAGATGAGGCACATCCTCGAACTGCACTAACTCCACCCGTTTGGGGTCGATAAGTAACAGTCGAAGGTCTTGAGGTCGATTGTGCATCAGCAGGCAGGTTATAATTGAATTAAGGAACACCGTTTTGCCGCTTCCTGTGGTGCCGGCGATGAGAAGGTGAGGCATCTTCGAAAGGTCAGCCGCTAATGCCTCACCTGCGGCCCCTTTGCCCAGTGCCAGGGCGAGATTTGATTTTGCCCTGGTCCTCTGGAAGGCCGGACTTTCAATAACGCCTTTCAATAGTACCAGAGCGGTATCGGCGTTTGGAACCTCGATCCCCACCAGCGGCTTTCCGGGCACAGGGGCTTCGATCCTGATGCTGTGAACAGCCAGAGCAAGGGCAAGGTTGTTAGCCAGGGCCGTGATACGCTCCACCTTCACTCTTGTTCTCGAAACCTCTTCTTGCCTCTCTATGGGACTGCCATCTTTGTCCAACTTAATTTTGCCCTGTTGGTCCCGCTCAACAACCCGTTTAAATTTCCGGTCCCAACCGGGCTCAACACCGAACTGGGTGACAGTAGGCCCGGGATTTATTTGCACTACTTTGGCTTCTACCCCGTAGCTGTCCAGAGCCTTCTCGATCAGCCTTGCCCGCTGTTCATTATCCGCTTCTGTGAAATGCGTGTCGGTCACTTTATCGAGGAGGTCGATAGAGGGCAGTTCACCTTTCCCTGCTGCGTAGGCATCGGGCACCGGTCTCCTGGTTCTGGGTGGTGCCTCGGTTTTTTCCGTGATGACGAATTCTGCCTGATGGGGCAGACCCTTTTTCGTGACGGTTTCGGGTGCGGTCTCGGCCTGATTTACATCCAGTCCAAAAATTGGAGTCTCTTGTTTTGCAGCGGTGCGATGGCGGAACCAGCGGTACAGCGCAGTTACAGGGAATATAAGCAATCTATGTGGCGGGTAGTTCCGGTATAAATCGGCCAGCCCGTGTCCCAGCTCGGTGAAAAGCTGTGAAGCCCAGGAAAGTACTGCCAGTCCCGCAGCTCTTATTGATTGCCCCAAGAACTTGAGGAATTGGAGACTGTAGCCCGGTGCGGCGAACGCAGTGCCCACTAAGAATAGGAGAGTTAGCCGCACAGCCGGGTGTATACCAACTCCCTGGTTGCCAATCAAATACTTGCCAGCATTTCCGCCGAGGCTTACATCGGCGAATTCGATGTCGCCGATAATATAACCAGCGGGATGGAACAGGGCGAGAACCCCCCAAATCGCAACGGTTAAGATTATCGAGCCCAGCCAAAAGTTCCACCGCGCCAACAAGGTGTTCCACCTTCGTTTCCATAGTATTAAGATTATAGCTCCTACCCACGCGAGCCATAATACGAGTCCGAATCCTATGGTTTCGAAGATGATATTGCCGAGGAAGGTGCGGAAGAAAACTATTACTGCCACGCATGATGCTATCACGACGATCCTGATCACCATTAACTGGTAGGACATCAGGTTCCTGGGAAAGCTGAAAATGCTGCGGCGACTTTTAGACTTTGCTTTTGCCATGTCCTTGCCCTTTATTAAAACATGGATAGCTGTTGTGGCTTGCTCTCCTCCTCTTTCACCTCTTCGATTCGAGCTAGCAGGGAGGGTATCTTGGTCATATCGGCCTCAATGGTCTGGCGCAGGCTCTGCTGGTGCAGCGCGGCGGCGGGATGGTACATGGGGAAGTAGATTACATTATCTATCTTTCGTTCCTTCCCGTGTATCTTGCTGATGGTTTCTCCGGGGAAATATTTTGCCAGTGAATAACGGCCAAGTGTAACAATCATCTTCGGGGAAATCAATTCGATCTGCTGGTCGAGCCACTTCTGGCAGTTATTTATCTCAATGGGGAGCGGGTCGCGATTACCCGGGGGGCGGCATTTGATAACGTTGCAGATATAGACATCGCTACGCTTCAGGCCTATGGAACTGAGCAACTGGTCCAGAAATTGACCGGCCTGGCCGACGAAAGGAAGCCCCTGCTGGTCCTCATGAAAGCCCGGGGCCTCCCCGATGAACACGATCTGTGCATTCTCAGCACCCTCGCCTGGAACCACCTTGTTGCGGGTTCGGACCAGTTCCTCGCAATCCTGGCAAGCAGCTATCTTCTCGTAGAGCTCAGCTAGTGCTGACACTGCGACCTCCTTGACTAAATAGTAACATCCTGCATCCAATGGCCAGCAAGGCGATAGCGAATACCCTGGCCAACCATTCGGCTGTAATCACCCCGGCAGCCCAGGCCCCGAGCAGTGAAAATGCGACTGCGCTGGGCGCGACCCACATCGCTACACTCACGTCTATATTTTTCTGACGGCTGTGTATAAAAGACCCGACCAGGGCTGCAAGTAACATAGCGCCAAGTGCAACGCCCTGCGCAGTATGCTGTTCAACGTCCAGGAGTAGAACCATCCCCGGGATTGTAATCGTGCCGCCGCCTATGCCGAGCATTCCGCCGAGTAGTCCGGCGACGAAACCTACGGCGAGGCCGATAGCAATATCCATATACTCTTTTATTACCTTAGCAGTATCAATACGGCGACGGCTATTGTATATACTCCAAAGACCTGCCGCAGCCTGTAAGCGGGCACTTTCATCATTAGTTTCGCCCCGATAACGGCGCCCACAACGCTGCCCGAGCCTATCGTTGCCACCAGGGCCCAGTTAATATCCCCTCGCAGGGCGTATATCACGGTTCCCGCTACGGCGATGGGGGTAATAATGGCGAGAGAAGTGCCGTGGGCTTTGTGCTGTTCGAGCCACAGGAGTCCAGTCATAACTGGGACCAGGATGATTCCGCCTCCAATACCCAGTAGTCCTGCCAGCATCCCTGCCCCCGCCCCGGCTGTCAGATACCAGAGTATGTTTGTGCGCATAGCCGCTTATCTGAGGATGATAGCACAGCACCTATATCAAGTCAACGAAGCTAGGTGTAAGGTGAATGATATTGATACTGCCGTATCCTTGTGTCCGGTAGTTTATGATTATACTAAGTGAGCAATCTGGTGTGGCTAGAACTGTGAGCTTCTCTCCGATGTAGGGGTTGGAAGTGAAATCACTAACGTGGGTGTCTCTCGCAACAGTGTTATCAGCGTAAACGGGTTGTGGTATATGGAAGAACTTAGGTGCTTTCATAAGCAGGAAGGGGGAAAGTGGTAACAATCGGTTTAAGCTGTAGTAACCGAACAATAACGTAGGGGATTACGCTGGTAGTCTGGTTAAACAGGTTTCTATTTAGTTAAGGACTTTACTGATAAAACGGCAAATAAAATAACTGAACTATAGTAACAATGGTTCGGATATGACTCCGTGGCTTCCCGTGCTCTTTTATTTGGGTGGCAGAGGTATTAATCAGGCTGCTATTCGTCCTCCACACCCTGTTCTTTGAGATAGTCAACCGAATCCTGTACGGTTTTTATCTTCTCGGCATCCTCATCCGGAATTTCCAGTCGTTTCGCTTCGTTGCTGAACTCCTCTTCGAGGGACATTACCAACTCTACTAAGTCGAGGGAGTCAGCGTTGAGATCATCGACGAAGGATGCCTCAGGTTTTACTTCTGACTCTTCAACGCCTAACTGCTCGACGACGATCTTCTTTACCCGTTCAAAGACGGTTGCCATGCTGTAACCCCCTTATCCTATATTACGTGCTGCACTGGTGATTATCGACAATTGGCCTTCTCTTGACTGATAGCTCCCAATACCCCGTTGATGAACTTCGATGAGTTGTAGCTGCCAAATGTCTTGGCCAGTTCCACTGCTTCGTTTATGGCTGCCTTTAGTGGTACTCTATTTTCTATCAAAATTTCAAGAATTGCAAGCCTCAAGATATTTCTATCAATGGCTGAAAGTTGCTCCACCGGCCAGTTGGGTGCATGTGTTCTGATAAGGGAGTCGATTTGGGCTTTATTGCCGAGCACACCCCTGACCAGTTCCTGTGCATACGACAGCGATCTTTCCGGTAAAGCCTGTTCTTCCGCTATCAAGCTCAGGGAAACCTGTGCATCGTGCCCCGATTCGTCGCTCTCAAAGAGCGCCTGGAGTGCTGCGATTCTAGCTTTATGCCTGGTATGTACCATAGAGTCCTCAACTATCAATGCTATGAATTAGCTGATGAAAAACCGATTGCAAAGGTCAGGACATAACCATGCCGCCGTCCACATTTAAAACGTGGCCGGTTATGTAGCGTGCCTCTTCTGAGGCCAGATAACAAACCGCATTAGCAACGTCTCTGGGTGTGCCTGGATACCCGAGAGGGACCTGCCTGAGGAACTCCTGCTTGGCGTTATCACTGAGTCTCCTGGTCATCTCGGTATCGATGTATCCGGGTGCAACGGCATTTGCGGTCACTCCTCTAGCAGCGAATTCTCTGGCAGTGGTCTTGGTAAGTCCGATTAATCCTGCCTTTGCGGCGGCATAATTAGCCTGTCCCGCATTTCCAATCAGACCAACAACGCTTGCGATGTTGATGATACGCCCCCAGCGCTGCTTTATCATGTATCTTACCACTGCCTGTGTACAAAGGAAAGCCCCTTTGAGGTTGGTAGTCAACACTTGATCCCAGTCAGCGGCGGACATCCTCATAAGCAGAGTATCCCTGGTAATACCGGCGTTATTTACCAGGATATCGATTTGGCCGAAAGTGGATATCGTCTCATCAGCGAGTCTGGCAACTTCGTCTTGAGCAGTGATATCGGCGGTAACTGCGATGCTCTTTCCATTATTGGCTGCGATCTCGGCAGCTACCTCGTTTGCGGAGGCGGCGTTTATATCGCTGATAACCACGCTGGCGCCGTGCTCTACCAGCGCCAATGCTATTTCGCGACCGATTCCCTGGCCGCTTCCAGTGACTATTGCTACCCTTGTGGATAATTTCATTGCAAGCACTCTTCTGGGAAATTTGCCAAGGTCGTATGTTCTTCAGAGTTCTATGGCTTTGATAGACTCCGCGTTGCTCATATTGAGAACCTGTACTTCGCTGTTGATTCTTTTAATCAGTCCTGAGAGTACCTGTCCCGGGCCGATTTCAATGAAAGTGGAGACTCCGTCGCCTAACATATATTCCACTGACGGCTGCCACTGAACACAGTGACATAGTTGCCTTAGTAGTTCCTCTTTCACCTCGTCAGGACTGGTCATAGGCTGAGCGGTGCTGTTGGCAACTATGGGGACTTGCGGGAGACCGAAATTAACCTGTGAGATTGCCTGTGCCATGCCATCAACCGTAGGCTGCATAAGAATGGAATGAAACGCACCGCTGACCTGGAGGGGCACCACCCTCCGCGCTCCTCTAGCTTTGGCCAAGTCCATTGAGCGGGCCAGCGACTCTCTGGTCCCGCTGATAACGATTTGGCCCGAACAGTTGAAGTTAGCTATCTGGGAGCCGGTTTCTCTGCATACCTCTTCCAATGATTCTTCGTCGATACCGATGATAGCGGCCATACCTCCAGGCATAGTCTTTCCGGCTTCCTGCATCAGTCGCCCTCGTTCTCTGACAAGGCGAACCGAATCAGAGAACCCGATCACGTTAGCAGCCACGAGCGCAGTGTACTCCCCGAGACTGTGTCCGGCTACGAGGGCAGGCTTCAATGCAATGCCACACTCTGAGGCAGCTCTCAGGCAGGCGACGCTGGTTGTCAATATGGCTGGCTGCGCATTGACGGTATCACGAAGCTCTTCCTCAGGCCCTTCGAAACAGAGTTGCGAAAGAGGGAATTCGAGCGCTGAATCAGCCTCCTCGAAGGTATCCCTGGCCTGGCGATAACTTTGGTACAGGTCATAGCCCATACCTACTGCCTGTGACCCCTGTCCGGGAAAAACACAAGCTACTTTGGATGTAGACGCTGTTTCCAGCTCAAGCAAGAACTGCCTCCATAGAGTGTTAACTACTCTTGGGCTTTCTTTCTTTAATTATTTCTCTTCCCCTATAGGTTCCGCAGAAGGGGCAAACCTGGTGAGCAGGTTTGATGTTGTGACACTGGGTACAAGGCACCAGGGAGGGTACGGTCAATTTAATATGGCTGCGCCTCTTTCCCTGACGTGCCTTGGCGTATTTTCTTTTAGGAAGAGCCATGATTTGGTCAACTCCTTTCGGTGTCTATCCCTCGCTTATCACCAGGAACCAACCCTTTTAGCGGAGCCCAGGGTGAGTCATGGCTAATAGGCGTGCAGTTACAAGTTTCGTAGTTGAGGTTGCAGCCACACTGGCTGCACAATCCAGCACAGTCCTCTCGGCAGACCGGTTTTATAGGCTTAGCCAGAAGCGTGTACTGACGAACTGCCTCACTAAGGTCCAGTATGTTATTCTCATCGACAGTGAAAGCGCCCGATTCCGCTGGTGGGGTGAGCAGAGTTCCGCTTGTCGGGTCTCCTGTAAAGAAGTACTCCTCTTCGATATCCAGGGTTGATGGGTACTCGAATTCATCGAGGCAGCGGCTGCATACGTCTCTAATGGTTATATTCAATTTACCGCTTACAAGGATACTACGATTGGTACGAAGTAATTGTACCTCGCCCTGGACGGGCAGGCCATCACTATCTGTTTCGTCGATAGTGATATGGCGAACCGAGCCTACGGACTCTTTTAGCTGCTGGGCGACATTAAACTTCATTGCGAACTCGAAATAGTTATACTGCCAAATGGTTCAACATATTATATCAATTTTAGGGTACGTGTCCTGAGGTTGTCAACCTGAATTTAAGAGGGATTTTAACCCAGGAAATAATCCGGAGACTTTCTTACCTGCTTTGTTTGAAAGAGTAGAAAGTGCTTACGTGTTACGAGCCTAACCAAACTTGATATCATTGATACCCTAAGAAGTAGTATAAAACCCCGCCGATGATAATCAGGATTACAGCTATGGCTCCGATGATTCGCAGAAGCATATTTCGCCTGGCGGTACTGTTGGGGTGAAACTTCATGACGTAGGACGGAGCTTTCCACACTGACGCCTTGCTTACGTAGAAATCGTAAACCGCACCCGATTTGATTTTAAGGACATTTCGCAATTTCTTATTAATGTTAATCTGGTGAACTCTTGGGTGCGGGACCTCTGCCAGTTCGTTGTTTCTGACCCGGCAGGCTATTTTCGAGTCTTTCACCGAAAGGTATATATATCTGTTCCACTTAATGCCTTTGGGCAGGTCGTCCGGATGCATTCTCACAATCAGCGTGCCTTCGTCGTCTTCCGGAGCACCGCCGACTTTGAGGTGCCTCTTGATCGGCTTAGACATAGTTATTTCCCCTGATCCGGTTCAATGTGTTACAAGTTTCGTTGTCCTGTTTATTATAGTGACCTATATAACGTCCCGCAACCATGTTTTATGCTGTGAGCGGGATAGCGCTATCCCTTAATCACCCCTATCGGTCTTGCTTTAATTACCTTTGGAGATATACCTGCGGCATCCGTTATGTGTATTACCTCAGCCACATCCTTATAGACTGCCGGAGCCTCCTCGGCTAAAGAGGCCATACTCGCTACCTGGAAGGCAATCCCCTTTGCCGCCAAATCGGCGGCGATATCAGCGCCACTGATGCTTTTCTTAGCCGCAGAGCGACTCATAACCCTACCTGCGCCGTGACAGGTGGAGCCGAAGGTCTCCTCCATAGCCTTATCGGTTCCCACCGCTACATATGAGTAGCGTCCCATATCTCCGGGTATAAGAACCGGCTGTCCAACTTTGCGGTACGCTTTGGGTACATCGGGATGGCCGGCAGAGAATGCCCTTGTTGCGCCCTTGCGGTGTACGCATACAGTGAGCTTTTTACCTTCAACCTGGTGTCTCTCTATCTTGGCTATGTTATGGGCCACGTCGTAGACAATCCTCATTCCCAGTTCACGCGGGCTTTTGCCCAGGACCCTTGAAAAAGACTCTCTGGTCCAGTGGGTAATACACTGGCGGTTTGCCCACGCATAATTGGCGGCACAGGCCATCGCTGCCAGGTAGGATTGACCTTCGGGTGACTTTACAGGGGCGCATGCAAGCTGACGGTCGGGGAGCTCGATGCCATAGTTCCTGACGGCGGCCCCCATTGTCTTCAGGTAATCGTCGCAGACCTGATGACCGAAACCCCTGGAGCCGGTATGAATCAGGACTAAAATTTGTCCCTTTTCCGCTATACCGAAGGCTTGCGCTGTCCTGGCGTCATAAATCTCATCGACGACCTGTACTTCCAGAAAGTGATTGCCCGAGCCCAGGGTGCCGGATTGAGGTGACCCACGAGTCTTGGCCTTAACACTCACTTTGTCAGGGTCTGCTCCTTCCAAACAGCCGTGCTCCTCAGTGAACTCCAGGTCTTCAGCCTCTCCGTATCCGGCTGTAACTGCCCAGGCAGCGCCTTTGAGCAGGAGTTTATCTATTTGATTGCCTTTGAGTTTTATCTTTCCCTCGGAGCCCAAGCCCGATGGTACGTTGATAAAAAGGTCAGCGAGCAACTTCGATATCCCGGGTTTGACCTCGTTCTCGGTTAAATCCGTGCGGAGGAGGCGCACGCCGCAGTTAATGTCGAAGCCTACGCCGCCGGGCGATATCACGCCGTCATCTACTCTGGTAGCAGCAACTCCGCCAATTGGAAAGCCATAGCCCCAGTGTATATCGGGCATGGCCAGAGACCTGCTCACTATGCCGGGCAGGAAGGCGACATTGGCTACCTGCTCCAGCGATTGCTCATCCTGGATATGGCGTATCATCTGCTCATCCGAAAAGACCAGACCGGGGACTCTCATTCCCGGCTTATAGGTCCTGGGTATCTCCCAGCGGTAGTCGTCTATTTTTACTAGCGTTTTCTGCAAACCTGCCGACATGTCCCCACCCCTAAATGTCCAGAATCACCTGGATTTTAAAACCGTTCTCCTTCTCTACTTTGAGTGAGTGATAGGTGGCTGCTTTAACCTCTGTTTTTAATCGGTGTCTTGAGGTGTCAATCTTCTCACCGTAGGCTTTAGCTCGAAGCTGATTTTTATCTAGAGCAATTATTTCGAATCTGCTGAAGAGAATATGTTCGACATCAAATATATAGAGGAGCTCGTTGAGCCAGTCAACTACCAGAGATTCCAGGTCTAAGGCCTGGATGTCAATATCACGCTGAATATCCTGCTGAACTTCTTCCAGATCGGCTATCAGGCTGAACATACCGTAGGCTGCGTTAGCATAGGCTTCTTTGAGGTCGCTGCCATGGGCAACCAGGCCGACATCGGCGGTGTGGTCGAAGAACTCGAAACGTGTCATTATTGACTCCTCTTTCAGATTATATCATCTGTGTGATAGGGGGTAGCGTTACCACTCCCTTCGGGCTTGCCCTCGGCTCTGAGGCTCAGGCTCGTAGAGAGCCTCAGGGCGAAACGCCTGTGGCAACAGGTTCCTCGTCGTGACAGGAGTCACGCCGCTACAGAAGGTTTTATGTTAAAATTCTGGGGTGAAGTTCATCGTCGATTCAAATGTGGGTAGGCTGGCCAGATGGCTTCGAATCGCAGGTTTTGACACATTGTTTGTAAAAGATATCGATGATAACAGACTGGTCAGGCTTGCTCTGGATGAGGACCGGGTGTTGTTGACCAGGGACAGGCAGATAATGAAGAGGCGGCTGGTCAGCGGAGGCAGGCTTAAGACAGTATTGATAGAGCCAGATGATGTCAGGGAGCAGCTACGGCAGGTGTTGATGACGCTCAATCTGGCTGGCGAGGTGAAGCCCTTTTCTCTTTGTATAGAATGCAATGAGCCTTTGGAGTTCAAGAAAAAAGAGGAGATCGAAGAGCTTGTGCCGCCCCACGTGTTTCAGACTCAAACCCAGTATATGCAGTGCGCTAGGTGCCGGAGAATTTACTGGCGAGGAACGCATTGGGAGAGGATGTGCGGTGAGCTTGAGCGAATAGTGGGCACTTTATGACGAAAGCAGCTTTTATTTACGGTGTGGAACTGACGCAGCGTGACAGCAGGGTTGATGAGATATTCGGCCCCACTCGCCTGGAGTACACATATGAGCTGCTGATGTTTTATCGTGCCTTTGAATCACCCGAGTCGATGCTGGTGGCACCTGAAGACGCAAAGGTGGCTTATCTGCTGTCTTTCCACACCGATGAGTACGTGGCAGCGGTGAGAAGCCTCAGTAATGGTGAGAAGAAGTATAACCCCGCCAGTTTTAATTTCAGCGACTACGGCGACAATCCGGTTTACCCGGGAATGTATGAGCTGTCCACTATGGTAGTAGGTGCTTCCCTGCGGTCAGCGGAACTGGTAGCCGCAGGTGATGTCGAGGTTGCCTTTAACTGCGCTGGCGGTCAGCACCATGCCGCTCCGGACCACGCCTCTGGTTTCTGTATTTTCAATGACGCCGTAATAGCCATAAACCATCTACTGTCAAAGGGTTATAGAGTAGCCTATGTCGATATCGATGCGCACCATGCTGACGGAGTACAGAACGCTTTCTACTCCAGTGACAGGGTGATAACCATATCATTTCACGAGTCGGGAAGATATCTGTTCCCGGGGACAGGTGAGGTCTCCGAGATCGGGACGGGGGCTGGGGAGGGATATTCGGTCAATATACCCCTTGCCCCGTTCACTGATGATGAGGTTTATCTGTGGGCCTTCGACCAGATTGTACCCGGTCTGGTGGAAAAATTTGAGCCGGATATTCTTGTAACCCAGCTCGGGACTGACAGCCATTATCTTGATCGCATGACCCAGCTTAGCCTGACTACTGACGGTTACAGCGGTCTGGTAAGCAGGATGAAGCGAATGGCGCCGAAGTGGGTTGCTCTGGGGGGTGGTGGATACGAAGCGAGCGTGGTGATAAGGTGCTGGACGCTGGCATATGGAATAATGATAGGCAGAGACTGGTCTGACGAAATACCCGTGGACTATCAGGAACTCTACGGCCTGAAGAGACTCAGGGATAGTGAGGAACCACGTATAGATGGTCAGCTCAGGGAGCGAGCGCGAAGATTCGCTGAGGCAAGCGTGGAAGGTGTGAAAAGGCTGGTTTATCCCCATCACGGGCTGTGACCGGAAGCGTTCCTTGCTTAAATCTGTGGTGTAAAGATTGTAATTATTCGTAGACAAGCATATGGGGGAATTGTCAGCAACAGGAGATGTGAAGTGAAAAGAATATTATTTATACTACTGGCGTGTCTCATGGCCTTCGGTCTATTTACCGGGTGTGGGTCAGGTGGAGACGGGCAGCCGGCAACTAATCCACCGGAAATAGAGTGGAGCAACACCTTCGGTGACTCTGATGAAGAAGAAGGGGCTAACTTTATACAGCAGACATCTGATGGCGGATACATCCTGGCCGGGTGGACACTGTTGCCCGGTGTGGGGGCCTGGGATTTCTGGCTGCTAAAAATCGATGCAGAGGGGGAGGAGGAGTGGAGTAAAACGATAGGAGGCCCCAATGACGAGAGAGCGGCCTCTATTCAGGAGACGGCTGACGGTGGATATATAGTAGTCGGGGGCACTGATTCATATGGACTGGGAGACTGGGATTTCTGGGTGGTGAAGACCGATGAGAATGGCGAGGAGCAGTGGAAAAAGACCTTCGGGGGCCCTGACGGTGATATAGCCTTTTCTGTTCAGCAGACAACTGATGGCGGGTATATAGTGGCCGGGTGGACGATGTCATATGTCGCAGAGGCTTGGGATTTCTGGCTGGTGAAGACGGATGTCGCAGGAGAGAGGGAGTGGAGCAAAATATTCGGAGGCGCGGGAGATGACGGGGCTTTCTGCGTACAGCAAACATGTGATGGAGGATACGTTGTTGCCGGGGGTACGGAGTCCTATGGCGCTGGTGGAGAGGATTGCTGGATTATAAAGACGGATGACAGGGCTGGAGAGGAATGGAACAAGACATTCGGGGGCGTTGACGATGATGCGGCATTGTCGGTTCAGCAGACATCTGATGGCGGATATATTATCGCCGGTTGGACGAAATCCTATGGCGCTGGCGGAGAGGATTTCTTGATAGTGAAGACGAATGATATGGGTGAGGAGGAATGGAGCCAAACATTCGGGGGCTCGAACAACGATAGGGCATCCTTTGTTCAGCAAACGGCTGACGGCGGATATATAGTCGCAGGCGCTACGGAGTCTTATGGTGAGGGAAGGCAGGATTGCTGGATTGTGAAGATAGACAGTACGGGTGAAAAGGAATGGAGTGAGACCTTCGGGGGCGCTGCCAACGAGGCAGCGCTATGTGTCAGGCCGACCTCTGATGGCGGGTATATCGTGGCTGGCTGGACGGAGTCATATGGTGAAGGCGGATGGGATGTCTGGGTTATCAAATTGAAGTAAACCTGTGTGGGCGGTTGTACGGCGATGAATTGTCAAGGTCGATATGCGTGGTGCCGTTCATGGTTCGACAGGCTCACCACGAACGGCATTTGTAATGGCGCTTACATTAAAAACAGCATTTTCATCCTTCGTCATGAGTATTGCAATGCTCATGACGGATTCCTGCTTACGCAGGAATCCAGAATAGAGGCAGGGCAGGTGATACATAATATGGGCACGGCATGCCGTGCCGCTACTTTATAGCCCCTGCGTTGCGAAATTCCTCGATCTGCTGTTCGGTGTATCCCAGATCTCGCAGGATTTCATCAGTGTGCTGCCCTATCAGCGGCGCAAAGCTCTTGAATCTCGCCGGTGTATCCGAGAGCTTTATCGGCATTCCTAATTGCCTCACCTTACCCTCGGTGGGGTGTTCGAACCGGGGGAACATATCGCGGCTGACCAACTGGGGGTCATTGACTACCTCATCCAGTTCAAGAACCGGGCTTACACACGTATCTGCATTTTTCATGATCTGGGCCCATTCGTCTCTGGTCTTGGTCAGGAACGCTTCCCTGATAGCCGCGTGCACCTCTCTCAGCTTTTCCCCTTTTGCCCGCTGGTGTGGTATCAGGTCATCCCTGCCCAGGGCGCGGCAGAAGCGCTCCCAGAAATAAGGTTCGATCAGGCCTGTCGAAACAAACTTGCCGTCTTTGGTCTTCCATACATTAATTGCCGTAGAGGGCCAGCCTCTCTTCGGTATGAAGCTGTCCCTGAAGTATCTCAGCAGGCTGACAGAAAGGAATGGAAGTACGCTGTCGGTCATGGAGATATCTACATGCTGGCCCTTTCCGGTCTTTTCGCGCGCCATGAGGGCGCAGAGGATGCCGATAACGGCATGAAGGGCGCTGCCTATATCTCCCAGGGCAGCTCGAATGATTACCGGATTACCTTTCTGGTCCCCGGTTAGCCCTACTGCGCCTCCTATAGAGGTGTAGTTCGGATCATGTCCGGGGAGGTCGCGATAGGGTCCGTCCTGGCCGAACCCTGTCAGGCTGCAATAGACGATTCCGGGGTTACGTTGAGATATAGTATCGTAGTCCACGCCCAGCCTTTTTGCAACCCCCGGACGAAAGGCTTCCATAACAACGTCAGCATTGCCGGCCAGTTTGAGGAAAATACCCCTGGCTTCCGCTGACTTCAAATTAAGTGCGATGCTTCTCTTATTACGTGACAGATAATCATAGGCCGCATGTTTCTCCTGGTCTGGCAGCATTCCCATCTGATACCCGGGGGCTTCCACTTTTATCACATCTGCTCCCATATCTGCCAGCACCATAGTGCAAAAGGGCCCGGGTACGGTGCGGGACAGGTCTAAAACCTTTATGCCTTCCAGTGCCAGTGTCATCGAATGCCTCCGAATAGGGCTACTGGTATAATACACTGATTAGGGCTTTTGTTCCAGAGCCAGGTGAGGCTGGTCGTTGTATTCTCCCTACCCCGAGGGGAATTACAGACTCCTGCTACTGCTTGAGGAGAAGTATTTAGACAAATCGGGCGATGTTGACTTTCGATTGCTTCGTGTCTATGCTAGAATCATCGTGGCCAGGAAAAGGATCGATACTCTGCTCATTGCCAGGGGGCTGGTTGACAGCAGGGAAGAGGCCAGGGTCATGGTCATGGAAGGCGCTGTGGCCGCTGACGACATGACCGTTGTCAAGCCCAGCACACTGGTCAGAGAGAATGCCGAAGTCCGCCTGATTCAAAGGCGGCCGTTTGTAGGAAGAGGCGGAATAAAGCTGGCCGGGGCGCTTGACGAGCTACAGGTGGATGTTCGTTCGCTGGTGGTGATAGATGTCGGCGCATCCACCGGCGGTTTTACTGATTGTCTACTGAAGCGCGGGGCCAGCAAAGTATATGCCTTAGACGTTGGTTACGGGCAGCTTGACTATAGCCTGAGGAAGGACCCGAGGGTTGTGGTAATGGAGCGTGTTAACGCACGCTACCCTTTCAGTATGCCGGAGCCGGTCGACCTGGCAACGCTGGACGTTTCTTTCATCTCGCTGGAGAAGGTGGTGCCCGCGGTTGCGGATGTGGTAAAGAGCGGCGGCCGGTTGATAGCGCTGGTGAAGCCCCAGTTTGAGGCGGGGAGGCGTCAGGTTAGCAAAGGCGGTTTGGTCAAGGACCCTGTTGTGCACGCGGACGTTCTGGGACGCTTCATCTGCTGGGCTGTTGACCGCAGCTTCGGTCTGGAGGGGTTGGCGGCATCGCGGATTACTGGCGCCGACGGGAACCGCGAATTTTTTGTACTACTGAGGAAGCCATAAGGCCCTATAAAACAAGAATGGACATGTTGTGTGGGTAGGTTGGAGCATTCGCTCCAACCGTGAACAGGGCAAATGTTTCGGGCGGGCCTGTTTTAAAGGGTTCTTGAGCGTATTTTTTAGATGGGATTCAGGGAAAAGACGATGGGATTGAAGAAAAAGGTTGGAATCCTGTACCAGCCGAAGATTGCTGCCGCTAAGGATTTGGCTCAGAAGCTGGCCAAGGTTGTGGGTGATCTGGGCGCTGCGGTCTGGATTTGCTCGGCGTGGGAGGAAGATAGAGCGAGAGAACAGGCAAGCGAGACCGAGCTCGTTATCTGCCTGGGCGGTGACGGCACAGTCCTCAGGGCTGCCCGCGTCGTCAGTCCGTTGTCGATTCCAATTCTGGGCGTGAATTTGGGTCGCCTTGGCTTCATGACGGAGCTGCGGCCTGAGGATGCGTTGAGCCGTGTACCCGCTTTTATTAAGGGTGATGGCTTTGTCGAGGAGCGAACCATGCTTCAGGCGGAGCTTGTCTCTGCTGATTTATCTCCGTTTCATGCACTGAATGATGTAGTAGTCGGCCGCGGTGCGAGGTGCCGTCTGATACGCGTAAAGGCGACCGTTGATGGCGAAATATTGACGACCTACAAGTGCGATGGGCTGATTCTGGCTACGGCAACCGGCAGCACAAGCTATTCGCTTGCAGCGGGTGGGCCTATACTGCACCCCTCCGCACGTGAGATTTTGCTGAAGTCAATCGCGGCTCATCTCTGCCTGGGCACTGCGCTGGTACTATCTTCGGAGGTAACAGTAGAGCTTGAGGTCAGGACGACTCATCAGGCAACGCTCAGCGTTGACGGCCAGGTTGAGGTACCGCTGAAGGACGGTGCTGTCGTCAGAGTCAGGCGCAGCCCTTATGTAACCAGGCTGATGAGGGCTCAGACCTCTGTACAGTTCTACGAGACGTTAATGTCGAAGCTGGAGAAAAGAGAGTAATCCGAGATGAAGATAGAAAAGGCCAAAATAACCGACGCGGCCCAGATGCACAGGCTTATCAACAAGTTCGCCAATCAGGGTGAGATGCTTCCCCGCGCTTTGAGCGAGATTTATGAGCTTATCAGGGACTACTTTGTAGTAAGGGATGGAGACAAGGTGGTTGCCTGTGTAGCTCTTCACGTGAGCTGGGTGGACCTTGCCGAGGTTAAATCTCTGGCAGTCGTTAAAAGCAGTCAGGGCCAGGGCATCGGCGGAGGGCTTGTCAGGAAGTGCCTTGAAGAGGCCGAAGAACTGGGCATTCCCAATGTTTTCTGCCTGACTTATAAACCGGCTTTCTTCAAAAAGTGTGGCTTTACCCTTGTTGACAAGTCCGAGCTTCCCCGCAAGGTCTGGGGAGAATGCTATAGGTGCCCTAAATTCCCCGATTGTGATGAAGTGCCGCTGATATTTCATCTCGGCCCCCCGGGGCCGTTGAGTGATTAAGGTGAACCAGGAAAGAACTCTGGATTCCGAACGGATTTACCTGGGAAAAATAGTTGGCCTCAGGGTGGATACCGTTGAGCTGCCCTCGGGCAGGACCGCGAAGCGGGAAATCGTAGAGCACGATGCCTGTACCGGCATTGTAGCCCTCGACTCCGGGGACAACGTCCTACTGGTGCGGCAGTATCGCAAGGCTGTGGAGAAGGTCCTGCTGGAGATACCGGCGGGCCTTGTGGAAAAGGGAGAGGAGTTGCTTGGCTGCGCACAGAGGGAGCTGGAGGAGGAGACCGGCTTCTTTGCCGAGAGATGGGAGAAGCTCGGTTTCTTCTATACCAGCCCCGGTTTCTGTACCGAGGATATGCACCTCTATCTGGCCACCGGGCTCAGTCCGGCAAAGCGCGATGCCGATTACGATGAGGACATCGAGTTAGTGCGCAGACCCCTTGCCTCTGTCCCCGACCTTATTGCCTCGGGCGAGATAATTGACGCCAAGAGCATCGCCGGCCTTCTGCTGGCGCTGCGCAAGGTTCAGGCATAACCTGAATCCTCTTAAAGCACCTGTCTCTTAATAAAAATGCTGCAGTAATAACGAGCACTTCCTAGCTGTGTTCTCTCTATCGAAGCTGCTCCTAAAGGCCGCTTATTAATTTGTTTTTAATGTCATTCTTACATCTTACTAATATTGGCTTTGTAAGTTAAATTGTGGAGGGTTGCAGCAAAAAGAATATTTTTAAACAGTAGAAGTGGTTTAAGAATATCAGATTTAACGAGTATCATGATTTGTTGCTTTCAGGTAGGAACGTGGCTAGGGCAGGGAAGGTTATGAAAAAGTACGAAAGAGGGAAATAAAGTACGTATAGCAGTAACGCAATGGAAAATTTACAGATAGTGCGGCAGTAATTATTGTCGCATTTACTTTGTATTGCAGGACAATGGCGACTTGACTCTGGAACACGATAATGCGATTTATTGATTCTGAATAAAGCAGCAGAGCGATGCTCAAACTGAAAAATGTGTCTATGAGCAATGGATATTACAACTACCCAAATATAAGTAATTAATGTGGAAGAAAGGGTTGAAGCATGAAGTGTTTGCAGGATTATGCCAGGCTTGTTGGTGGAGAAGCTATATCAGAAATCCGCGAAAAGGCCAGTGGGTTGCGAGGGCGAAGGATTGTGCATATTAATTCCACCAATGAAGGCGGCGGTGTTGCGGAGCTACTGAACTCTGTGGTTCCGCTTATGAATGATATTGGGGTAGAAACAGACTGGAAAATACTTAATGGGACCTCTGACTTCTTCACATTAACTAAAGGATTTCACAACGCGCTTCAGGGTGGCTCAGTGGAACTCGATGAATTAAAAGAGCATCTTTATACGCTAACTAACGCAGCCTTTTGCACCTACGCCAGTATAGATGCCGACTGTGTAGTCGTACATGACCCTCAGCCCTTGCCATTGATAAAGTTCCACAAGAAGAAGCAACCATGGATCTGGAGATGCCATGTAGACTTGTCAAATCCAAATCAGACCCTGTGGGAATTCCTTAAGAAGTTTATAATCGAATATGACTTGGTTGTGATGTCCAGTGAAAAATATAAAAAGAAAGATTTGCAGCTGGAACAAAGAATTATCTGCCCAGCTATCGATCCCTTGTCTGATAAGAACATGTGGCTCTCTCGAGAGGAGATAATTAACCATATTCAGAAAGCTGAGATACCCATTGATAAACCCCTCATAACACAGGTTGCAAGAATGGATCAGTGGAAAGATCCTGAAGGATTGCTCGAGGTCTTCGAACAGATAAAGGCAAGGTTCGATTGCAGGTTGGTTTATTGCCATTCGCCAGCAAGTGATGACCCAGAAGGGACAGAGGTGTTGTCTACAACACTTCGCAAAGCTCAGAAGCTTGTTCAAAGTGGGGACGTCATATTTGTTAACGGTACAAATCAGCTCTTTGTAAATGCCCTGCAACGATTCTCAACTATAATTGTGCAGAAGTCTATAAGTGAAGGATTCTGCCTTTCTATCACTGAGGCGCTCTGGAAGGAAAAACCGGTAGTGACCACGAATGTGGGGGGGATTCCTGCACAATTACGGGAAGCGGAAAACGGTTTCTTAGTAGAACCATATGATACAACGGGATTTGCCGACAAGGTCGTACAACTCCTCCAGAACCCCGATTTGGCAGAGCAAATGGGACGAAAAGGTAAGGAGATCGTGAATAATGATTTCCTGGTAACGAGGCTTATCTCGGATTATTTGGATTTATATAGCACCCTGCTTGACGGGCACAATTAGAGCAACAGGCATTTTAGCTTGCCTGCTGTACAGAGAGATTATACCCAAATATATTGGAATCCTCTTATTAAATGAGAATGCTGAAAAAGTAGGCAATTTTACCTTGAGATGCATTTAGTTTCGAGTTAAGATGCACTCAGCAAAATATATTAAGGAGCATAATCCATGCTGAGGCCAAAATCAACACAGCTT
>Ga0180432_10001091_pt1 | contig 43474 bp, 34 predicted proteins | sample SS_ome_10_FD_132414 | JGI IMG/M metagenome (GOLD analysis project Ga0180432, IMG submission 132414) | Hypersaline lake sediment archaeal communities from the Salton Sea, California, USA - SS_1_MS_2 metaG | ecosystem: Environmental > Aquatic > Non-marine Saline and Alkaline > Hypersaline >... | reverse complement strand
TGTGTTGAGGAAGTGCTCGTGTGGGTTCCCTTCGATAGCTGCCCTGCGGCAATCGAGCCACGCGAGATAGGTTCCCTCCAGTGGCGTCATTTCGACCCCTGGCAGCTTGTCTCGAACGAATGCGGCGGCGACATCGCGGTTCACTTGGAGATACGTGACAAGCTCGTCGAGCCAGCCGTCTCCATCACGATAGGCGGCAAGGGCGGCAGCAAAGCCGAAGACGCCGGGATGCGCGACGAGCCCCATCTTCGCGTTCTCGTACTGGTTGCGGAGCTTCGGATCGGAGATCACCGCGAATGCGAACGGAATGCCGGCGACGTTGAACGACTTGGCCGGCGACATCAGCGTAATCGTCCTTCGATCGATCTCCGATGACAACGCGGCGATCGGAATGTGCCGATGATCGTCGTAGATGAAATCGGCGTGGATCTCGTCGGAGCAGACGATCAGATCATGCTCGATACAGATTTCGGCCAGTCGCTCCAGCTCGTCGTGGCGGTAGACGCGTCCGATCGGATTGTGCGGATTACAGAAAATGAGCAGTCGGCTGCGTCCGTCGATTGCCTGCTCGAATCCATCGAAGTCGATCTCGTAGCGCAACCCATCGGAGCAGAGCATCTTGCTCAAGTTGCCGCGAATGCCGACGTTCTCTGGGACATCGAGAATTGGGAAGTAGACCGGCGGGGTGATCAGCACGCCGTCTCCCGGTTGCGCTATCGCATGGGCGGCGAGATGGAAGCCGACATAGACGTTTGGGAGAAAGACGATTGATTCGGCCGCGATCGTCCAGCTGAATCGCCGTTTCAGTCGACCGGCGATGACCTCGCGTAGCTCGGCCGGCTCGCCCGCGTAGCCGTAGATGCCGTGGTGTGTTCGTGTCCGCAGCGCTTCGACAATTGGATCCGGACAGCGGAAGTCCATATCCGCGACCCACATCGGTAGGACATCATCCCCGTAGAGCGACCATTTGATGCTGTCGGTCCCTCGACGATCGATGAGCTGGTCGAACTGCGGCATACGTCTCTCCGACACGATATCCTCACCACCCTGTCCGAGCGCGATCTGCGCCACGATGAAGTTCGGCCGATTCTGTCGGATCCGTGCACGGTATGCAACAGCGGCGAGGAAACACCCTCTCCGGCTTGGCTACTTGCCAGATCCGGTGGAGCCGGGGTGAACGATTGGAAGACTTGGCACTGGATAGGTTGGCCGGTCTTCGCGAGCCAAGTTGGACGCGAAGCCGAACGGTCAGTTGCGCTTGGGCAGCAGCACGGCGAAGTTCGCTACGCGCTCTCAGCAGACACAGGCAGCGATGTCTGGTTGCGTTCTATCACTCAATGACGATCAGGACAGCAGTTGCTGCGTCGACCGTGAGAGACAGCTTCCCTCCGGCCGGCTCAAGGACACCCCAGGTGGGCTCCCACTTTCCTGTAGATTTGATCTGCGATCCACCCAAAGTCGCCTCTGCGTCCCACCATGTTCCTCCGAGGGTGAGTGTGACGGCCGACGAGAACGCCACGCCAAGATCGACAGCTACGTTGAATCCATGGTCGACATCCTTGTTGATCAGAAGTACGTTAAGCTGCCCGTCCCGGTTCAGAAACGCATGACAGTGGACGTTTGCCCGCGTTTGATCAGAGTGGCAATGCACGAAGTGCTGTGGGTCTGATACCGAAAAGAGCAGCAGCGCGTAGGCAAGCGGCCTGATCACACAGGGATACCGCCCTTGCCCCCAATCGCCCATCTGCACCGGAGCCATATGCCACCAGGTTCTCCCCCCAACGTGAATCGCCGCGCCTTGAACACCGGACTCAGCCATCAGAAAGAGGTTGTCAAGCATGTTCAATGCCGAGCCGGCTTTATTGAAGTAGCCGAAGGATGGGGTTCCTTGTGCTGCGTCGGGCCCTGCGTTCGTCTCACTGACATACACTGGAAGCCGAAGCGTACGGCCCAGATCGACTGCATCATGGATCACTCGTAGTGTGTCAGTTCGTGTCTCGATGCTGAGCAGATCACGTAGACTGCTCTTCAGGTCGCCCGTAGGTAGATCATGCCAGGACAAGGGATACAGGTGCACCGCCAGTGCATCCAGCTGCGAGGCGTGCGATCTCGCAAAGGTGCGAATCCATCCATCGGCGGAGCACATGTTCGCGGAGTCTCCAACCATGTTGGGTCCATAGATCGCGAGGTCCGGAAACGCGCGTCGAAGAACCTCCACGTATCCGCCGAATTCCTCACAGTGCTCCGTCATCCCCCAGCCCTCTGGTCGTCTAAGCTGGCCGACGTAGTTCTCTGGCTCCGTTCCGATACCTACATAGCGAAGGAGGTCTGCTCCGTGTTCCAGGAGGTAATCGACGATCGGGACAGCTGCTTCAGGCTCATATGGAACGAAACGCAGTGTCCAATCGACGATCCAATCGATGTCCCGTGCGAACTCCAGTAGTGGTCCGATGTGCGTTGGATCCTTCGCAGATGCATTGCGCGGCGAATCACCAAGCAGACCACCAATCCTTATGTGCCCCGGCTGAAGCAAGCTCATGTAGTTGTGAAGGCAGTTGCCGATTCCGAAGACCTCTGGTCTATTGAGGCGAATGTCCGGATCTCGAATAACGTCTATCGGCTCGAAGCTCAGGCCCAGGAAGCGCTCCGGCACAGTCGCACCAAATCGACCTGGGTCAATGGTGAATGTGATCTCGGGCGTTGCCGAGAGGCAGATGCCGCTGGCGGCGGCCACTCCAAGGAGCAAGCCTCCCCACATCAGGAGCTTGATTCGAGACTTCCTCATTAGTACCTCCTTCTGGCGCAAGAGAGTATACAACTGCCTCATATGGGGCGGAATCCTCATCGGAAAGCGCCTCAGCGGTATGTTGCATAGCCCATTCGTCGTTCCGCGATCCAAACGAGAAGGAGGGTTGACATTCGATACAGCATCTGACCCCTCCCCTCCCAGGCTCGTCATCCCTACGTTTGCGACTCCGAAAGAGCAGTAGTGTCGGCAGGCTCCAAGAGCTGACGCACAAGAGAGAGATGGCGACAGTTCTTGCTCATACAGTTGATCATCTGTAGTCTGGTCTTCTATGTAGACCACCGAAGGTACGGAAATCAGTCTGAATCATGAGCGCTGTTCTCGATCATTGCGAAAAGGGGTGAGCTGTGGAGCCGATGCAACAAGAAGACCTGAAGGTTGGCGAAGGGCTTGCCGGGCGTGTGCAGTTGCTGTGGCGGAAGCTGCCGGAGACTCAGCAGACCTACGACTCCGTTGTCTACTACCACTTCAAGAGCAAAGACAGCGCAGCGATCATCCCGCTGGACGCGTCTCTCGCGAAGCAGAAGCTCGACCCGGAGATTGAGAGCGGGAAGGCTGCTGAAGCCTTGCTGATTCACAAGGGGAAGATCGTGGCGTTCGGCAACGGCAAAGACGTGGACAAGCACATACAGGGCAAGCTCAAGCCCTACTACGTGCGGCTCAAGGACCAAACACTGATTCCAGGGCTCATCGAAGGGCATGGCCACATCATTCGAGGGGCCTTCTCCGCGCGTGGCAACCCAAGCGACTTCAAGTGGGCGCACGCCAACATTTTCGGCGCGAACATGACCGACAAGGATCTGATCGACAAGGCGACGAACGCAGCGCTGAGCTATGGTCTAACGACCATCAACGAGCTGAACGGAGGCGAGGGCTTCATCGACATGCTGATCGCGAATCAGGATGACCTACGTCTTCGCGTGAACGTGTATCCCGAGTACAACAAGCCACGGATATCGGAGAAAGGAGAGAGGATTCTGTCTGACGACGAGGCTGATGCCTCGGGTCAGTCGTCGAGGTGGTTCACGAAGAGAATCCTGAGTGCGAGCGGGGACATTGGGGCCAAGGTGAAGGGGAAGATGCTTCGCTTGCGGGGCATCAAGATCTTCCTTGATGGAGCTGGCGTCCCAACACGTGGCTGTCCCTATCTGAACACCATCATGCTGCCGAAGTCATTCGCTGACGGGATGAAGGGTTTTGTCGACTGTATACATCACTACCCGCAAACGAACTGCGCGAAAGCTCCTTGCTGTTGCGACAAAGACTGCACGGGCTACGGAACGAACTACATCACTGCAACGATGCAGAAGAAGCTTGAGAGCGACATGCATGCCGCTGTAAAACGGGGATACCGACTGGCGATACACGCAATGGGCAACGGAGCCATTCAGCAAGCAATCGACCTCATCAAGGCGCTCAACGCCGCTTCAGCAAAGGCAGGAACCCCACCGCTGCGCCACCAGATACACCACAATGCCTTCCTCGAGGATGCGCAGGTCGCAGCGATGGCGAACATGGCGTCACAGCCGCTGGTCTCGGTGCGGGGATATGTCAGTGCCTGCAAGCTTTCTTGCGCTACCGGGTGGCGCAACATCTACGGCATTGGCAATGCGCTGTCTTCGTCCAAGAAGGACTACGAGCATGCAGCCACTCGCTTTCTGCTGCCCGAAGCGTTGGGAGCGCGAGCGTTTGCGGAGGGCGATTTCGGGTGGAGAAGAGACCCAGCTCGCCTCGACAAGAACGCGCCGTTGAATCCCTTCGTGACGCTCTACGGACTAGTCACGCGGCGCAAGCTGTTCTACCTCCAGGATCTCAAGGACCTGAAGAGCGAATACGAAAAGGAAGGGATGGCCAGCAAGGCCAAGGTGCTCCAGAGTGACATCGCCAAGCTCGAATTGCAGGAACTCGCAGATGGCTACTGCTACTATGACTCAGAGCCGTGGATGAAGCCCGATGGGAAGTGGTTCGCACAAGAGCGAGAGAGAGCTCTTCGCATGCTCACGACCAATGCTGCCTACGCGGGTTCCCAGGAGACGGAGGTCGGGTCACTGGAGCCAGGCAAGTACGCTGACATCGCCATTCTTGACACGAACATCCTAACGTGCTCAGAGAACGAGATCCCGTTCACCAAGGTGTTGATGACGATGGTCGAGGGACGGACAGAGTACATTGCGGAACACTACGAAGGCCTGTGGGCGAACGCTCGCTAGACGCAGACTGAGAGCGATTCAGAGGGTCAAGATTGCTTTCCGCAATCCCCTCAGGCGGGGAAACACCCTCACCGGCTTGGCTGCTTGCCAGATTCGGCGGAGCCGGGGTGAACAATTGGAGAACCTTCGTTCTGAGCTGCTCCTGGACTTGAACGTCCCTTCTCTCACACGCTACTTGCGGCATGCCGCTTCCGGCACCCGCCCCTCAAGCCGGGAGACCTGAGGTGAACGTTTGGAGAACTCCGTTGCTCACTTGGACGAAGTAACACCGAAGCGAGATTCCTGTGTGTTGTCCGGAGCCTCGAACCGCATCAAGATGAACGTTGTGTTCGGATCAAGTACATGCTCTTCCTTGTGAATGTCCGTTTGCTCTGCAACAGGAAGGGTGTGGCAGGGGCTCCACGAAAGGGATTTCATCCCATTCATCACACGGTGTATACTGCGTCACCATAGGTTCTATTTAGAGGTGGACAAGTATGCGTGCAGACGTGCAACGAGTACAGGTGTTGGATGATTACCGAGTCATGAAATCTCCGCCATGAGTCGCCTCGGTTGGATTTGCGCGGTCGCCATCATTGGCTTCATTGCGATGGTGGGGCTCTTGACTCCTCAGAGAGGGCTCGACCTCCTTGAAGAGGCAACGGCTGGCACTGAGGATGAAGCAATAGCGATGTCCCGTCCTACTATCTGGCCATCTGAACAGCAGGCTCTCGTGGCTGGGAACACCAAGTTCGCTCTGGACTTGTACATGGCACTCCGACGAGACGTCAGAAATCGGAATCTCTTCTTCTCTCCGTACAGTGTCTCGCTGGCGCTGGGCATGGCCTACGCTGGAGCGCACGGAACAACGGCTGGCGAGATGGCACATGTCCTTCACTTTCCGGTCGACTCGAATCGCCTGCCACTCGTCTTTGGGGCGATCAACGCGAGGCTTGCTGCACGAGGCAGCGGCACGGTCATCGACGACACCGTGAGCTTCGAGCTTCGCCTTGCGAACTCGCTCTGGGCGCAGGAGGGGTTTGCGTTTCGCCAGACGTTTCTCGATACGCTGAAGGCGCGATTCGGTACCCCGTTGGAGCTCGTCGACTTCGAGGATGCTCCGGCCGCATCTCGCAGGACAATCAACAGATGGGTGTCCCGTCAAACGGGTAGGGAGATCAGGGAGCTTCTTCCAGAGGAGACAATCACGCTCTTGACGCGGCTGATGCTTGCCAGCGCAGCCGTCTTCTCCGCTACCTGGGAGCACCAGTTCGACCAGGATTTCACCTGCGACGCCCCTTTTTGCCTAATCGACGGGAGGCGGGTAGCCGTTTCGATGATGGAGCAGATCACTCCGTTTGGATACGTGGCGACGGATGACGTTCAAGCTGTTGAGCTGCCCTACGTCGGGGGGCAGTTCACGATGGTTGTGTTGCTCCCGACATCGGACCGGTTCGAGGCCTTTGCAGGTTCACTGACTTCCGACCGACTGACTACGATTCTGGCCCAGTTAGAGACGCAGCTGGTACATGTTCACATGCCGAGATTCGAGTTTGGCTCATCATTCGAGTTGCGCTCTGCATTGGGCAGTCTTGGCATGCGACGCCCCTTTGTGCTGGGCGAGGCTGACTTCACCGGGATGGCGGGCACTCGCGAGCTGTTTCTGGGCGAGATCCACCACCAGACCTACGTTTCCGTCGACGAAGTCGGGACATCCGCTGCTGTGAGCAGCGCGATGGGCTTGATAGGGGCAGGAGCACCTGACATCAAACTCGATCACCCGTTCATCTTCCTTATCCGCGACATGGAGAGCGGCACGATCCTGTTTCTCGGGGAGGTGATGGATCCGAGTCGGGGAGATAGCTGAGATGCTTGTGCAAGTTGATGAACTGTGACGAGAGGGGAACAAGGACTGCGCTTTGTGGCGGGCGCAGCCAAGAAGAGTCTGTGCACTCTGGGAAGCCAGCTTGGTAACGGGGCAAAGACGGGAAGAAGTCAGATGTGAAGGCAGTGCTGGCGTTGCATTACCTCGAGGAGGTGAAATCTGATGTACAGAAGAAAGAGTGTGTGGCATGGCGTGTTCATCCTGTTGTCGGTCGTAGTTCTTAGTGCACTCGTGTTGGGCCAACCCAACTCAACTTTCAGCGGCCCGACAGGAGCAGACAACACGATCCTGGGTCAGGGGGAGGGATTGATCGTCTTCTCGTTGGCAAATCCGAACACAGGTTTGGGCGATATCTGGCTTGCAGGAGGTGACGGACGTTGTCCAATCAATCTGACCCGAACTCCGAACATCGACGAGTTCGATCCTGCAGTCTCCATAGGATGTCAACAGGGAGGGATGGTCGCCTACGCTTCGGACATGGGCAGCGGAGGGACAACCGTCGCCATTTGGATCATGAGCCTTGACGGAACGACGTGGCGACAAGTCACCTTTCCCGCATCCGGCATGTGGCACACGGGGCCGCGATGGACCAGTCGATGCTCAGAGATCATGTTCCTGGAGATGAGTAGCACATGGCCTCAGACATCAGTCACGTGCAATTTCCTCAACATACCCTCGCTGGCTGTCAGAACCGTTCCCTTCAGCAATCCAATAGTGTGGGCAAGCGACGTCGGTAGCGGAACGATGGTCAAGGTCCGGGCAGTTGATGCAAACTGGGTCACCACATCCATTCAGATTGGACTGAATCATCATGCTTGGCTCTACGTCCTAAATGATCCCACCGACGGACCTCCCTGCGGGCAGGCGGGCAGTTGCGGGCTGAGCAACATCAACTTGGGCCTCCGACTTGACAGCAATCCGAGCTGCCACGTGTTGATCAGCTCGTATACCCCCATTTACATCGACACGGCTTTCCTGGCGAACCGCTGGAACGGGCAGGCTGGCTATCTCGAGATGAGATTCGGGGACACCGAGCGAAGCGACAACTCTGGAGGTGTTATCGTCATACTGATGCCCGTAGCGCGGTGACATAGGAAGAACTGTTTGCAGGCAGGGGCTTCACCTGTCAGAACGCGTGCCTACGCTTCCTTCGGTATCGCCCTGGTTCGGCACAGCGGACGACAGCCAAGCGTCAGTCAGGCCGACAACTCGCCCCATGTGACGCCACTCCGAAGCGATGCCACCCATCAGAGTTCTCCATTCATGGACCGTAGGTCCATCCGGAGAATCGCCAGGAAACCAAGATAGGGATAGCGTTATAGCCAGATCTGGTGGAGGTGGCGGGAGTCGAACCCGCGTCCGAAGATACCGCCGGTCAGCGTCTACAAGCTTAGACCCGTGTTTTGGTTTCGGAACGGATCCTCCCGCGGGCAGGATGATCCGAGCCTAGCTTCCTAAGATTCGCCACACCCGGGGGAAGCGCTCGAATGTGGTATACCCGCTAAGTTGACGCCCGATTGAGGCGCGCGGGGAGCCTCATCAGACGGCCCTCCCTAGCTTAGGGAAGGAGCAGCGAAAGCGTAGTTATTCGCAGTTGTTGTTTGTTTTGCCAGTTTTAGGAGATAGCACTCCGCTTGCAGCCTTCGTTTGGTAACTCCGTCGAAGCCGTGACACCCCCATGTCAATGACCAACGACTCATTGTAATCGTTGGCGTACGAGTTGACAAAACCGGAAAGATAAGATCCTATAGGACAAGATGCAATACGTCTTGATCTGGACAGCCGTTGCATTCGGCATCGGAATCGCTCTTGGCCAGCCAATCGGACACGGCTTGCCGGTCTGGGGATGGCTTGTCTGTGCGGGAGGTTGCCTGGCTGCTTCGGCGCTGCTGCATCGATGGTCGATATCCCGCCGGACCGCGCTTTGCTTGGCGGTGCTGTGCCTGGGAGTGCTTCGCATTGCATGCGAGCAGCCGTGCCCCGACTGGTTGAGTCTCCGCATCCCGAGTCTACAGGCGGTTCGCGGAACCGTCGTCTCCTATCCGAGCATCGGTCGGTCCCACACCGTGTTCACGTTGCGTCCGGACACGTTCTCAAGGGCTATCCGCGTCACGTGGTTTCGCGATGGTGTGGAGCCGAACACGGTGCACTACGGCGATCGGATCTGCGTAGTTGGCTCCGCGAAGCTCCCCGAACCGTTCGAGGGGTTCGACTATCCCGGCTATCTCGCGCGACAGGGGATCTTCGCGACCATGACCGTCGATGAACGAGGGCTTGATGTGACCGAATCGCGCGACACATCGTTTCTCCACCGCGGGGACAGGATCCGGCAGACGCTCTTCGAGCGGCTTCATCACCGGCTACAGCCGGACGAGAGCGCGATGGCTCGGAGCCTTCTGTTCGGAGACAGGACGGCCTTGCCGGAGCCGATCGAGGAGGCGTTTTCACGATCGGGCTTGATGCATCTTCTTGCCGTGTCGGGCCTTCATCTGGGAATCTTCCTCGGAGGCGCATGGTGGATTCTCCGCAAGCTGGGGCTGCGACCAAGGATCGCCTACCCTGTGGTCGGCGTTCTGGTTCTCTTGGCACTGTGGATTGTCGGTCCAAGGATCAGCCTCGTCCGCGCGGCGCTGTTGTTTGCCTTCCTTGGCGCCGGCAGTGTGCTGGCAGATGTGGGGCTGATCCTGCGGCGATCGATCCGTCCGCTGAACGGTCTTGCCGCGGCGGCGATCTGTATCCTGGCGCTACGGCCCGGAGCGCTTTGCGATGCCGGATTCCAGCTGACATTCGCGGCGACGGCGTCGATCCTGATGGTGTTCTCGATGCCGTTCGAGTGGCGTCGACGAATCGACCAGTACACCGCGCGACTGGGGCGCTGGCGCATTCCGGTGCGCTACGCGTTGACACTCGTCACGGCGGCGTGTGCCGCACAGGCCGGTGCGGCGCCGGTCATCGCCTGGCACTTCGAGACGATCCATCCGGTAGCTCTGGTGGCGAATCTGCTCGTTGTTCCGCTGGCTGGGTTGGCGCTCTGGTGCGGTTTCGGAGCGCTTCTCTTTTCCGGGACAGCGCTCTTCCCGTATGCAATCACTCCGTTTTCGGCGGTGCTGCGGGGAGTGAAAACGATCGTCACCGGTCTCTCGAGGATCCCGCTAGTGGAACTGGAGGTTTCGCGCTGGGTGGGGTTGTGGCTTGGGGCGATGGTGGTGTTCGTATTCGCCGTGGCGGCCTACGACCGAGTGTCGTCCTCCTGGACGTCGAACTCTACATCGATCGCCGTCGGATCTTCAGGGCCTCGTTCGGGAGCGCGTCGGCCGCCCTGAAGGAAGAATCGAGCGGCGAGAACGAGTCCGACCACGTCGCTCAGCAGGCCGGGGATCAGCAGAAGCAGGCCGCCGAGGAAGAGCAGCCCGAGGGATTGGATGAGATCCCGGGTTGGGCGTCGTGTCAGGAGTTCAATCATGCGGGCCGGCTCGAAGACCGAACGTCCCGCCATTCGAAGCAACAGGATTCCGAGTCCTCCGGAGACCAGGATCTCGAGTAGAACCGGGCCGCCGCCGAACGCCTGCCCGAACTTGATCAGCATAGCAATCTCGATGCACAAGATGACAAACGTAATGAATGGCATATCAATCTCCCGGCCGGATGGTAGCGAACCGTGGCGAGGCAGACAACGAGCGCTCAAGGCCGATTGACGTGGCTTCAGGTAGGGTATAGTCTTCGTTGAGATGGCCAGATCCGATCGAGAGCTTCTGGTGGGCCTGAATCTGATCCCTCAACTCACCCCGAAGCGGGCAAACAAGCTGTTCGCTCGATTCGACACGTTTCGAGCGATTTGGGATGCACCCGGATCCGCCTTTGCTTCGATCTACGGATCCGCGGTGGTAGGGGAGGCGATTGCCTCGGCACGGAGCGAGTCAGCGATTGACGACGAGTTCGCCCGGGCGGAGGAGCTGGGTGTGCAGATCGTCACGCTGGTCGATGAGGCGTATCCGGTACTGCTCCGCGAGATCGACGATCCCCCGATGGTCCTTTATGCGCGAGGCAACCTGCCGATCGATCCAGCGCGCTCGATTGCGATCGTCGGAACACGACGGGGGACGCGCTACGGCAAGATGGTGGCCGGTCGCTTTGCCAGTCAGCTTGCGCTCAAGGGGCTGACGGTGGTCAGCGGGTTGGCTGCGGGGATCGACACGGCGGCGCATCAAGGGGTTCTCGACGTGGGTGGGCGAACAGTGGCCGTTCTGGGATGTGGGCTCGATTATCCGTATCCGAAGCGGAATCAACCGATGCTGGCGCAGCTGGTGGAGAACGGTGTTGCGATCAGCGAGTACCCTTTGGGCATGCGTCCGGCCAAGTGGACCTTCCCACAACGGAATCGAATTCTTGCCGGGCTGAGCCGTGGCGTGATTGTGGTTCAAGCTCCGGAGCGCAGCGGGTCGCTGATCACCGCGCGGCTCGCACTCGAACAGGGACGCGAGGTGTTCTCTGTGCCCGGGAATATTACGACGGTCACGTCCGCCGGAACGAATCGGCTGATCAGAGATGGGGCGAAGCTGGTCGAAACAGTAGACGACGTGCTGATGGAGTTCCCGGATCTGTGGAAGCAGTTGGAGGCGGGGAGCGAATCGGGCACGGAAGAGGCGCCTGAGCTGGCCGAGCGGGAACGCCTTGTCTACGACCTGATCGGTCTTGAACCGGTTCACGTCGACGATATCATTGCTCGGGCGGATCTCTCCCCAACCGAGGCGTCGCATGTTCTTCTCCTCCTTCAACTGGAGGATCTTATCGACGAGGTCGAGGGAGGCCGCTTCATTCGAAAGCCGTAGGAGGAATGATGCCGACACAACGTACGCTGGTACTCTGCAAACCGGATGCCGTTCAACGTGGCGCCGTCGGGCAGATCGTTGCCCGATTCGAGCGAAAGGGATTGAAGCTTGCCGGCCTGAAGATGATGGAGGTCGATGAGGATCTTGCCTCCCGTCACTATGCCGAGCACATCGAGAAACCGTTCTACCCGGAGCTTCGCGACTTCATCACGTCGTCGCCGGTCGTTGCGATGGTAATTGAGGGAGACAATGCGGTGGAAGTTGTCCGGAATCTGGTGGGCGTGACCAATCCACAGAAGGCGGCATCGGGCACGATCCGCGGCGATTTCGGGCTCAACTTGACGATGAATCTGGTTCATGGCTCGGATTCACTGGCATCGGCCGAGCGTGAGATTGCACTGTTCTTCGAACCGGATGAGCTGTTTGACTACGAGTTGACGATGCGAGCGTGGATGTAGCACCACCCAACAAGGAGAGCGTGGAGCACCGATGCTCCGCGAGCCGATCGACGAATGGAGGACACTGATGGATCTGTCGAAGCGCTACGGACCGGCGGAAGTCGAAGCGAAGAACCACCGCTATTGGGAAGAAGGCGGGTTCTTCCGGGCTGTCGTCGGTAGTGCCTCGGAAGGTCGGTTCTCCATTGTCATCCCGCCGCCGAACGTCACCGGTCGGCTCCACATGGGGCACGCCCTGAACAACTCGCTTCAGGATATTGTCATCCGCTACCACCGGATGAACGGCGATGATACGTGTTGGTTTCCCGGGACGGATCACGCTGGGATTGCCACCCAGAATGTCGTCGAAAAGACGCTGGCCAATGAGGGAACCTCTCGCCACGATTTGGGACGCGAGGCGTTCGTCGAACGTGTGTGGGAGTGGAAAGCGAAGTACGGCTCGGAAATCATCGACCAGCTGAAAGCGCTCGGCTGTTCCTGCGACTGGTCGCGGTTGCGGTTCACCCTCGACGAGGGGCTGTCGCACGCGGTTCGCGAGGTGTTCGTAGCGCTGTACGAGGAAGGCCTCATCTACCGCGGGGCGTATCTCGTAAATTGGTGCCCGCGGTGTCAGACCGCGATCTCCGACCTGGAGGTCGAGCACGAAGAGATCGAGGGGGCGCTGTACTACATCCGATACCCGTTGGAGGACGGCGAAGCACTGACGATTGCGACGACCCGCCCCGAGACGATGCTTGGCGATACGGGCATTGCCGTTCATCCGGACGACGAGCGGTTTGCTCATCTCATCGGCAAGACGGCACGGCTCCCGATTCTGGATCGAGAGTTGCCGATTATCGCGGCCGAGCAGGTCGATCCGACGTTCGGGACGGGAACACTCAAGATCACGCCGGCACATGACCCGATCGACTTCGAAATCGGCCGGGCGAACGGTCTGGAATCGGTCAACATCCTGAATGTGGATGGAACGATCAACGACAATGGCGGGTCGTTTGCGGGCATGGATCGCGAAACGGCACGCAAGGCGGTTGTGGAGCGGCTGGAGGCTGACGGTCTCCTGGTGAAGGTCGAGCCATACCGGCATGCGGTTGGCCATTGTGAGCGATGCCACACGACCGTTGAGCCCCTTATTTCGACGCAGTGGTTCGTGAAGATGGCGTCGCTGGCACAGCGGGCGATGGAGGTCGTGGAGAACGGCCGAATCCGCTTCGTGCCTGACCGTTGGAGTAAGTTGTACCTCGATTGGCTGGACAACATTCGCGATTGGTGCATCTCAAGGCAGCTGTGGTGGGGGCATCGGATTCCGGTTTGGTACGGACCCGATGATCATCCGTTTGCCGCCCGCAATGAGGCGGCGGCTGCGGAGGCGGCACGATCTCATTACGGACACGATGTCGAGCTTCGCCAAGACGAAGACGTTCTCGATACATGGTTCTCGTCTTGGCTATGGCCGTTCTCGGTGATGGGATGGCCGGAGGAGAGCGAGGAGCTGGCAACGTACTTCCCGACATCGTTGTTGCTGACTGGATTCGACATTCTGTTCTTCTGGGTGGCCCGGATGGTGATGGCATCGCTTCACTTCCGAGATGAGATTCCGTTCGAAACGGTGTACATCACGCCGCTGATCGTCGACGAGAACGGGCAGAAGATGTCGAAATCGAAGGGGAACGCGATCGACCCGATGGAGCTGATCGAGGAGTACGGCGCGGATGCCCTGCGCCTCGCGATGGCTCACGTCACGGGAAAGGGTCGGACCGTTCGGATGCCTTGGACGCAGCTTGCGGATGCACGGAACTTCCTCAACAAGATCTGGAACATGTCTCGGTTCGTGTTGATGCAACTCGGAGACGAACGTCCGGCGCTGCCCGATCAGTTGACGGCCATTGAGGATCGCTATGTCCTGTCAAAGCTCGCGGCAACCGTAGCCACGGTACGCGACCATCTCGAGAGCTACAACTTCAACCTGGCTGCCGAGGTGGCCTACGACTACACGTGGCACGACGTCTGCGATTGGTACCTGGAAATGGCTAAGGTCCGCTTGCAGAACAGTCCGGATGACGGAGTCAAGGGCGTCCTCAATCATGTACTCAGGCAGGTCGTTCTCCTCCTGCATCCGCTCGTCCCGTTCATCACAGAGGAGATCTGGCAGGCGCTCGGCGAGGACTCATCCGTCTCGGTCTCCCCATATCCGGAGGTACGGGCGGCGGATCGAGACATGGCGGCCGAAGATGCGATCGCCGCGTTTCAGGAAGCGGTATCTGGAGTTCGGGCGATCCGATCCGATCTCAACGTGCCGGCGAAGGCGAAGCTCTCGGTGTCCCTCAAATCATCGAATCCAGTGATTGTCGACGTGCTGCAGGCGAGCGTGGAGTCGCTCAAGACACTCACCGGCGCCTCGATGTGGGAGTTCGGGGACACGTTGACGCCGGCTGAAGGGTCAGCCCGGAAGGTTCTCTCGTTCGGAGAGCTGTTCGTTCCGCTGGTTGACTTGATCGACATGAACGCGGAGCGAACGCGATTGAGCGGGGAGCTCGCGGGCGTGGAGGCCGATCTGTCGAAGGTCGAGGCCAAACTGGCCAACGAGCAGTTCCTCTCCCGTGCGCCGGCTGACGTTGTGGACAAGGAGCGGGGCAAGCGAGAGCAACTTGCCCAGAAGAAAGAGCGACTGGAGGCGAACCTCGCTTCGTTCGGCACGTAATGGACTATCGAGAGGCCAGAGCACTTCTCGATCAACTCCCGCGACTTGAGGTGAAGCCCGGTCTATCCCGTACGGAGAGACTTCTCGACGGGCTGGGACACCCTGAGCGTGCCTTTCCCGCGGTTCATATCGCGGGCACGAACGGCAAGGGCTCCGTTGTTGCGATGCTCGATGCAGTGCTGCGACGGGCCGGGTACTGCGTGGGACGGTTCACATCTCCAGAACTGATTGACTTCCGTGATCGTATTGCCGTTGACGGCAAATGGGTCCCCGAGGTCGAATGGGCTGCAGGGATTACGCGAATGAGGTCCCTGCTCGTTGACGCCTCCGATCCTCCCACGCAGTTCGAGGCCATTGCTGCGCTGGCCTTCGACCTGTTCTCTCGGAAAGCGGTTGACATCGCGCTCGTTGAGGTTGGGCTCGGCGGCCGGTTCGACGCGACGAATCTCGTTCGGCCGCTCATGTCCGTTTTGTGCAACGTGTCACTCGACCACTGCGCGATCCTTGGCGAGTCGATCGAGGAAATCGCATGGGAGAAGGCCGGAATCGCCAAGGCGGGAGTCCCGCTGCTGCTTGGCGATCTGCTTTCGGAGGCGGAAGAGGTTGTACTCGCGGTGTGCGATGAAGTTGGAGCCATTCCGATCCGCGCGGATCGCATGGAGGTCGAGCGGATAGGTGCTGACTGGAAGGGTGCACGATACTGCATCACACAGGACGGGTTCCCAGAAACGGTCGAGCTTGGCCTCCTCGGTGGATACCAACGTGACAACCTCGCCATCGTTCTTGGAGCGATCGGATGTCTTCGGCAAGGAGGGGTTGCTATTCCGGATGAGGCCGTTGTGGATGGGCTTCGTGAAGCCAGATGGCCGGGCCGCTTCGAGGTTGTCCGGCGAGCGCCGTATGTCGTGCTCGAAGGGGCGCACAATGTAGCGGCAGCAAAGCGACTTGTAGAGGACATCGAGACGTTCGTGCCGCAGCGAGAGCATCGCCATGTTCTTCTGGGGATGCTTGGGGACAAGGATGTCGAAGGGATCGGACGAACACTGGCCACAACGGTGGATTGGGTGACGTTTTGCTCCTCAGGGAGTCCTCGGTCACTGCCGGCAGCCCAGCTCAACGAGAGGGTGGGCGGTCTGTTCTTGGAGTCCACGTGCTATGATTCAGTTGCGGGAGCGCTGGATCGACAGATGCCGTTGCTATCCGGTAACGATGTCTTGATCATCGCCGGGTCGCTGTCGGTCGTTGGCGAGGCGCGTCGGTGGTTCGAGGAGGGCTGTTGAAGACGCTGGTAGAGCAGGTTGTCGAGGCGGGTGTGCCGAGGCATGTTGCGCTGATCATGGACGGGAACGGTCGTTGGGCTGCAGCGCGTGGCTTGCCGCGATCGGCTGGACATCGAGCTGGAGCGGAGGCCGCCGAGCGGCTGATCCGGTTTGTGGGGCAGCGCCTCGGCATCGAGTATCTCACCCTGTTCGCATTCTCTTCGGAAAACTGGTCGCGACCTCCGTCAGAGATCAACGATCTGATGGGACTTCTCCGACGCTTCATCAACGACAAGATAGGTGAATTTGTCGATGAAGGGATTCGGTTGCATGTGGCTGGAGACATCGATGAGCTACCGCCGAAACTCACCCAGACGGTCCGCGAAGCGATTCGTCGAACAGAACAGGGAGATAGGCTCCAGCTCATCATCGCGCTGAACTACGGATCGCGTCAGGAGATTGTCCGCGCTTGCCAGCGGATTGGGCGTGCAGTGATCGCAGGAGAGCAGGACGTGGATTCAATTGACGAAGCCGTCTTGACGAGCGGGTTGTACACGGCGGGGATTCCGGACCCTGATCTGGTCGTTCGCACAAGTGGAGAGACCAGGCTGTCGAACTTCCTCTTGTGGCAAGCGGCGTATGCTGAGCTTCATTTCACGGGAACCTTCTGGCCGGCGTTTGCCCCAGCGGAGTTCGTTCAGATCCTGGCTGCATTCCAGTCTCGAGAGCGCAGGTTCGGTGGACTGAAAAGGGGGCGTGGGGAGTGAACCTGGTCAAACGCATTGCGAGCGCACTGGTCGCCGGCTCAGCGGTCTTCGCAATCCTTTATCTCGGAGGGCGGTACGAGCAGCAATGGGTGGTCGGACCGCTGATCCTATTTGTGGCCTATCCATCCGCTGTGGAGTACCTGCAGCTGATGAAGCGACTGGGCATTCGCCTTGCCGCACCGGAGTTCCTGATTTGGATCCCGGTACTGACGCTGAGCTACATCGTGTTTGACGGGCAGTATGCGGATGTTGTCCTGATGCTCGCGATTGCGTATCAGGTCCTGCGCTACCTTGGCGATCTGCCGCACCGGACAGGTCTGCTCCAAGCTGTCGCGGGCGTATTCGGTCTACTGTACATCCCTTGGCTACTGCAGTACTTCTATCTCATCTACATTGGAGCCGAGGGGCAACCGCCTCATGTGGGGGCAGTCAACGCGTTGGTCGTGCTGTTGATGGTGTGGGGCTACGATAGTGGAGCCTTCTTTGTGGGGAGTGCGATTGGACGGCACAAGGCGTTCCCAACGGTCAGTCCGAGCAAGACGTGGGAGGGGATCATCGGGGGGTTCGTCTTCACCGTCATCGGAGCTCTTGTCGCGGCTTCGTTCTCGCCGGTCTGGCGGGAGTTCGTATTCTGGCAAGGGCTTCCGCATGTGTTGTTGTCATCCTTCTTGGTGGGATGGGCGGTCCAGCTTGGCGATGTTTTCGCATCGAAACTAAAACGAGCGGCGGATGTCAAGGATTCGGGAACCTTCCTTCCGGGCCATGGCGGCGCGCTCGATCGGATTGACGGACTGCTGTTTGCGCTTCCAGTGTTCTACTTCTACTACCACTACGTCGTCCAACTGCTGTGACCCAAGCCTTGAATCGGGCTGGCTGACGAGACGGCGGAAACCTTTTTCCCAACGGCAATCCTGCTTTTCGTTACGGATCGATACGGAGTGCAGAAAGTGAAGGGCGGCCGCGCTTGTCGCTCGGCCGCCCTCTCCGGGTGGTGAAAAAGATGAGGGGGTTCTTTCTCGGGGCGACTATAGCATAATCGGCAGCGGTTGTCCGTAATGTACATCACGTACATCGCGATACCAGCGATGCCCTCTGGCATAGCGGCTGCACGATCTACGGCGTGCCTTCTCGCGTCTGTTCAGTTCCGGTGAGATCCCCGAGAGACAGCGAATCAAGCATCTCCTTGAAGCGTTGATCGATGCGCGCCCACGCGCTTTTCGTCGGACAGATGTCGATCAACTCGCATGACATCCCAGGGCCAAGGCAGCCGACCAGATCCAACGATTCATCCAACGCTTCGAGGATCTGCCGAACCGTTATCTGCTGAGGGTTTCGGGCCAAACAGTACCCGCCGTTCCGGCCCTGTGTCGATGACACGAGGTCCGCCTGTCGTAGTTGATGGAGGATCTTCTCTACGAAGGCGCGGGGCAGGGAGTAGCGCTCAGCGATCGCCGAGGCGGGAAGCGGTCCCTCAGCGGATACGCGAGCGAGCTCAAGTGCGGCGATCAGTCCGTAGCTGGATTTCTTCGTCAGTTGCACGGTTCCGCTATCCCGATTCCGGCGCTGTGTCAGCGAACGCTTCGTATCTCTTCTCGAGTGTGGCGACCTCTTTGGCGATCCGTTCATGCCGCTTGCGGAGGGCATCCGGAATCGCTTTGCCCTCCTGCGAGAGATAGGCGTGGATCGCCTCGTTCAGCGCGTCAGCTGCCAGTGCGGAGCAGTGCATCTTCACCGGAGGCAAGCCGCCAAGCTCCTCGGCGACGTCACGATTCGTGAGCGCGATTGCCTCGTCAAGCGTCTTCCCCTTGGCCAGATCGGAGACCATCGAGGATGTCGCGATGGCTGCTGTGCAGCCGAACGTTTCCCACGAGATGTCCGAAATGATGTCGCGGCCGGCGTCGTCCCGATCGACCTTGATATAGAGCCACATGACGTCGCCGCACACGATATTGCCGACTTTCCCAATGGCCGAGTAGTTCTCAAGCTTCCCCATGTTGTGCGGCGTGCGGAAATGCTCGATGACCTTTTCCGTATACATGTTACTCACCTACCTTGAATGGAGAGATCAAGCGAAGTTCGGAAACGACGTCCGGCAGGACGCCGAGGAATGCATCGATATCTCGGTCGGTCGTCTGGCGTCCCATGCTCACGCGGAGGCTGCCATGCGCCATGGACATCGGGACTCCGATTGCGACAAGAACGTGACTTGGCTCGAGGTTCGGCGAAGAACAGGCGGATCCGGTAGACACGGCGATCCCATGCTCGTCAAGCTTCATCACTAGACTCTCCCCCTCGATTGCCTCGAAACTGAAGTTGGCAATGTGAGGAAGACACGCTTCGGGATGACCATTCAGTCGAGTCCCGGGGATCTGAGCCACCGCATCGATCATCCGAGAGCGAAGTGCCCCCAATCGAGCGGCGAGAGCCTCTTGCTCGTCGAGGGCAAGGCTCACGGCTGCAGCCAGGCCGACAATCCCTGGGACGTTCTCGGTCCCACTCCGTCGACCGTGCTCATGGCCCCCACCATGTAGGAGCGGTGTGAGATCAGTTCCCTTCCGGGCATACAGAAACCCGACACCTTTCGGGCCATGGAACTTGTGCGCGGAAATCGAGAGCAAGTCGACCGAGTCTATGGGAAGATCAATCTTGCCCAGCGCCTGCACAGCGTCTGTGTGGAGCATCACACCCCGTGCGCGACAGATCCGGCCGAGCTCAGCGATCGGCTGCAACGTCCCGATCTCGTTATTCCCGGTCATCACCGATACAAGGAGGGTATCGGGTCGGATCGACTGATCGACCTGGGTGGGATCGATCCTCCCTGTTGCGTCGACATCGAGGATGGTCATATCGAACCCAAGGGTCTGGAGCCACTCAACCGCGTGCAGCACCGCGTGATGCTCAACGGCGGTGGTGATCAGGTGTTTGCGGGTACCGGAGGAGAACGCCGTACCGATGATCGCCAGGTTGTTCGCTTCAGTTGCACCTGCGGTGAAGATGATTTCGTTGGGCTGGATGCCAAGGAGCCCGGCGATCGTTGCGCGGCTCGTGTCGACCGCGGACCGCGCTTCGCGACCGAAAGCATGGAGACTCGATGGGTTGCCATAGGATACCGAGAAATAAGGCTGCATTGCTGCGACGATCTCTGTAGCCGTCGGTGTTGTGGCGCTGTTGTCCAGGTAGATTGCATGTGTCATCATGGATCACCAGCGTAAATCCTACCAAATCGGTCCGGATTAGTCAACAAGGAAGCCGCTCGGAGGCTTCCGAGCGGCTGTGCAGTGGAACATCGTCTTCAGATCTGCTCGAAGTATTCCTTTGTCGCACCGCAGTCCGGGCACGTCCATCCTTCAGGAAGATCCTCAAAGGCGGTTCCCGGCTTAATGTCGGTTGTGGGATCGCCCATAGCCGGATCGTATATGTACCCACAGACAGTGCATTCCCACTTGTCCATTATCCACCTCCTTCTGATGGTGGCGCTTCAGTCTCGCGTGGAATCTCGGCGGCGGGCTCATCGTCCACCGCATCCGACGATTGCTCAGTATTGGCCGGGGGGGCTGGTGCCGTCTCGTTTTCGCCTTCGGGATCCGGCTCGCTTTCCATCTCGGGCAAGCCGGCCACATGGAAGCGGAATTCCTCGACGGTGCTTAGGCCGAAGTGACGGAGGAACTCTCTCGTCACGTGAAGAAGAAGGGTCCTCCCGCTCTCCTCTGCGCGAAGCAGGTTCCGGCTCAGTAGCTCTTGAACATGACCGTACGCCTTGTTTCCGCGCACCTTGATCAGGTCGGATTGGAGCATCGGATGGTTGTATGCGATGACGGCCAGAGAACGCAGAATCGGCCGCGGGATATCCTGTTGAGGAGCCAAATGCGATACGCGGTCGATGAAGGCTGTCTTGACGCGAAAGCCGGCACGTCCCTCTTCGATATGAAGCTCTAGGCCGTGCGTCTCGCTGTCATACGCCTTCCTCAGCTCGGCGAGCAGACGATCGACATACTCAAGCTGGACGTCTCCAAGGATCTTCGCCAATCCTCGACGTGTAAGCGGCTGTGGAGCTAGAAACAGAGCAGCCTCAGTCAGTGCGCGATCCTCCGCCTCGGTTGCCGTGCGTCTCTCGGACATGGTTAGTCGATGGACCGGGAAGGAATCATCACTCTTCCGCGGTCAACTGGATCAGGATGTCGCCAAGAAACTCCTGTTGAGAACAGGAAATCTGTCCCTCGGCAGACAGATGAAGAACTTCGAAGAATCTCTCCACGCGTTCTGCCTTGTCTCCACGATCCAGAAGCTTAAAGAAGCTCAACACGCGACGTCCGGAGAGAAGGCCTGCGATCTTCTCGAACAACGCATGCAGGCGTCCTGAGAAGTCCGTGCCGCCGATCTCATAGTTGTCGAAGGGGTCAGTTTCATCGAGCTCGACTTGCTCGATGAGACGCTCGGCTCGACGACGGCTGACCTTCATTGCGGCGGTAAGCGCGTCACGAAGGTCGAGCAACGTGACTTGCCGACGGGGGCGACGCAGAACAGGTAGATAGAACGCGTCTGGATCGGTTGGCAGCTCCCAGGTGTCGAGATCCTGGTCGATGGCATCCTCCAGCTCAGCGACGAGCGCATCGCGATCGGTCGAGCGTTCCATCGCGAGGAGTACATCCGACTTCATGCGCAAGAGGATCGAGCACGTGAGAACCATACGCCCCGGGATCTCGAATTCAAGATCTCGGAGGACTTGCATGTATTCCCGATAGCGTCTTGCCAGAACCGTGAGATCGATATCCCACGGGTCCATATCCGATGTAAGGCGTTCGAGAACCCCTTCCCATGTGCTCCCGATCAGCTCTTCGATGGGGATCTCGGCGATTCGCGTTGTCTCCACGCTTGGTGACTCCTCCTAACTCAAACTCAGTGCCAGTATCTCCGAGACACCGTTCTTGATTGTCACTCCGTAGGCGCGGTCCGCATGACGAACTGTTTCCTCGTTATGCGAGACAACGATCACCTGAATTCGTCCGGCATAGTCCCGAAGCATCCGGGATAGGCGTGTCGTGTTCATCATGTCAAGCGCTGCATCGACTTCATCCAGAATGAAGAACGGAGCACTCTGATGCTCCTGGAGTGCAAAGATGAATGCTGTAGCGACCAGGGTTTGCTCGCCTCCGGACAGAGAATCGATGATGTGCGGATCCTTGTCGGGAGGATGGGCTTTGATCAGCAACCCGGAAGAGATATCGCCTTCATTCTCCAGCTCGAGCGATGCGCTTCCCCCCTCGAACAGTCGCTCGAAGATCCGCTTGAATGCGGCGTCGACGGATTCAAGGGTCTCGAGGAACCGAGCACGCTTCTTCTCTTCGATCTCCCCGATCAGCCGTTCGATCTCGAGTTTCTCCCGCTCCAGCGCGTCAACCCGTTCTCGAAACAGGTTGAACTCTTCCTCATACGCATCGTGTTCGTCGATCGCGCGCATGTTAATCGGTTCCAGTCGGCGGATACGTCGCCTACCCTGTTCGACGCGGCGTTCGAGTTCCTTCAGCGGTTCGTCGATGAAGTAATCTGGATCGTGTTGACCGTCCTCGGCTCCGAGCGTATCCAATTCCGCCTGTGCTTCGGCCTCCTCGCGTTCGTAGCGCGACATGGCGCGACGGAGGTTCTCAAGGCCTTGGTACGCCTCGCGACGCCGCTCGCGCAGCGCGTGGAGCTCATCGCTTCGCGTGGACGCTTCGCCTTTCACACGAGTCTTGTTCTGCTGATGATCGGAGAGTTCTCGTTCCCTCGTCTCTAGTTGGGTCTCGGCCTGAGCAATCTGATCCTGCAACTCCTCGATCTCCTTGCGGAGTTTCGAGATTTGCTGGCGGCGCTGCGTGACATCGAAACCACTATCCTTCGGCTTGGCTGGGCCCTTTGCCTTACGGCTGCCCGGTCGCCAGCCTCCTGTCATCGCACCGCCCTTGCTTTGAAGATCGCCATCGAGCGTGACGGCTCGCACCCCGTCCACATCTTTCAGTGACTCCAGATTCTCGGCGACGACTGTATCCGAGAGGACGTACTCAAAGGCCCGGCGATACTTCTCGTCGAACTCAACCAAATTGATCGCGTAGTCGATGATTCCCGGGCGCTTGAGCGCTTCTGTGGATGCAAGCCCCTTGCGCATGGTCACGAGGCGGCGCAGGGGCAAGATTCGTGCTCGGCCGAGGCGCTTCTCCTTGAGGTAGTTGATCGATTCGATCGCAGTTTCACGTGTGTCGACGACCAGATCGTTCAAGTTGCCGCCGGCGGCAGTCTCGAATGCGATCTCGAACCCCGACTTCGGTGTTGCGAGCGAGACGATCGTGCCATACACACCGCCGCGCTTCCGCTCGAGAAGCGCCTCGACAGCAGGGTTTGCGCGTCGTCCGCCAGGAGATGTCGAGCTGCGCGCAGCCTCCGCAGCCTTCATCCGGGTGATCTCGTCGATCATCTCCTCAAGGTTCTTGGTCTGCTGCTGCTTGAAGCTGATCTCGCTGCGCTTGTGGAGGATCTCGGAGCGGAGGCGCTCGACATCCTTGACCAGAGTTACCTGTCCTTCACTGGTCAGGTCGTCCTGCATGCCCTCGAGTTCCCACTCCTTGTTCTCGATTTCCTGATCAAGGCGCGTGACCTGTTTCTCGAACTCCTCGATCCGCTCGTCCATTCCCTTGCGCTCTTCCTGGGCACGGGCGAGCTTCTCGGCGATCTTCTCCCGCTGTTTGTGCGTGATTGAATGACCGAGTCGCTCCTGTTCCTCCACCAAACGCTGATACTCGAGTGCGGCATCGCGTTCCTTCTGCAGCGCGAGCAGCCGCCTCCTTCGTTCGGCGAGGATGACGCGATGCGTATTCAGTTTCGACTTGACGTCTTTCAATTCAAGGATTGCCTTGCGGCGCTTGTCGTCGTAGGCGGCGATACCACTGACCTCGTCGAGAATCTCGCGCCGCCGTGTGGGGCTTCTGCGGACAATCTCGGTGATTCGCCCCTGGGCGATCAGCTGCTGGCCGTCAGGATCGATTCGAGCGGCCTCAAGGACACTGTCGATGAGGCTTCTGGGGCAGCTCTTCCCCATGAACGTGTAGGTTCCGGACTTGCGCGTGATCCGTCGACCGATCGTGACCTCGGGTGTCGGTTGTCCGTTTTCCAGGAACTGATTAAACGCTCCGTCGGCATTGTCGAGAAGGAGGACGACTTCGGCTGTATCTGAGGGCTTGTAGCGGTCTCCGCCGTTGAACACGAGGTGTTCAAGACGATCTGCACGAAGCTGTGATGAGCGCCTTCCCATGACGAAGCTCACGGCGTCGAATAGGTTGGATTTTCCGGATCCATTTTCGCCAACGATCGCGGTCATGCCGTCGAAGAATGGCACGACCGTATGCTTGCGAAATGACTTGAAGCCGGTGAGTTCGAGCTTCTTGATCCTTGTCATCTGAGTTCCTCGCTCGTCTCGTTCCTGACATATGAGAAAAGGCTCAGCTGGACGATCTCGCGACGTGCCGGTGGAGGATTTTCGAGAAGGAGCTGTTCAATCTTGTACCGGTTGTAGTCGTTCGGCTCTGAGATCTCCTCCTCCCATCGGATGATCGATGGGATCGAGACTCCCAGTTGCTTCGCAACAGCTCGTTTGCTCCACCCGTTTCTCAGCCGGAACCCCTGTAGGCGTCTTCCCAGCGTGTCCATCCGGGAGCCCCCCTCACGTGTTTACCAATATAACTTCTGTTACATCTTAGCGCAAAGAGAACGTGAGGGGTCGAGTGGACCCCTCACGCTTTGTTGATTCCCCCTCACCGTTTCATGATCAGCTCGGCTAGTTGTTGCCGAGGAATCCCCAGATCAATGCGCCGACGCCCGCAAGCAGAGCGACGATCGAGATGAAGAATAGCGTGTCGATCTGAGTCTGAATGTCGTTGTTCTCTTCCAGCGCGGAGACACGGGCTGCGAGGCCCTCCATCTCGAGAGAACGGCTCGCGGACCAGTCCTGAAGCTCGACATTGATCTGCTGCGACAGTCCGGCGATGGCGTGATCGAACCCTTCGAGTTTGGCCCGGTTGTTGTCAATCCGGATTGCAAGTGCTGCCATGGATCGCTCGAGCTCGATGACCTTCTTCTTGAATGTCCCAACGTCCTCATCTTCGAGGGCCTGGAGACGTCCGCTGAGATCTCCGACCTGCCCTTGCAGCATGGAGATATCGGCGGTCGTGCTGTCTCGAAGTGCAGCGAGATCGCCGTAGAGACCGTCGCGAAGCGCGGCAAGGTCAGCGTAGACGTTGGCCTTGAACGCTTCGAACTCCAGCACGTGTGCAGCGAAGGCTTCAGCCAGCACGTCAAACTCCTCGCGAAGCGCTGCGAGATCGGCAATATCAAGATCAAGCAGGGCCTTCAACTCGTCGACGAACGCTGACAGCTCGGACAAGCCAGCTTCAAGTGCGACAACGCGAACCATCAGCTCTTGCTGTGTCTGGGTCAGCGCGTCCACATCGCTGCGCAGTCCGATGATCTTCCCCTCGGCTTCTTTGATCTCCACCGATACGGCGGTTACGACATCTTTGTAGTCCTCGATTCGTGCGTCGAGTTCGTCGATGTCCGCCATGTTTCCCTTGATCTCGCTGATCAGCTCGCCCATCAGCGCCTGAAGGCCGCCGAACGTGGCCTCCATTGCTGAGAGCTCCTGCTCCAGTAGTTCCGAGACCGCCTGGGCGCCTTCTTCCTGGCCATAGCCAACGAACAGGAAAACAAGGAGCGACAAGGCGGTCACCGCCGTGACAGAAAGCGCTCTCTTCATCGTCGTCCTCCTTTGTACGATTCCGTATGTTCGCTTGAGATTAGCGTTTGCGGGCGAAATGGGAGAGGACTGCTGCCGCATGCCTGTCGACCGTTTGTCAGCCAATGCCTGGACACGTGTCCAGACGGCCACGCACATCGTCACGTGTGCGCGGGATTGCAGGACGGAACACGGAAAGAGAAGCACGAACAGGATTGTGTTGGCGTCCATCTACAATCCTTGCGACCTGTAGATACCCATGCTACAATGCGGCCGTTCCGCGCAACCGATGAAATTCATATGGCGCGGGCGTTATCGTGCATTCCTGATCATCGGAGGAGGCACGAAACACGAAACGGGGGTGCGCTCAATCCAATGAGTGAGTATGTACTGATTGCCATTCCGGCTGCGATTGCCGTTCTGGCGCTTGTTAGTGCCTTTCTGTTCAACCGATCGGTTGTGCTGAAGGCGCAAGGCACGGACCGCATGAAGGAGCTTCAGGGCTACATCCGCTCTGGGGCGTTCACGTTCATGATCTCCGAAGCGAAAGTCATGCTGATCACCATGGCCGTGATCGGCGCGATCCTATGGATCCTTTTCTACTGGGAGATTGCGATTGCATTCTGGATTGGATCACTTCTCTCGCTTGCCGCAGGGTTCATCGGGATGAACGCTGCGACCCATGCCAACGCCCGAACTGCAAACGCGGCGCAAAAGTCGTTCAAGAGCGCGCTCAATGTGGCGTTCTCCGGCGGAAGCGTGATGGGACTCTCCGTGGCCGGTCTTGCGGTGATCGGGCTGGTGCTGATCGTCGTCTTGTTCCGCAAATGGTTCATCCCAGGTGCGCTGCACATCGAGACACGGTACCTGTTTGGCATCCAATCTCTTGGGGTCAACTTCATCCGCGGTGCGCTCATTGTCAGCGCCTATTCGATGGGCGCTTCGCTCGTGGCGCTGTTTGATCGTGTCGGTGGAGGCATCTACACCAAGGCGGCAGACATGGCGGCCGATATGGTTGGCAAGGTGGAGATGCACATCCCCGAAGACGATCCGCGGAACCCGGCGACAATCGCGGACAACGTCGGGGACAACGTCGGGGATGTCGGCGGCTTGGGTGCTGACCTTTTTGAGTCGTTCGTCGGTGCGATCATCTCGGTCATGGTCATGGTGGCCTACATCTTCGTTGGTCGAGGCAATGCAAGCTTGCAGGAGCTGATTGCCCGGATCGGGTTTGGCTCCGGGCTGACGGAAGCGAACTACTGGTGGCTCATGCTGGCGCCACTGGTCATCGTGGGCGGCGGCATGTTCGCCAGCCTCCTGGCGATTCTGTATATCCGTTTCAGCCGGCGGCAAGAGGGTATGCAGACAGTACTCATGAACGGAACGCGGCTCGCGGCATTGCTGACGGCCATCACGACGTTCGTGTTCTGCTGGCTCTCACCGTTGTCGCTCAACATCTTCTGGGAAGCCGTTCTTGGGTTGATCGCAGGCGTTGGTATCGGATTCTTCTCGGAGTACTACACATCCTCCGGTTTCCGGCCGACGAAAGAACTGGCAAAGATGAACCAGTCCGGCGCAGCAGTCGGTGTGACCGAGGGAATGGCGCTCGGCATGCTCTCCACCTTCTTCCCGGTGATCCTAATAGCAGGGGCGACGATTGGAGCGTATCAGCTGGGTGGACTCCTCGGCGTGGCGTTTACCGCGATGGGGATGCTCTCCTTTGTAGCGATGACCGTAGCTGTCGACACATATGGGCCGATCGCCGATAACGCGGGCGGTATCTCGTCCATGGCCGAATTGCCACCGGAAGTCCGGGAGAAGACCGACAAGCTGGATTCGATTGGCAACACAACGGCAGCGATCGGCAAAGGGTTCGCGATTGGGTCCGCCGCCTTTGCTGCACTGGGTCTCATCGCGGCGTTCATGTGGTCGGCGATCGGTAGTGCCGACATGGTGACGCTTCCGCAGCTGCCGATTGTTGGACAGATTGCAGCTGAGTTCTCTCCGTCGGGAGAGGTAATCCGGGTTGGCGCGTTCGTCATTGCCGGCCTGATGCTCGGCGCGATGGTCCCATATGTTTTCTCGGCGCTGTTGATCCGAGGTGTGAGTCGTACGGCCGATGTCCTCGTGCAGGAGGTCCGCAACCAGTTCAAGGAAAAGCCGGGAATCATGACCGGTGAGGAGACGCCGGACTACAACCGCTGTATCTCGATCACGGCGCATGGCGGACTGAACAAGATGTTCATGCCGGCGATGATCGCCGTGCTGACGCCTATCGTGTTCGGATTGATCTTCGGTCGATACGCGTTGGGTGGGTTCCTGATCGGTGCGCTTCTTTCCGCGATCCAATTAGCGATTTACTGTGCCAACTCGGGCGGTGCGATGGACAACGCCAAGAAGTATATCGAGGAAGGGCACTTCGGTGGCAAGAACTCCGAGGCACACGAGGCGGCCGTCACCGGTGACACAGTCGGCGATCCGCTCAAGGACACCGTTGGCCCATCGCTCGATATCCTGATCAAGCTGATGTCGGTGATTGCGCTAGTGTTTGCGTCGCTGTTCCCGCTGTACCCTATCTTCCTCTAGGGGGCAGGAACAGCAGAATTCGATTGGCGGGCTCCGGCGGATCGATCGCCGGAGCCCGTTCCTACTGGAAGGGAGGAGATCATGCGAAATCCGTTCATCGTCGGCGAGAGGATCTATCTCCGCCCTCTGGACGCGGAGGCGGATCTCGATCGATGCCTTGGCTGGATTAACGATCCCGAGCTTCAGGCGCGGATCGGGCGTCGGCATCCGATGGGACGGGTGCAGGAGCAGGAGTGGCTTGCCGGCCAGTACAAGCGCGAGGATCACATGAACCTGGCGATCATCCTCAAGGATGGCGATCGGCACGTCGGAAACTGCGGCTTCAATCAGATCGATTTCGTCAACCGCAGCGCTGAGTTCGGGATTCTCATTGCCGAGCGGGACGCATGGGGAAAGGGCTACGGCCCCGAGGCAGCTCGCCTGATGTTGAAGTACGGGTTTGAGGAACTCGGTCTACACCGAGTTTGGTTGTGGGCGTTCTCGTTCAATAAGCATGCCATCCGCGCCTATGAGAAAGCGGGATTCACCCACGAAGGCATCCTTCGCGAGGCATACTACCGGCACGGGCGCTTCCATGATCACCACGTCATGTCGATGCTGGAACAGGAGTGGAGAACTGAGGAGAACCAATGAGTCCCAGCTTCTGGAGCGATGAGAACCAGCTTTTCGTACCCCGGCTGCTCGGCTGGTCGATCAACTTCAAGGTCATCGCGAAACGACTCGGCTGGATCAAAGCGGAGATCGATCCGCCCGAATCGGATGGATGTGTGCTACGCGAGGCGCCGTCCGAGAGCAGTCGCGAAGAGCGACTTCGCAGAGCAATTGAGGATTCTCGGAGTGAAAAGCGTAGCACGCGATCGCGGTTGCCCGCAGCATGCAGGATCTTCCTTGTTGGATGGGTTGCGTCTTCATGGCCAGCTGTTATACTTGTTCTATAACAGACAACAGGAGACCGCGATGCTCGTATCAATCAACGAAAACGATTCCCTACCGATCTACCTTCAGATTGCGCGACAGATCAAGGAGCAAGTCTTGGTCGGTGAGCTGACCGTCGGCGATGAGTTGCCGTCGGTCCGCGAGTTGGGAGATGCGCTTGGGATCAGCCTTCACACGGCGCGTAACGCCTACCAATCTCTCAGCGACGCCGGGCTGTTGCAGATTCGGCTTGGGAAGAAGGCTCGCATTGCCGATCTCGACCTCGTCTCGAGGCCAACAAATGCCCAGCTGCTCAAGCTACGGGAAGACGCCCGGGATCTGGTGGTGGATGCCATGTTGAGCGGAATGGGTGCAAAGGATGTCCACGAGATGATGGACGAGGAGATGGACAAGCTGCGTCTTCGGTCGGACGAGGTTCCCCCTGGCGCGCGTGGGAGGGGAAAATGAGTCGAAAAATTGTTCACCCATGGTGGATTCATGTGCCGGTGGCCCTGCTGGTGTTGGCATACGTTGTGGTATCGCTCAGCACGTCTGGAACGTGGCCTGACCGGGTTCCGCTGCAGATTGGATTCAATGGTCAGCCGACCGCATGGGGCTCTCCATGGATTGCGTTTGCACTGGTGACAGGGTTGAGTTTGCTCTTCCTTGCGATTGCGGCGTTGATCGACGAGCTGTGGGCGCGCCAAGAGAGCCGCAAACGATTCAATCCATTGACGCTGCTCGACGAGCTGGTCATCGGCCTTCTGGTGACAATCCAGGGCAGCTTCATCTACCTGCATGGAAATGTTCCGGCCGGCTACTCATGGATTGCGGCCGCAGCCTGCACAGTTGTAGCGTTGCTAGGCGCGATCTGGCTCGAGACGCTTCGGCCGTTCTCGCCGCCTCCCAATGTGATCGTCGAGCCAAAAGCAGACGCGTTTGCGCGTTCGCTCGACGAGCGGATCGTGCGCGGGGAGCGCGTGGTCTACTGGGATGTCCAGAATCCGGCGTACGTGACGTGGCTGTCACTTGGCCTACCGCTCTTGTTCTGGGTATCTGGCGGCCTGATTTATGCGCTTGAGCCCTGGGCATCCGTCCTGCTTGCATCGCTTGGGCTGTTGTTTGTGCAGTTCTACGGTGGGCAGAGAACACGTGTGACCAACGATACGGTGACGATTCGATACGGACTGGCAGGGATCCGGGTCTTCCGGTGTACGACTGCATCGATCGTTGGGGTCTCGATTCGCTCCTTTGCGGCACTACAGGAGTTCGGTGGGTATGGCATACGACTATCGGGATCGACGATGGGGTACTTCCTTGCGGGATCGCGGGGTGTACGCATCGAGCGGAGCGGACGCCGCGATGTATTGATCGGATCGAGGCAGCCCGAAAGACTGGCGGAAGCTGTTCGAGCGGTCAGCTCGTTGGCAGAGATCCAGCGGGAGGAGAGGAAGACGGGATCATGATCACAGCACAAGGATTGACGCGGCGGTTCGGCTCGCTGACAGCAGTTGACGGACTGGACCTGGATGTCGAGCAGGGGGAGGTGTTCGGCTTTCTCGGGCCGAACGGGGCCGGGAAGACAACGACCGTGCGGATGCTCGCCGCGCTGATCGCGCCGAATGCCGGCGAAGCGAGTATCGCTGGCCTTAGACTTGGGCAGGACAACCAGCGGATCCGAGCGAGTGTTGGCGTGTTGACTGAGACGCCCGGACTGTACAAGCGTCTCAGTGCGTACGACAACTTGGCATTCTTTGCGCGCCTCCACGGCATCAAAGATGTCCGGCGGCCGGTTGAGCGGTACTTGAAGCTGTTCGAGCTATGGGATCGCCGGGACGATCTAGCCGGGACGTTTTCGAAGGGGATGAGACAGAAGCTCGCGGTGGCAAGAGCCCTGGTGCATGAGCCGAAGGTGCTCTTTCTGGATGAACCGACCGCCGGACTCGACCCCGAAGCGGCGAAAACCGTGCGCAATCTGATCGAGTCGCTGCGATCGAGCGAACGGACGACGTTCTTGTGCACGCACAACCTTGGTGAAGCCGATCGATTGTGCGATCGGGTGGCGTTGTTCAAGACGCGCCTGGTGAAGGTCGGGGAGCCGGCGGCCCTTCGAGATGAGATGTACGGTCGGCGCACCGTGGTGCATCTGGCCAACTATCGCGACGGCCTTGAGGATCAGATCAGCCTGCCCTTTGTTCGTGGTGTCGAGGTGCTCGATGGGAAGCTCATTGTCACGCTCGACAATCCCGATACGGACAACCCGGCGTTGGTGAAGCGATTGATCGAGATGGGGGGCGAGGTGCAGTACGTCAATGAGCTGCGCGTCTCGCTTGAAGACATGTATCTCGATCTGATGGAGGGCAACGATGATGCGTCTTAGAGTGCTGCTGCTGAAGGAGTGGCGCGAGTCGATGAGGAACAAGATGGTCCTGTTCGGCGTCATCTTCCTTCCGCTGGTGATGGTGGGGATGTCGATCTTCATGCTGACCTTCGGGGAGGGACAGGATGATCCTGTGGCCCAAATCGCGCTGTTCAACACGAGCCTGCTGTATTTCATGGTCCTTCCGGCCGTGATCCCGCTGGCCATCGCGGTCTATTCGATCGTTGGCGAGAAGGAGCAGACGACGCTTGAGCCGCTGCTTGCGACGCCGCTCTCCGATCTTGAGCTGTTCCTCGGCAAGGCGCTCGCCAGTGTGCTACCCGCGATGGTGATCAACTGGGTGAGCTTCGGCCTGTTCCTTGCCGCCATACGTTTGCTGACCGGCGAATTCCTGATGCAGACGTTGACGGCGCCATGGCTGGCGTCGATCTTCGGGCTTTCGCCGTTGCTAGCGTTGTTTTCGGTTGGCGTGACGATGATCGTCTCATCGCGGGCGACGGACGCGCGAGCAGCGTACCAGTTCTCAAGCCTGGCGATCCTTCCGGGATTGATCCCGTTGATCATCTACAGCAGCATCAAGACGCTCGTCGATCTTCGCCTGGTCGTGCTGGAAGGTGGCGTGCTGATTGTAGCCGGCGCGGTCGTCCTGTGGATCGCGATCCGGTTGTTCAAGCGCGAGCAGATCCTGACGCGGTGGAAGAAGTAGCGGCCTAGGGGGGCTACGCACAAGACCGAGAGTGCCCACACCAAGTGTTGCGCGACCTCTCCTTTGCTGTGATTCCGCGCCCAATATTCTCCGCATGAAGTATGACTTGAACAGCTGATGAGTTACGCTTCATCATGTGTCCTGCCTATGTTATAATTGCGAATCGATGAACCGGTTCTCCTGAATCTCCAATCGGCACGCAGGAGAGCCGGAAGGAGATGCAGCGGTGGATCGGACCGCCTGGATCGTCGTCATTGCGTTTCTCGGACTGGCAGTTGTGGTTGGCATCCTAGTGTCGCAGAGTGATGTGAGTTGGCATGATGGCCATGACGCGACACAAGCCATAGTGCATCAGCCTTCGCCGGTGAGAGCGCTGTCCCCCGACGAGCGGGCTCTCGTTGCAGCCAATACGGAGTTCGCTTTCGACCTCTATCGCGCGGTTCGCGAGGATGGCCGGAACCTTGTCTTCTCTCCGTATGGTGTCTCCATGGCGCTTTCGATGGTCTACACGGGTTCCCACGGCGTGACCGAAGATCGGATCGCCCGTGCCCTTCATCTGGAGTTTGCGCCGTTTGACCTCCCGGCTGTCTTTGCCGGTCTGCAATCGCGATTTCGCGTAAGCAGCATCGGAAGCTTCCGACTGCGGCTGACGAACTCACTCTGGTGGCAGGAGGGGTTCGACGTACGACAGCTCTTCATCGACACGCTCCGACGGAATTTGGGAGCCACAATTGAATCGCTGGACTTCTCAGCCTCTCCGGAGAGCGCCCGCGACACAATCAACGGGTGGGCCTCGCGCGAAACGGACGGTCAGATCCGGGAGCTCTTCCCGTCAGGGACCATCACCGCACTGACACGGTTTCTGGTTGCCAACGCGATCACGTTTCGGGCGGCATGGGAAACTCCGTTCAATACGGACTACACGCGCAATGGCACGTTCACCTTGCTCGATGGACGGCAAGTGGCCGCGCCGATGATGAATCAGATCGACCGATTCGCCTATGTCGCAACCGACGGTTCGCAAGCTGTAGAGCTGCCGTACGAAGGCGGACGGTTCTCGATGCTCGTGCTCCTGCCCGCGGAGGGGCAGTTCGAGGAGTTCGCTGGTTCGCTTGCTCCCGATTGCGTGACAGAGATCCTGGAGACCCTGAGCATGCAGTGGGTGCAGATCCACATGCCTCGGTTTGGGGTCCAGACGGCGCTTGAGCTGTCGGATGTCCTAGGTGGCCTGGGCATGACGGATGCGTTCACCCTTGGGAGGGCGGACTTCCGGGGAATGACGTTCGACCCGGAGTTCTTCCTCGGAGAGGTCGCCCATCAGACGCAAATTTCCGTCGACGAGGACGGCACCTACGCGATGGCCGCGACCGCTGCGGAGATGGTTGGCCCGAGCGTGCCGACCGTGCGACTGGATCGCCCATTTCTGTTCCTCATTCGCGACATCGAGACCGAGACCATCTTGCTTATCGGACAGGTGGTCGATCCGACTGCGAGGTGACCCTGGGAAGCCGCAGTGCGCAAAAAGGGCGGACCAGAGGAGAGATGACGGTGGCTGCAGTGCCGTCTAGAAAACACTGCGAGAGCATGCACGGATGGATGGCTGTACTAAGCAATCCGAGGAAGGAGGTTTGATGTCTAGAAACGAAACGGCGAGCGTGGATCGGAAGCTGGTGCTGCGCCTCTTGGTGCTGGCGATCCTGACGTTTCCCCTGATCTCATTCGCTTCGGATGAGGATGGGCGATACGAATCGCTGACCGTCGAGAGACTTCTCGGAGTGGGGCTCGATGTCGAAGCGCCACCATCCGGCCTGACTCTTCCTGGCCGGGGCTTCGTGCTGGGACTGGCGGCGAATCTGGATCTGCTCGGCGGCAGCCTCAACGTGTCAGAGGTTCCCACGAACCTTGTGCGAAACCTGAACGTCAGTCCCGGCGCTCTGAATCACTCGAGAGGCATCGCCGGTGGCAACTTCTATGCGTACGTCGTGACGGCATTCGTTGACGGCAACGAGTATCTCCAACGCTACGACTACATGAGACTCGCGGCCGGAAGCGGCTCCTGGGGGATCACCTACGAGTGGCAAGCCGATTCGAGGCTTTGCGACTTGACAAGAATCGGCGCGCGGACGGGGTACCGGGTCTACCGCGAACTCATCCCCGGCAACACGTCAGGCGTGATCAGCGATCCGGACTCGCAGAGCTTGGAGCGGATCGCTGAGATCTCACTAGACGCCGGCTCGAGCGACGTCCGCGTGGTCGACGATGGAATCATCGCAAAGGGAGGCTATCCGACCTACTCGGCCAGCGGAAGCCTGGAGGTATCGAACGTTGCGTCTGTGGGGTCACTGCAGGTCGCTGGGAACGCTCGGGTTCAGTCGAACCTTTTCGTGGCAAGTAACTCGAGAGTATCCGGCAATCTGGGGGTAGGAACGTCTGCTCCTAGTGGAGGACCAGGTACCGTCAGGATCAACCGCTCCCTGAGCGTCGGAACGGTCAACCCTCCCAGTGGCGTAGGTGATGCCTGCGTTTCTGGAAGAGCAGGGATCGGTGCTTCGCCAGTACCCGACGCCCGTCTCAATGTCGTCGACACAGAGAGAGCGAACATCTACCTCGACGCTACAGCTGGTCACGCCGCACTGAATTTCGGCGGACAGGTCTGGGAACTTGCATCGACAGGGTTTGGCAGCTTCGTGATCAACGACCTGCTAGTTGAGGCCGGAGGCGAATGCTGTGCAAACCAGACCCCGGCTGCACCGAGATTCGTGATTGACTCACAAGGCGGAGTCGGAATCGGACTCACTCCGGGCGCAGGCGCAGGACCTGGTTCGCTGTCCGTGGCGCAAAGCCTCGGAGTTGGCACAGCAGCGCCGAACGTCTGCGGGGGAATCAATACGTGCGGGCCCGTGAACGTTGGAGGAGCACTCAATGCCAATGCGGGCTTGAACGTTGGAGGAGACCTGCAAGTCGCACGGAATGCTCAGATACTGGGCGATACGGACATCGCCGGCGATCTGAAGGTATACGGTACGAAGTTCTTCGTTCAACGGCACCCTGAGGACCCGGCGAAGGTCATCACTTACGCTTCGCTCGAAGGTCCGGAGGCGGGAACCTACGTGCGGGGGACCGCGCAGCTCACTGATGGGGAGGCGACGATCGAGCTTCCCGACTCGTTCCGCCTCGTCACGGCGGATGCCGGCGTCACCGCACAGGTGACGGTGCTCGAGGACTGCAACGGGCTCTACGTCGCCGACAAGAGCGCCGAGCGAATCGTCGTCAGAGAACTCATGGGCGGAACGAGCGACGCACGATTCGACTACCTCGTGCAGGGTGTGCGAAGCGGGTACGCGGACTTCGACCCGATCGGTGAGAATGATGAGCTGTGATCGACAGTCTCAAGCTGACTCCCGGATCGGGTCGGGCATTTCGCGGGAGCTTCCGCGTTGGCGAGCCGGAAGCACTCCTCTGTGCGCGCAAACTGCTGAGTGGCACCTCTTCCTCGGAGGATGGCGCTCACCGTTGACTCGACCTGCGGAAGGAGGAATCCAACCATGAAGCGGCTTCTCCGAGTTATCGTGAGCTTGGGGCTTCTCTCGCTCCTGACCGGCACCCCGATCTGCGCCCAGGGCGCCAGCGATGTGGGCACTCCGGAGCATCCGATTGTCTGGGTCGAATACCTCGAAGATCTGGATGACGCAGAGAGGGGGGCTCTTTCAGCCATTGCCGAAGCCCTCTTTGCGTTGACGGGGCTGGACATCTCTCTGCGCTTCGTCGCGGACAGCGATGAGAAGATCAGCGCGATCTCGGCGTCCGACGGAGACACCATTGCCTTCGTGTGCGAGGATGAATACGTAGAACTCCAGGAGGTGACGCGCGGGAGCGCGACGCCGCGGTTGGCGTGCGTGTGGTACGGAGCCCCTTACTACTTTGCGAGTGTCTATGCTCCCAGGGACAGCGGGATCGAAACGCTACAGGATCTCAACGGACGGATTTGGATCTACAACGACACAGATTCCACCACGGGATACACCTACGCAAAGAGCCTCTTCGAACGAAGGGAGATACGGGTCTCAGACGTCGTCGAAAGCGGTTGTCATGGGTGTTCGCTCTATGTGCTATTGGAAGGCGGTGGCGACTTCTTCGCATCGTATGGGGGTGTGCCCCAGTCTCCGGACGGCTGGAGAGGGCGGACGTGGCAATGGGGGGACGACCCGGAGATGTGGATCTGGGATCGTGGGAATAACGATCTCTATTCTGAAGACGAGCGCAGCGAATCCTATGACCTGCGCGGGCGATTCCCTGACTACTATGGGGATTTGGCTGCGAGCCTTAATGTCGACCTGGACACCATCCTTCGCGAGATCGGCGTTGTCGCGTGCATTGGACCGTTCCCTAACTCGAGCCTGACATTCGGTCCGGGATTCCCGGCCGATGTTGCAGGCAGGATTGTGGATGCCGCTCAAAGGCATGTCTCTACAGAAGCCGGTCTGTCCCTTTGGAGGGCTTCGCCTTACAGAGTGTGGGGTTTCGAGGAGATCGACGACTCCTTCTACGATTGCTACCGGTCTCTCCTCGGTCTGCCGATTCCTAACGAGCGGCCTGTCGGCCCCTGCTACTACAACGCTGTCGACGCACCGCTCACACCGGCGGCCCAACCGTCACCTCCGGTCGTGAGCCGCGCGACGTTCCCGGACACGATCGGCGTGGACCAAGTCCAACACGGCCTCGTGTGGTTTGAGGATCCCGATGGGGACATGGCCCAAGCGCGATTCGAGGTGTTGGGGGGCGATCCCGGCGCGGTCGAGATCCAGCCCGGCACGAGCTTCGATCCGGGAGTCCACGGCCAGACGGATGGAGCGTTCCGATTCACGATCACCTCCAGCGCGGCCCAGACCGTCACGCTGCGCCTGACGCTGGTAGATGAAGCAGGCCTGGAGAGCGATCCGTATGAGTTCACGTTCGAGGTGCAGTGAGATGAATCACGATGCAGGAAGCGTTGCTCGCAGAAGAGGCGGTCGTGTTGGATGGAGAGGTCTTCCGCTCCTGGCGCTTCTGTCCCTGCTCTCGGTCTTGCTGCTGGGTTCGGTCTGCGTCGATGCGGGAGTGGTCGGGTGTGTCTGCGCGATGCGCAGCGGCGACGAGGCGGTCCAGCTGAAGCTCGAAACCGATCAGGATGGTGAAGTGACGATCACGATAGGTACGAACGTGATCACGTTCGCTGTCCGCGCTCTTGAAACGTTGGAAACCGGGTGGCTTCTGGTCTCCGGAGACGTCGTTGAGGTTGACGTCTTCTCCGATGGGGTGTTGACCAGCCGATGTGCGATCCCGATTGACCGGATCCCGCAGCAGACTCACGGATCGTTCTGCTGCGACGAGAGACCGCCCGTCGTCACGGTGTCTGCCACGCCGAGGTCGAACAGCGGCTGGGTCAGCGAGAGGGTCACGGTCAGGATCGAGGCGGACGATGGGGAAGCCGGCTCCGGCATCGAAACCATCTACTACCGGAGCCCCAAGCTGAATGGCGGCGCCTGTGCCGCAATCGGTCGCGACCAGCTCGACCTCGGAGAGCACGGAAGCGTTGCGACGTTCTCCTTCGTGTTGGGTCCTTACGATGGGAATGGCGCTTACCACATCGAGTGCTGGGCGGTTGATGCGGCCGGCAACGAGAGTGAGCGGGAAGCGATCGCAGTTGGGCTGGACTTCACGGAGCCGACGATCACCGGCGCGCCGGCGATCCGACCGAACAAGAACGGGTGGCACAAGGCGAACGTGACCGTGCACTTCGAGTGTTCGGACGCGGTGTCGGGGATTGCGGACTGTGCACCCGACCAGCAAGTACGGACCGAGGGAGCGAATCAGTCAGTGTTCGGCACGGCAATCGACCACGCGGGCAACAAGGCAACGACGACCGTGGACGATATCAGCATCGACAAGAGCGAGCCATCCGTCTCCCTGGAACTCGGTGATCCGGATGCCGGATGTAGGATTCTGGTGTCCGTGACAGCGTCGGATGGCCTATCCGGCGTCGATTCGGTCATCGCAACCGACACTGGCCTCGGAGAGATACCTCTCACTCGAAGCTACAGCGAATGGACGGGGACCATTCAGCCAGACGCGAGTGGGACTGTCTCGGTCGAAGTGGTTGACAAGGCCGGGAACTCCACTTCCCGCTCGGCTACGTACATCCTCAATGTGGCGATCCCACCTGACGTGGAGATCTGCTGCAACCCCGTCGAAGGAGTAGCACCACTTGCGGTTGGTTTCTGGACAGAGTCGATCGGCGACATCACTAGTTGGCATTGGCAGTTCGGCGATGGCTACTCGAGCTCTGAGCTCAATCCATCGCATACCTACAGCCAGCCCGGCCGCTATCGGGTCACACTCGCTGTGCGCGGCCCTGGAGGCACGGACGAGGATGAGTTTGAGTGGATCGACGTTGCGTCTGGAGCACGAATCGGGGTCATCTTTGGCGTGGGCGGCCTTGGTGATCGAGGACTGAACGACGCAGCCTGGCTGGGCATGAGGCGCGTCGCAGAGGAGTACTGCATTGATGAAGAGAACCTGGACTGGTTGTCCCCAGGCACGTCTGAGGAGTGTCTGGTAGCTCAGCAGACGTTCGCTGCGAGCGGGGAATACGACTTGATTGTGCTGATTGGCTGGAGACACGCAGAAGCTCTTGCTGTGACTGCGGGACAGTTCCCGGAACAGAGATTTGCGATCATCGACAGCTACTCCTACGTCACGGGCAAAAACGTCCTGAACGTCGTCTTTCGCGACAACGAGATGTCCGCATTGATCGGGGCAGCTGCTGCCATGGCGGCGGCGCACCACGGCTATTCTGCGACGGGCGTCGTGCTTGGGATCCCAATGCCGAGCCCCTACGCATTCGAGGCTGGCTATCGCTTCGGGATGGCCTGGGGCCTGCGCAAGTACGCAGACATCCAGGGCACAGCAGCCGATGTCCGGATGCTCTACCAGTACATAGGAACGTTCACGGATGGGGCAGTGGCGTACGAATCCGCGGTCGACTTGCTGGGACAGAGAGCGGTTGGCATCTACAACGTCTTCGGGGAACAACTCGGTGCAGGCGATTACGCCGCCGTGGCTAGCTGCCACTCCAGCAGCAATACGGGGTCAGGTCCGCCTTACTATTTCGGGAGTGAGTTCTGTGAGGGATGGAGAGGAGACGGACTGCACACACTTGTCAGCGGCATGAAGCGAGTTGACGAAGCGTTCCGTTTGGCTGTTGAGGCAAGACTGGGAGGCGGCGCCTACGGAAGATACGTTGAATTGGGCGTTGCCGAAGGCGGCGTTGGCCTGAGCAACCTTGACGATCTTGCCGGACATCTTGATCTCTATGTAGAGAGAGGGGCCATGTCTAAGCTTGACATGGATCGGATCATTGAGAATTGGAGCGAGACTCGGGAGACGATCCCGGACTGGATCTGGGATGCTATAGGCGTCCTGGAAGCGGGTATTGCCGATGGCTCGATCGTCGTTCCCACAGCCAATACAATCAGCGATATCGAGGCGATTCGGAAGGAGTATCCACTTGAGTAGGATGGGGCAACGCTCAAGTGTCCGAAGCACGAGTCCCTCTCGTCCATTCTTATGACGGTTGCGTCAGTTGTGGTCTTTGCTATGGCCCGTCTCATTTAGTAGGGTGGACATTGGTAGCCCGTCTGCAAACGGCCTCACCCTGCACTCGGATCCATCACTCGGCCCATGAACAGGATCACCCCGGTTTCGGTGTCGCGGATCAGGAAGAGGAAGGGGCGATCGACGCGGATCATCGGGGGGAGGGAGAGTGTCATGATGACGCCGGTCGCCGCAGCGGCCTCCGTCCCTTCTTCGTCGACTGACACGTACGCCTTGTGAGCTACGTGACTGATAAACAGATCGTGCGTGCCGTCCATTTCGGAGAAATCGGCGCTGCTCGAGAAGGCGTCCGGCATCCCGAGATCGGCCAAGACACTCGCGAGCGAGAACTCCGAGGATAACTCGAACCTCGGCATTGCCAGCCAGACGTGCTGTGGGTACAGCTGCGCGACGATGTCATCCAACTGTGCCGCGTCGAACGCCGCCTCGAATGAACTGAACGCGTCTTCATTTGGCAGCAGAATGAGCATCGCGAGCCGATCGCCGGCATAGGGGAGTTCGACCGCCAGGACGTCGTCGCCGTTGACGCAGCCGAAGACCGCGTCGGCCACCATCATCGGGACCGACACTTCGCTGCCGTCGAGCCGGTGGAACGGGGCGTTCTGCGTCAGCTCCTCATCGAACGGATGCTTCCAGGTTCCGAGGAAGTGGATCGCATTGGCAAGGATGAGCCGCGTGTCAGGGGTGATCGAGCCCGGCCCGAACAGCTCGGGGATGAGATCCTCGGTCTTCTCACGGATCCAATCGTTGATCTTTCCGCGCGCTCCTTCCGGATCGCCAGCGAAGTCGGCCTGCTCGAGCGGGGCATCGTAGGACGTCTCGATCAGGTCGAGGAATTCAGCGAGGAACGGATGCCTGTCTTGCCCCCACAGGGCATTGGCGATGCCGAGCCCGACCCCGTCGATCCCCTCCGTCCACTCCATGAGGTTCCCATTCAGCGCGCCGAACGCTGGATGTAGGTCCTCTTGCGAGAGCGTGAAGTGAAGCGCCCTCGCCATCTGATGCTCTGTCTCTCCCTGTGCCCCGGCGTAGGTCATTGCAAGCGCCGTCGAGATGCTGTACGGGGAGAAGAAGAGGTTCTCGGAGTCATCCGTAGCGAGCGCGCGGTACAAGTCAACCGAGAACTGCGTGTTCGCCTGTACCAGCTCCGCGTGAATAGCAGCTGTCTCATTGCCGTTTCCAAGAGTGGCGAGACCGCATCCAAGCAGAGCCGCCACGGCACACAGAATGATCGTTTGCCCTCGAGGTGTTCCATGCCTTTCCATATTGGTCACTCCTTATGGAATAAGTACCCGGCGTCATGAAGGAAGTGTCCGCTTTCTAGAGAGAAGATACGATAAGGCCGAACGTCCGGTCTGTTCGTCCTTGCCATCTGCATCCACTTGCTCTACTCCGAGGGAAGAAGCAGCAGTATACTTCCTAGGTTCGGGATCCCGCTTTGGGATCCGGTTGAGGGGGGCTGATGACGAGCAAGAACACCGAAACGAGAGGTGCGCAGTTGCTCGAAACGTTGCGCGACGAAGACGCGCGGCTGATCGTTGTTCGAGACGGGTGCATCCTCTATCGCAGCGACCAGCGTGGCATCAGCCCACTGCTCGATGCGCTAGGCTCTCTACCGGCGGATGTGCTCTCTGGTGCGAGCTATGCCGATCGGATCATCGGCAAGGCGGCTGCACTTCTCTTGGCGCACGCAGGTGCTGGTTTCGTGGCGACGGTTGTCATGAGTGAAGCAGCGCTCGGCCTGCTGCGGCAACGCGGAACGCCAACGTATCAAGAGCAGATCGCTCCACACATCGCGGGGCGCACGCCGGGGCAAGCCTGCCCGTTCGAGACGTCGGTTTCCGATACCGACGACCCGGCGCTCGCGCATCGCAAACTGCGGCAGCTTGCCGGCGAGATGGGTCTGCCAACGTGAAGGGAGATCTTGCGGATCTGGCGGCTGGCAGGAGCGTGCTATACTCCTTCAGATTGCCGCGGTGAAGCAAAATCTCAGGATGGGGGACTAACGATGAATACTAAGCTGCTTATAGGGCTCGCGGTTGCGCTTGGCTTGATCATTCTTGCATTGCTACCGACGCGAGTCGAAACGGACGTGTCGGTGCCCGTGATCGAGGGGGATCTAATCGGCGGAGGAAGCTTCGTGCTCGAACGGGACGGCGCGACGATTCTTGAGGAGACCTATACGCTGTTCTTTCACCCGGTCGATGGATACATTCTCATTTCGCAGAGCGAGCTGACAATCAACGATCAAATGGTGTCGCTGTCGCAGCAGACGCAGTACGACCGAGATTTTCTGCCGATTTTCTATCACTTGGCTGCGGAGACACCGTCGGGACCTCAGCTTGTGTCGGCCCAGATGGGAGTGGACGGTTTGACCATGGAGGCACGTGTCGGACTGGCGCGGCAATCGGCAGAAGCAGTTGCACCGGGAGATCTGGCTTTGCTCGACAACAACCTCATTGGGCAGTACGCGGTCTTGTTGATGGCGGTACGGGCCGAGGCGATCGATCGTGAGTTCACTGCGGCGATCCCGCAGGCGCTTCTGACGCTGCCGGCGAAGGTCGAGGGGCCGAACGCAGTTGCTTTCCGATCCGGCGACGAAGCGTATGAAGGGAAGCGGTTTGAGCTCTATCTTGGCGACACGACGATCGATCTAGTTGAGCACGAGGGACGGCTTGTGGCGCTGGGAAACCGCAGCCAGGGAACATGGGGCTACGATGTCTCACTTTTCCCGGCTGGAGTCGAGACGGAACCTGAAGCCGAAGCCGATGTCGAGGGGGTCGACGAGCGCGAGGTTGCGTTTGCCAGCGATGGATTGACTCTGGTGGGAACGCTTGCGCTTCCTGGAGTGGGCGAAGGCCCCTACCCGGCAGCGCTGTTCCTGCATGGCTCCGGTCCGGTCGATCGGGATGGAAATGCAGAGGGGCTCGAGATGGATGCTTATCGACAGCTTGCCCACGGGCTCGCACGAAACGGCATCGCATCGCTGCGGTTCGACAAGCGTGGCGTTGGCGAGAGCGACGGAACGGTCGCCGAGGCGTCAAGGACCGATCTGGTTCATGATGCTCAGGCAGCGCTCGAAGGCCTGCGATCGCAGCCGGAGGTCGATCCGGGGCGCTGTGTCCTCATCGGACACAGCGAGGGGGCCTACCTTGCGCCGGCCCTGGCGGTGGCGGATGAGTCGATTGCCGGTATTGTGCTTCTTTCTGGCGCTGCACGATCGCTTGGCATCATCACGCGCTGGCAGGTCGAGACACTGCTCCGTGCGCAGGGCATCGAAGGGGAAGCGCTTGACGCGGCGCTTGCGCAACAGGATCAGTACATCGCATTCATCGAGACCTCCGAGGGGGGCTGGGAGGACTACGCTCTCGAAGAGATGCAGGAGGCGATGCCGTGGCTGACTGAGGAGAGAGCAATCCAGCTCAAGTCCACGCCACTATCCCTGCCTTGGCTGCGGGAGCACTACCTCGATGACCCGACCGAAACGTTGCGAGACGTCAGCGCGCCTGTACTCATTCTGAACGGCGAGAAGGATGCGCAGGTCCCCGCCTCGGAGGCTGCACTCATCGAGGAGGCACTCGTCGG
>Ga0180432_10001090_pt1 | contig 43490 bp, 42 predicted proteins | sample SS_ome_10_FD_132414 | JGI IMG/M metagenome (GOLD analysis project Ga0180432, IMG submission 132414) | Hypersaline lake sediment archaeal communities from the Salton Sea, California, USA - SS_1_MS_2 metaG | ecosystem: Environmental > Aquatic > Non-marine Saline and Alkaline > Hypersaline >... | reverse complement strand
GAAACAGGATGATTGTAGAAAATTGCCAAATTTATAGAGCTTAACTCTAACAAGACTATGGCCATAACGGTTATAAGAGTTGCTACTTTAAACGAAGCATCTTCCCTTTTTAGCTTGAATACAAATATATAAACGATAAGTAAACTCGGTAAAACAATCGGCATGAGAATCATGCTGAGTTCAGGCGGAATTGTCGTGTCCATTTCAACTATACCCCATTTTTAAATTATTTCATTATGAGAAATTATAATCTATATCCATAATGAAATAGGACATTTATAAATTTACTTAATAGATCAAGCTAAAAACATCAGTTGATAGAAAAATGGTTAATAATAATACAAGCAATTGACTTAAGATAAATATATAAGAGAAATATCAATTCATAGGCATAGATATGAGTTCCAAGAATATTGATGAATGGTTTATTAAGGGGGATTTTTTTTTTAATGCGGGTCAATACGAAAAAGCTCTAAAATTATTTAATAAAGTAATTAAAAAGGATCCTGCAAACCAGAAAGCTTGGGCAGATAAAGGGGCTACACTCATAAATCTGGGAGATTGTGCGGGAGCAATTAAGAGTTTAGCAAAATCATTGGAATTAGAACCTAAAAATCCACTTGCCTGGTATAATAAGGGAATGGCGCTTAATGAATGTGGCAGATATGAAGAAGCAGTTGAATGTTTTAATAAGGTTCTGTCATTAGATCCGAATGTTGAAGAGGCGCGAAGATTTGTCTCAAAAATAATGAAATTATATGGGATAAAAGAAGAAAAGAGTGAAACAATAGGAGAACCTTTAAAAGGAAAAAAAGGGCTACCTAAAGCAGATAAAAAATGGATAACCGACGAAATAACGCTTAAAGTAGAGGAATTAAGCAAGAATTATGGTAACCATTTGGCAGTTGATCGAATTAGTTTCCAAGTGCATCGTGGTGAAACAATTGGTCTTGTAGGTCCAAATGGAGCTGGAAAGACGACAACTATAAAGATGATTGCCAAGTTATTAAAACCAACAACGGGAAGGATCCTCCTCAAAAACGAGGCTGGTGAACTACAGGATATTAACAAGAGTTCGAGGCACTTGCTTAAACTTGGTTTTTTAATAGATATTCCCGCATTTTACATAAAAATGACGGCCTATCAAGTGTTAAAATACTGCGCTTTGTTAGAAAACTATCCTAGAGATAAAATTGACCATCGAATCGACGAACTCCTGAAATTGTTCAAATTATCCGATTGGAAGCATGAAAAAATCAGAACTTTTTCGAAAGGAATGACGCAAAAACTAGGTATCATTCAAGCGATAATCCATGATCCCGATATTGTCATAATGGACGAACCACAGACGGGTTTAGATCCAAAAGCTCGCATTGAAATCCGGAAATTCATAAGAGAAATTCAAAAAATGGGTAAAACTATTTTCATTGCATCCCACATGTTATATGAAATATCAGAGGTGTGCGATAAAATTGCACTCATAAATCATGGTAAGATAATCGCTTTTGATTCGATTGCAAATTTAGAAAAGGATTTAAAAGTAAGGGATCTCAACTGCGTGCTATTAGAACCTATATCTCCAGATAAACTCGAAAATTTAATGGAGAGACTTCGCATTAAACTGAAGCCATTTCTATATAATAATTTAGATTTATCAACAAATGCAAGCCTCATAAAATATTATCCAGAGAAGAAAGGCATTAAAATATTTTACGATGGAAAGGAAGAGTCGAAAGGGGATATTTTGAGAATTTTAGTCAAGGATTTTGAAGCAGATTTTACCGTAATATCTTACGCGCAACCAAAATCGTCTCAATTAGAACAAATATATTCAGAGATGATAAAAGAGTACGAAGCTGTTAGAATAACAAAAAATAAGAGAGGTGAACCATAAATGGAAAAGATGGAACATGCCATGGAAGGATTCTATTTAGAAGTAAAGCCAATCGCTCACGCATATGTTTTTGAACTCAAGCAACAATGGAAAAAATTCGTGGGTTTTTCAGCATTTTCAGTTCTAATTGTATTTCTCATGAGTTATGTAATGTATGCAGTAGTACCCTCAAGTCTCTTACCTGACACTCAGACAGAGTATTTAAATAATGGTTTAACATTCTTATCCATGTTTATTATCGTATTTGCTGCGTGTTTTTTCTTTTCTGGAATTATATGTTCAGAATATGACAAGAAGACGGGATATATCATATTTCCAAAAATCAACAAGTTCAAGTTAATCTTGGGAAAATACCTTGGAAATTTAACTCTGATAATAGGAGTAGTTAGCGTTTATTACATCGCATTAGGACTTTTTTGCTGGTATTATTATGGCGTATCAGTAAACCTACTGTTTTTAGCATCGTTTGCAATTGCTATTGTATATATTCTCGCAGTTAGCAGTTTCGTAACGTTATTTAGCTCCTTCATGAAAACCGTGAACATGACAATCATATCGACTATACTAATTTTATTCATTGGATTCCAAACGGCAGATCAATTGGTTACAGTATTTCTTCCCGATTTCGAGCCCGTATATTCCATGCAATTTGCAAGTAATCTCATCTCTTCGATTTTAGAGCAACCGTTCCCTAATCCGCGGTATAACGATATGGAAATAATGGACTTTACCTTTAGAATGTGGATAACTCCTACAATTGAAACGGGAATCACAGTATTGCTCATATATATGGCATCAAGCTTGTTAATAGCTTCATTTATATTTAAACGGAGGCAATTGTGATGACAAGAAGAAGCAGAGGATTAAAGATTAGGATCTTAAGCGTGGTTACCATTAGTATGTTATTCATCACTGCTTTTTCGACAGTAGCTAAAGCGACGACATACTATTCTACATTCACGAAAGGAACCGAATTTTTCCAAGTAACAACTTACAACGAGGTTGATTGGCAGACAACGGTAAGTACGGATTATAACCCTAGCGATTGGTTTGGAGGAGAAGCAAGTATTACTGGTGCTCAAAGTAAATTTACGACAATGGGATGGACGAGTGCAACTTGGGAGACGTATGATTTTTTGCTCTCATTCTTCTTAACAAATAGCAGCGCTGCAAACGCTTTAATAATTCTCGATCAGAATGGCTACAACGAAACAGAAATAAACAATAAATACAACAATACATGCCCCTTAACCTCTGGAATGCGTTCGGAATGGTATTTTGTTAGTGGTGGGTTTAACGAATCTCATAATTCAGCGATCGACATGCCATTAATACTTGATAATCCTGCAAACTACAAGAAAATCTTGGACGATTATAATAATCTAGCACATGAAATACAATTAGACGACTTTGGAATAATCTTTAATCCTATTGTTAAACCATTTTTTCAAAACATGACAGCGGATGATTTTCTATGGCAGATAGCTTTTAATGATCTCGCAATGGGAACACCAATAAGCACATATATTCAAGAGCTAGTCGATACATTAGGTTGTGAAAACGCCTCATATAGCGGAAATACCCTCATCATTGAAAGAACTGGAGAATCAAATTACACTGTTGAGATGACTTACGGTGCTCAGGGAACGCTAATCTCTTTTGTTGTTAAAGATCCCGCAGGAACAATTATATACCAATTTATCAGCATTGGTAATACCAATTGGATTGTTTATATCATAGTTGGCCTCATTATCGGTTTCTTTAGCGTACTTATTGCGTTTTTACTCTATAAGAAAAGAAGATTTAACAAGAAATATCGCTAAATAAAATAAAATAGAATAAAAATAAAGAATATTTGATTAAAATTTGATTTATCAGCTTTAATGTCTTCGAAAATCTCTTTCGTCAACGGAGTGTATTCCGCAGCACCAGGTAAAAGCCATAGATAATAGCACATTGTCGTGCGTATTGATCAACTCTTCTACTTCCGTTGTAGTGAAATAAGATATTTATAAAGTTTCTAGAAATTATTCTACAAAAATATAAAAAACAATATTAAATGAAGTATTATTCTGAAAAACTGGCTTAATTCAAAAAATTTTGAAGACTAAAAATGATCTGAACTGACATATGTCCAAAATGGATACATTTAAATAATAGAATTTCTATTATTAAATTAAGTAATTCATTTTATAATTTACATTATTTAATGGTGTTATGGGAATGTTTAGAAGAGATATAGATCAATTTAGGTTTGACGATGGACCGCATAGATTTATGGGACAAGGTCCTCCTGATCATCATAGTCCACCATTTAGAGCCCCATTCGGAGGTTCAAAGCCTTTTGGAGTATTTCCTCCCTTTCCAGGTCCTGGTTTTAATCCGCCGCCGCCAATCACGAAGGAATCATTTCAAGAGATAAGAGATTACATGCTATTATTAATAATTTCTGAGTATCCAGACGGTATAACTAGTTATCAATTACAAAAAAAATACAAGTTTCCAAGAGGTACGCTCATACGATCCCTGCAGGATTTGGAGGAAAAAAAATACTTAAGCATAAATGAGGAGATAATAGATGGACGAGCAAATAAATTCTACATGTTAACAGATTTGGGGAGTGCTTTCTTAGAGGAATTAAAATTAAAATGGGCAAATGTATTCAGTGCGATGTCAGAGTTTAATCCATCTAAAGGTATGGAGATGTTGGTCCTTAATAGAATAGATGAATTCAACTCTAAAGAAGATGCTGTTGATTTCTTCAGAGGGTTAAGATCTTGGATTAAAAGCCTACTTCAACATATTGAAGATAGGATCAAGAGGTTACAATCGTCTAAAGCGAATCTAGACCATATTATTAATGAAATTGAAAAAATGGATACTTTTGACAAGCAACAATTTAAAGAAGTAGTTGCTGGATTAAAAAAAAAAAATGAAAATGAGAAAAAAAAAAGAACCTAACAATGGAACTAAAATCTAACCAAATACTAAAATCAGAACAACTGAAACATAAAAGAACTATAATGGAGGGATGTACCTATGGGAATGGGAGGACCTAAGCCTAATCCTGGGGCCTTAGTATTTTTTGGGCCGATCATCCTCTTAATCATTATCGCAGTGATTGTTTATTACATTCGAAAGAAGAAAAAAGAAAAAAAAAGCAGAAGTAAAGTAAGGGAATATGAAATGGGTGTCCAAAAAGGTACTTCTAACGCATCGGATATTAAAGCAAACCTATCTTCTCAATCAATAATCCCTGAAACTCGGACGACCATCAGAGATACTAAGGAAATCGAAACATCACTTACATCAATAAAATCAGAAAACGAGTGGGAAAAAGATGGTGTTACGCTAAAAGTAGAAAATTTAAGCAAGAATTATGGAAATCACTTAGCCGTTGATAATATAAGTTTTGAAGTATATAAAGGCGAAACCATCGGACTTGTCGGTCCAAATGGAGCTGGTAAGACTACAACGATAAAAATGATTGCGAAACTGTTAAAACCAACGAATGGAAGAATTCTTCTTAAAAATAAATCTCGTGAATTGCAGGATATTAACAAGAGCTCGAGGAATTTACTAAAGATAGGGTTTTTAATAGATATTCCCGCATTTTATGTGAAAATGACGGCATATCAAGTGTTAAAATACTGTGCTTTGTTAGATAACTATCCCCGAGATAAAATTGACGAAAGGATTGATGAACTCTTGAAATTATTCAAGTTATATGATTGGAAACACGAAAAAATCGGTACATTCTCTAAAGGAATGACACAAAAACTCGGAATCATACAAGCAATATTACATGACCCTGATATCATCATAATGGATGAACCCCAAACAGGATTAGACCCAAAAGCACGAATTGAAATAAGGAAATTTATTAGGGATATTCAAGCGCAAGGGAAGACGATTTTTATTGCTTCACATATGTTATATGAGATTTCAGAAGTGTGTGATAAAATCGCATTAATTAATCATGGTAAGATCGTCGCATTTGATACGATTGATAACTTAGAGAAGTCACTAAAAACTAAGGAATTAAATTGCGTGTTGCTTGAACCAATTGACTCAAGTAGCCTTGATGGTATTATAAATAAACTTAATGAGGAACTTGAGCCATATTTGGATCATGAACTGGATCCAGAAATTTCTGATACTACTATACTATATTATCCAGAGAAAAAAGGAATAAAAATATTTTATGATGGGAAGGAAGAATCGAGAGCAAAAATTTTGAATATCTTGATTAAAGATTTCGAATCCGATTTTGCGATAATATCTTACACGCAACCAAAAACCTCTCAGTTAGAAAGAATTTATTCCGAAATGATCACGGATTACGCAGCAATAAAAATTACACAACCATCAGAACAGGAGGCATGAGAAATGGAGAAAGTAGAACAAGTTTTTGAAGGAGTATATTATGAAGTGAAACCAATTACTCACGCATTTGTTTTTGAACTCAAACAACAATGGAAGAAATTTGTTAGTTTTTCAATCCTTTCATTTGTAATTGTATTTCTCATGAGTTTCGTAATGTATGCATTGGAACCAACTAGTCTCTTACCTGACACTCAGACAGATTTTTTAAATAGTGGATTAACCTTCCTCTCTATGTTTATCCTGATATTCGCTGCGTGTTTTTTCTTTTCTGGAATTATATGTACGGAGTTCGATAAAAAAACTGGATATATTATCTTTCCTAAAATTAATAAATTTAAACTAATAATAGGAAAATACATCGGAAATCTAATGCTTATAATAGGAGTTGTTGCTATATATTATATCACCTTAGGTCTCTTTTGCTGGTATTATTATGGTGTGTCAGTAAATCTCCTATTCTTAGCATCGTTTGCTATCGCAATAGTATATGTTATTGCGGTCAGCAGCTTCGTGACCCTTTTTAGTTCGTTCATGAAAAGCGTCAATATGACAATCATTTCAACGATTTTGATCCTATTCATTGGATTCACCATGGCAGATCAATTGATTACTGTATTCCTTCCTGATGTCGAGCCAATATATTCTATACAATACGCAAGCAATCTTATATCTTCGATTTTAACACAACCATTTCCGGATCCCAGGTATACCGATATAACTATGAGAGATTTTACAGTAAGAACTTGGATAACCCCCACAATTGAAATAGGAATGACAGTATTGGTCATTTATATGATAACAAGCTTGATATTAGCTTCAATTATATTTAAACGGAGGCAACTCTAATGTTAAAAAATAATAAAAGTGTGAGGATTAGGATTATTAGCATTTTAACTCTAAGTATAATTTTAATCGGGACTTTTTCAACGGTAGCTACAGCGACAACCTATTACTCTACATTAGCGAAAGGAACTGAATTTTTCCAAGTATCTACATTCAATGAGACAGCATGGCAGACAACTGTTAGTACAAATTCTAATCCTAGCGATTGGTTTGAAGGAGACGCAAATATCACTGGCGCTCAAAGCAAGTTCACGACAATGGGATGGACGAGCGTAACCTGGGAGATGTATGATGTTCTGACATTAATAATCCTAACAGATATAGATGCTTTGAATGTTTTAATGACTATTGGACAATTTGGCTACAATGAAACAGAGATAAACGATAATTATACAAACACATATTCATTAATATCTGGAATCCGTTCGGAATGGTATTTTATTAGCGGTGCTTTTAACGAGTCGTATAATTCAGCTACCGATATGTCAATAATTCTTAGCAATCCCATAGACTACAAGAAAATCTTGGATGATTATAATGACTTAGTAAGCGTGATACAAGCGGATTTCTTAGGACCGGCAGATGCAACGGTCAAAGCAGTGTTTCAAAACATGACAGCCGATGATTTTCTCTGGCAAATAGCTTTAAACAATCTCGCAATGGGGTCTCCAATAAGTATGTACATCGAGGAATTGGTTGACTCATTAGGCTGTGAAAACGCCTCATATAGCGGAAATAAGCTGATCATTGAAAGAATAGGAGAAGCTAATTATACCGTTGAATTGACATACGGAGTTCAGGGAACATTAACATCATTTGTCGTAAAAGATGCTACTGGAACGATTATTTATCAATTTATTAGCATGGGAAATACTAATTGGATCGTTTATATTATTGTCGGTGTTATTGTAGGGTGCTTAAGTGTAGTTGTTGTCTATATAGCCTACAAAAAAAGAAAATTCAATAAATTAATTCGATAATTAAGAATTAAAATGAATTTTTTTGTACTTTCTTTTTAAAAAATAAAAGATAATAAAAAAATAATATGAAATTAAAATTTGACTTTATCAGCTTTAATGTCCTCGAAAATCTCTTTCGTCAATGGAGTGTATTCCGAGGCACCAGGTAAAAGCACGAATAACCTATCGTTGATTTTATCTAGATCAAAGGTTTCCTCTTTAAGAGTCATTTTTTTGAATTTAAATGTCGGTGTTATTTCAAATTCGGATTTAAATCTGAGAAAGAGTGGAATTGCGTAGGTAGGAAGGTTCTCCTTAAATCTCGCTAAAAGCCCATTCAAGTCGAAATCATCAAAAGTCGTTTCTGGAATGATGGCGGCCATTCCTGCCCGTCCGTCCGTGTTTGGAATCCTGACGCCATAAGCCGTAGACAATAGCACGTTGTCGTGGGTATTGATCAACTCTTCTACTTCCGTCGTGGAGACATTGTGTCCCTTCCAACGGAACGTATCTCCGAGTCTATCGACAAACGCAGCGTGTTTAAAGCCTTGGTCTCTCATTAAATCTCCAGTATTAAACCACATATCTCCTTCTTTAAAGACGTTGCGGAATATTTTTGACTCGGTTTTCTTCTTGTCAGTATACCCTGAAATCTTGTACGCACCTTCGCTTTTGAGTATGAGCAAGCCAGCTTCGCCAACTTTAACCTTTTTCATGAAACCTTTTTCGTTATATATAGGAGTTTCGTTTTCTATGTCGTATTCTACTATGGCAAAGGTTGCAGTTGTCGTACCTGTAGTGCAGTCAAAGTTTAACAAGTTGATGAGCCCAGCGTTTCCGTCGACAGCTCCGTAAAATTCAACTACTTTCGGGATGTCGAATCGTTTTTTAAAATCTACCCATATCTCAGGACGTAAACCATTTCCTATTACTTTCTTCACGGTATTATCAGCATCATCAGGTTTAGCTGGTTGGTTCATTAAGTAACGACAGATTTCTCCTACGTAACCAAACGCCGTGGCTTTATACTTCTTGATCTCGTCCCAGAAGCGAGAAGTACTAAACCTCCTCCCAACAGCCACTGTTGCTCCGGTAGCCATGACTGCTGACCAACATGTTTGTAGCGCAGTACCGTGAAAGAATGGAATGCAAACATACATTATATCGCTTGGCTCAAATTCAGCCCCTAAAATTCCAAAGTAATGACCGTAGACTGCAGTTCGAAAGTGAAGCAAGATTGCCGCTTTTGGCATTCCAGTTGTACCGGACGTAAAAATATAGGCAAGAGGATCCATCGTATGGACATCAGCAACGGTGGATGGGTTCTCCTTGGAAGAATTCTTAACAAGCTCAGCAAGATTTTCAAAGCCTTCTGGAACCGCGATTTCACCCTGATCGTGGATGAAGAAATACTTCTCCGTATCGGGTAAATCGAGTTCTGACCTTATACCATTGTATGCCTCCCAACATTCCTCTCCAACAATCATGAACTTGCAAGGGGTTATTGTAACGCTGTGTATCAAGGTTCTCGCTTTTTGTTCGCTATTGATCATTGAATTAATTGCACCAATTTTTGCATTCGCAGTATAAACAACTAATACTTCCAATCGATTTTTCATTATGACTTCAACGACATCTCCCTTTTTCAACCCTAAAGAAATGAAGTAATTGGCGTATTGATTGACTAATTCGTTAAATTCCTTATAGGTCAGCCTTTTATCTTCAAATAAGACTGCAAGATTATCAGGATTTTCTCTTACATTTTTTTCTAAAAGCGAACCCCAAGATATTTCGTTATCGTATGGCATGTTCCGTATTTCCATGATATCGTCCTGGTGCTTGGCGAAAAATTCAGCATATCTTTTTTTATATTCTTTTCTATTGATTAGAAATTGTTCTTTTTCTGGTTTTCCTGTTTCTTCTTCTGTTCCCATTTAGTTTTCACTTTTTATGTTTTTAGATATTATTCAAATCATTTTTTTTTGATTTAATCACAATTTATTCTGCACTTTATTTAAATGCTCAATTTTTGTCTTACATTAAAATAAAAAAAAGAAGAAGCTGGTCTATAAACAATTTAGAATTTATATTTCTGATCCAGTATATTTTCGTAGATTTCTTTCGTCAAGGGTACATATTCTGATTCTCCTGGTAAAATCACATACAACGAATCGTCCACATTATAAAAGTCAAAACCCTCTTCTTTAAGCTTTCCTTTTTTTAATTTAAAAGTTGGTGTAACTGTAAGCTCTGATTTAAACCTGAGAAAAATTGGAATCGCATAAGGAGCAAGGTTATCCCTGAAGATCTCTGCTAACCTTTTTAAATCGAAATCTTCAATGGAAATATTTGAAACGATAGCCGCCATCCCCGCTCTTCCGTCCGTATGTGGTATCTGGATTCCATACACGGCAGACATTTCAATATCGTCGTGCACGCTAAGAACTTCTTCTACTTCCGTAGTAGATACGTTGTGACCCTTCCAACGGTAAGTATCGCCGAGTCTGTCGACAAATTGAAGGTGTCCACATCCTATATCTCTCATTAAATCGCCTGAATTGAAATACGCGTCTCCCTCTTTGAGGACGTTATGATATAATTTCGCTTCAGTCGCTTTCTTGTCCGTATACCCCGCGAACTCATATGCACCATGGCTCAACATGAGGAGTAATCCTGTCTCACCAAGACCAACCTTTTTCATGCGTCCCTTCTCGTCTCTTATTGGTTCGTCATTTTCAATATCATATTTGACAACAGCATATTGAGCAATGCTAGAACCTACAGTATAATCAAAATTTAAGTTGTTGGCGAATCCTGCGTTTCCTTCCGATGCACCATAAAATTCTATGATTCTTGGAATGTCAAATCGAGTTTTAAATTCCATCCATATTTCTGGACGAAGTCCGTTTCCTATGACCGTTTTCACGGTGTTGGTAGCATCATCAGGACGAGGCGGTTGATTTATTAAATACCGACATAATTCTCCAACGTAACTAAAAGCGGTAGCTTTATACTTGCGAATATCGTCCCAAAAGCGAGAAACACTGAATTTTCGAGCTACTACTACAGATCCTCCGGTAGCCATTACGGCAGACCAACCAGTTTCTAGGGCCGTACCGTGGAAGAATGGAAGACAAATATAAATGATATCCTCGGGTCTGAACCGCGCAGCAAAAACTCCGAAGTAATGACCGTAGACTGCCGTTCGAAAATGCAATAGAATTGCTGCTTTTGGCATTCCAGTCGTACCAGATGTAAATATGTACGCAATAGGATCCATTGTATGCACATCTGCGACGGTTGGAGGATTATCTACTGAAGAATCTTTGACGAGACTTGGGAGATCTTCAAATCCCTCTGGTGTGGCAATATCACCTTGATCTGGAACGAAAAAAAGCTTTTGTTCTTCGGATAGATTGAGATCGGGCCTCACATCATCAAAAAGCTCATAACACCCCTCACCAATTACTACAAATTTGCCGGGAGTAAGATTTATACAATAAGAAAGTGTTCTTTTTCGGAGCTGGTTATTAATCATTGACGATATTGCCCCGATTTTAGCGTTTGCGGTATAAATGATTAATAATTCGGTTCGGTTTTTCATCAAAATCTCGACGACATCTCCTTTTTTCAAACCTATAGAAATGAAATAATTAGCGTAACGATTGACAGATTCGTTAAATTCCTTATATGTAAGCATTTCATCCTCGAAGAAAACAGCGGGACGATCAGCAAATTCTTTTGCTTTTTTTTCTAAGAGAGAGCCCCAAGAGATCTTGTTTTCAAAAGGCATCTTCTGGACTTCCATCACTTTTGAGCCAAATTTTTCAAAAAATTCCTTAGACCTTTTCTTATGCTCCTTTTTATCGATAAAATATTGTTCATATTTTTCAGTTTTTTTGTCTTCTTGTTGGAGTTCCATCTTGTTTTCACAACTTTTTTAATTTAGTACAATCAAGTCAATAATTTCTGGTTGAGTCACTATTTTGTTCCTATAATATTTAAGGCTTTTGTCGAAAATCAGTAATAAACTAATATACATTATCGATAATCAATAAAGACATCAAACAACAATGACGAAAAATGGTAGCTATCAAACTTATCTTCAATAAAAAATAGCAATTCAATATTGAATCGCTTAAAATTTATATTTATGGGCTATAATATTGTCGTAGATCTCTTTTGTTAGAGGTTGATACTCGGACTTGTTTGGAAGCATCACGTATATTGGATCTGTAATGGTTCCAATGTCAAATCCCGCAACTTTTAATACTGATTTTTTGAACTTGTATGTTGCTGTAACTGAAATCTCCGAGCTAAACCGGAGAAATATGGGAACTGCGAAATCAGCAAGGTTTTGTTTGAGATTAATCGCTAAAGTTCTCAAGTCAAAATCGTCAATACTACCGATGGGTATGATGATGGCCATTCCCGCCCGTCCATCTGTTCCTGGTAATTGAACGCCATACACGCAAGACATCTCGATTTGATCGTTCACGTTAAGCACTTCTTCCACCTCAGTGGTGGATACGTTGTGTCCTTTCCAACGGAAGGTATCTCCCAGCCTATCAACAAAAGCAGCGTGTTTACATCCTTGATCCCTCATTAAATCGCCTGTATTGAACCACTCATCACCCTCTTCAAATACGTTCTGAATTAATTTTTTTTGAGTTGCTTTTTTATCGGTGTACCCCCTAAATTTTTGTGGTGAAACATTCTTGAATATAAGCAAACCTACCTCACCAGGTTTAACCTTAATCATGTATCCCTTATCGTTATACACTGGAGTATCATTTTCTATATCGTATTTAACTATGGCATACATTCCTGTAGTTGTGCCCGTAGTGCAATCAAAATTTAAGGTATTGACAAATGCTCCATTTCCTTCCGATGACCCATAAAATTCTGCAACCCTTTCAATACCAAAACGCTTCTTGAAATCCATCCATATTTCCGGACGAAGTCCGTTTCCTATGACTGCTCTCACGGAATTATTCAAATCGTCAGGACTGGGCGGTTGATTCATCAGATAACGGCAAATTTCCCCTACATAGCTAAATCCTGTAGCCTTATACTTGCGAATTTCGTCCCAAAAGCGTGACGTGCTGAATTTCCGACCTACTGCAACGGCTGCTCCAGTCGCAAAGCATGCCGACCAACTCGTTTGTAAAGCGGTAGAGTGAAAGAAAGGAAGACAAATGTAAAATATGTCATCAGAGGTGAGCATTGTAGCCCATTCCCCAAAAAGATACCCCGTTGCCGTCATTTTATAATGGGGCACGATCGCTGCTTTAGGCAAGCCCGTGGTGCCCGAAGTAAATACATACGCAATTGGATCATTATTTTTGACATTTACTACAGTTGCCGGATTGCTAGTAGGGAAATCATTAATGACTTCAGGAAGACTAACGAATCCACTAGGAGTAGACAGTTTTCCCAGATCAGGCACGAAATAAAATTCCTCAATTGATGATAACTCAAGTTCAGACTTCACCTCGTTAAATAAGTCTATACACTCCCCCCCAATTACAGCGAATTTTCCCGGCGTCAGATTTAAACAATAAATTAAGGATTTTCTTCTCAATTCCGTGTTGATCATTGAGTTTATAGCTCCCACCTTCGCAATTGCGGTAAAAATGGCCAACAATTTCAATCGGTTTTTCATGAAAATAATAACAACATCTCCCCTTTTCAAACCTTTAGAGATGAAATAATTAGCATATTGATTAACTAATCCGTTAAATTCCTTATATGTAAGCGCTATATCCTCAAATAGCACTGCAGGACTATTAGCAAACTTTATTGCGTCCTCTTCTAAAGTTGAACCCCAAGAGACTTTATTTTCAAGAGGCATGTCCATTACTTTTTTTGCCGTGTCGACAATTCTTGCCATGTACGCTTTAAACCGCTTTCTATATTCCCTTCGATCTATGAGGTTCGGATCTTTTTGCTCTGCCTGTGAATCATTCATAATATTTTCACTATTTTTTGTGGATGCTGTATTACTTTTTTGATTGAGTTACAATTTTATCGAGATCCTATTTAAGCCTATTGTTAATCATTAGTAAAAATAAAGAAGGAAAAAAAATGAATTTTAGAATTTATATTCTTGGTCAAGAATGTTCTCGTATATCTCTTTGGTTAAAGGCTGATAATCCAACTCGTTTGGTAACAACGCGAATAACTTGTCGTTGATAATATTAATATCGAATCCCTCGGTTTTGAGCACTTCTTTTTTGAATTTAAAAGTCGAGGTAACTGAGATTTCTGATTTAAACCTGAGAAATAAGGGAATTGCGTAGTCAGCTAGGTTTTCTCTGAAATTTTCAGCCAAATTTTTCAATTTAAATTCATCAAGACTGCCAGTAGGTACAATAGTGGCCATCCCCGCACGTCCATCGGTATGAGGTATCTGGATCCCATATACACAAGACATCCCGACCTGATCATTCACGTTAAGCACCTCTTCTACTTCGGTGGTGGATACATTATGTCCCTTCCAACGATAAGTATCTCCAAGTCTATCAACAAATTGAGCATGACTACAACCTTGATCTCTCATTAAATCGCCAGTATTGAACCATTCATCCCCCTGAGTAAATACATTACGATATATCTTTGCCTCAGTTGCTTTCTTATCTGTATATCCCCTAAATGTTTGATCTGCTCCCTTGCTCTCTATTAAAAGCAAACCTGTCTCGCCCCTCTTTACCTTTTGCATGTATCCCTTTTCGTTTCTTATTGGATTGTTATTTTCAATATCGTATTTAACAATGGCATAAGTACCTGTAGTCGTACCCGTAGTACAATCAAAGTTTAATATATTTGCAAATCCACCATTTCCCTCTGAGGCCCCATAAAAATGGCCAATTCTTGGAATATCAAATCGAGTTTTAAAATCCACCCATATTTCTGGACGAAGCCCGTTACCTATGATCACTCTCACGGAATTATTTAAGTCCTCAGGACTGGGAGGTTGATTCATGAGATATCGGCATATTTCTCCCACGTAACTAAAGGCCGTTGCATCATATTTTCTGATTTCGTCCCAAAAGCGAGACGTGCTAAATTTTCGACCTACTGCTACAGCCGCTCCCATAAACATTGCAGATGACCAACCCGTCATCAGGGCAGTACCGTGAAAGAATGGAAGACAAATATATATTATATCATTAGGCGTGAGTTGTCCTACCAATTGTCCAAAAATAAACCCATAGCCCGCCGTGCGATAATGAATTAAGATCGCTGCTTTAGGCAAACCAGTGGTACCTGATGTAAATATATATGCTATGGGATCGCTTGTATGGACATTTGCCACGGTTGAGGGATTGTCTATGGGGAAATTTTTAACAACTTCAGGAAGATTAGTAAAAAACTCTGGAAGGGTCATGGTGCCTTGATCCGGCACGAAGAAAAGCTCTTGAGTTCCTGATAACTCGAACTCAGATCTAACATCATTGAAAATATCATAACATTCCTCTCCGAGCACGATGAATTTCCCTGGAGTAAGGTTTAAGCAATGTATCAAAGTTTTTTTTCTTAGCTCGTGATTGATCATTGAGGATATTGCTCCAATTTTAGAAACAGCTGTATATATCGTTAACAATTCTGTTCGGTTTGTCATAATAATTACAACGCAGTCTCCTTTTTTTAAACCCATGGAAATGAAATAATTGGCATATCGATTTACAATTTCGTTAAATTCTCTATAAGTTAACACCGTATTTTCAAATTTAATGGCGATATTATCTGAATATTCTATTGCATTTCTTTCTAAAAGCGATCCCCATGAAAGTGTGTTTTCCTCGGCTATATTTACCATTTCTTTTATTTCTTTATCATACTTCTTAAAAAATGCTGCGTATCTGTTCCTATACTCCTTTTTATCGATGAGATTCGGATCTTTTTTTCGTTTTTTTTCTTCAACCTGAATTTCCATTTTATTTTCACTTGTATTTAGTAGATTTCTTCATGATAAGAATTTTTTCAATTAAGTCACAATGTTCCAGTTTAATATTTAAGCCTTTTGTCGAAAGTCAGTAAAAAAATGATATACTTTGTCGATAATCAATAGAAATATTCGACTCATTTATGAATATCAATAAAATTCTGGTGATTAATTATCAAAAATCAACATTTGCATCTTATATTAGGAATTTTATTTTTAAAATATTAAGAAAAAAAAGGAAAAAACAACTCAGTCGTTAAGAATCTATATTTCTGAGTTAGAATATCATCGTAGATAGAGTACCATCATGACTCAACCTCTAGATTGTTTTAGGATTTTGAATTATATTACTAGCCTTTAATTTTATCCGATTTTTCGGAGTGTAATTTCTTTACGCTCTCTTTAATTTGCTCGTACCCTTCCTTCGTGATTGGAAACCGGCTAATTGATAGTATTCCAATACCTAAAGCAATCGCGGGAAAGATACATATCAAACTTTTTAATCCCAATATCGTATCCGTTCCGGGAACGGGATTAAATACCTTCCATCCAGTACTATTGAACACGAGGCTGATTGTAATGATCACGAATATTGTCGATAATTTCGTGATTAAAGCGTTAATTCCGTAAAATCCCCCTTCCCTTCGAGTTCCTCTTTTTAACTCATCCTCGTCGATAATTGCCGCAAGTAGTATATCTCCAAATAATAGCGCTCCCGAAAGCCCGATACCCGCAATAAAGAATGCAATAAAAGCCAAACCTCTATCGTTAATAAACAGAAAAGGTATCAAGGTGATTATAAAAACTGCATTTGCCATCATGTATCCCTTTTTCATTCCTACCTTGAGTGCCACGAATCGCCATAATGCTAAAAATATCGCTGCAGAAATGAATGTTGTACCTAACAATAATCCTAACAAAATGGACTCTCCTTCGCCTATATTTAGAACATAGGTTCCATATAACGGCACTATAGTTGGAAGCATTCCAATCACGTACCAGTATCCCAAATTTGCAATTATAAATGTCCGGAATCCTTTATTTTTTATAGAATATTTTAGAGAATCAATTAAGCTTGGCGCAGTTATATAATCTTTGGAAAATTCTACTCGTTCTTTAACACCAAATTTAATACATATCAACGCTCCAATTGCAACTATTATGGCCATTATTAATCCCGCAACGCTATAATTAGATATATATTGAGGATCATCTAATTTAGGAATGAAAAATGTTGGCATTATAAACGCAAAAATCAAGCCTATCACGGTAAATCCCTGTTTGATGTTATTTGCCTTCGCTCTATTATCTAAATCTTGAAACATTTCGGGAAATAGCGATGCGTAGTTCAAATCGTACATCGTATAAGTGATATCAAATAAAATTACGACAATAATGAAATAGATAAATGATGCCAACTCAGAATACACGGGAGGTGTCCATAATAACACCATTATCACGCATAATGGTATGATTGAAACAATCATATAGGGTTTTCGTCTTCCTAATTTAGTTTGTGTTCTATCTGATAATGCGCCCATGAGTGGATCGTTTATTGCGTTCCAAATAGACCATATAATAAAAACAACTGTGATCAAGTTCACGTCCATTCCTACAACGGAAAAGTAGAAAGTGAAAATAAAAAATGTGAACATTTGAAGAGCTATTGTATCAGCAAATTGACCTATTCCATAGGAGCTTGCCTTTTTAACCGTATAATCTTCTTGTTTATCTTTACTCATTTTAAATCATTTATGTTAAATGTTTAAATTAAATGATATTAGCACTAAGTTATATATAAAATTTCAAACCTTTTTTTAAGAACAATTAATAATATTTTAATCAATAATTTAAATTTCAAATTTTTAAAATTTATGAATTGAAAAACCATGTCTAATGATATTTTACGAGAAATTACTGAAGCGACAGTCTTAGGAGACTATAAAAAGATCGGTCGGTTGGTAAGGAAAGCTAAAAGAGGTGATGTTTCAATAGAAAGTATTATCTCAGCATTATCTGCGGGTTTGACTGAAGTAAGCGAGAAATATAAGACGAAAGGAATGTATCTTGATGACATCATTAAAGCTGCAGGATCTTTTGAAGTAGGGGTTCAGTCTCTGGGCTTACCAGACGAATCAAAAGAACCCGAAAAAAAAGTAGTTTTAGGCGTAATGGGAGGGCCATGGACCATTGGTACAAACATTGTGGCTTCAAATTTAAGGGCACACGGATTTGAGGTAATTGATGCGGGCTCCGATGTTTCTCCTGAAATTATTGCGCATTCAGTAAAAAACAACAATGCTAAAATCATGGCATCGGCCATATATCTCACGCAATCGAGAAACGATGTCGCTAAATTGGAGGAAGAATTGTGGAAGCAAGGTGTTCGTCATAAAATAAGAACCATCCTCAGCGGCCCCGCAGCTTCAGCAGCGATGGCAAATAAATATAATTATGATGCGTACATTACCGATGTAAACGACTTCATACGAAAGGTGAAAGAATTTTCGGAAGAATTAAAGTCCGAAATGACTTCTTATGATCGCGTGATGACTTCAGTGAAGCACGGGGAACCCGATCGGGTACCGTTCATGCCGTTTGCTCAAACCTTCTCTGCTAAAATCGCAGGAATCCCGTTTTCTGCATATGTGAGCAAGGCAGAAAAATTTGTAGAAGGACAACTAACTGCTTTAAAAATGTTTGGGTGGGATGCTGTTTGCTTTTCTTCCGATGTTGGAATGTACGCTGAATCGTTAGGTGCTAAAGTAGAATTCCCCCACGACGACGTTCCAAGGATAATAAAACCTGTTCTTAGTCACGCAACAATGTACGAGGATTTCCAGAAGCTGAAAATGATTGATCCGTTAAAATCAGGACGTTTAACTGAATCAATAAAAGCAATTGAATACATTAAAAAGGAGCTTGGAGACGAAGTCCCAATTATAGGATGGACGGAAGGACCGTTTCAAGGCGTTACACTGTTATCTGGAGCTGATCCAATGCAGATATTCTATGTTTTTGACCATCCTGACGAATTTAAAGAAATTTTAGATTGGTATGCTGATTATGAGATCGAAATTGCCCGAGCAATGTACGAAGCGGGAGCCGACATCATTGGCGTGGGTGAGACAGCATCTTATTTCATGAGCCCAAAATTTTTCGAGGAATTCTGTCTCGAACCTGAAAAAAAAGCGTGCAGCGCGATTAAAAAAATGGGAATGATACCACTAATTCATTGTTGTGGTTATGTTCCTCAATGCATACACTTCTCAATTGAAACAAATCCAGGGGGAGCAATTCAATTTGATTACCAAGTCGATTTAAAATGGGCTAAAGAATTACTGCGCAATAAAGTTACTATAATGGGAAATCTTAACTACAACAAGCTTACTAACGCAGATCCTAAAGTTGTGTTCGAAAATTGTACTGAACATATAAAAACTGCTGGTAAGGGGGGAGGATATTGGTTGGCGTTTGGATGTGAAATCCCACGTGAACTTCCGTTGGAGAATATGAGAGCTATCATGAGAGCTGCCAAAACTTCTGGAAAATACCCGATTGATTCATGACAATAGCAATTAAATATAAAATGTAAAGTATAAAAAGAAAAAAAAAATATATTAATTGGTGCGCTTTAGAATTTAATCTATTGTGTTGCCCTCAAGCTAACGAGGATTAACTCTAAGGCGCTCCGCTTTTTAATTTTATCCCGCTTGTTTTGTAAAGATGTACATTTTCCCTTTCTGTTCTTCTAATTTGAACATTCCATCGTCAGTGATGCGCGAGAGAATATCGTTTTCTTCCATGTGATGAGAATCTAAAGCCAAAATACCCTTTTGTTTCAACACGCGATGCCACTCTTTCAATAGGGATTCCTTATCGCTAACTAATTGAAACATGTCAAACGATAAAATGACATCTACGCTACTATATTTCAAACCAGTAGCGTTTTTCGCTCCATCTATTAGGATCGTTTCGATGTTGTTAAGCCCCTTTTTGGAAGCCGCCGCCTGGATTTTCTTAGACGAGAGCGGGTGGATGTCTGCTGCATAGACCTTTCCGGTATCTCCGACCAGTTCAGCAACTTCCACGGTATAGCTCCCAGGTCCACACCCGTAGTCGAGAACGACTTGTCCGGGTTTAATGTCTGCTTTCTCTACCTTAATCCTCGGGGATGTAAATTTATCGCGCATCCTAAACATTGCCGACATCATTCTAAAATGGGAATTTTTCATTGGCTTGTCCACGATTTTCACCTCATGCTTTGCTTGCGTGGGCTTAGTTGTTCACTTCACTAATGTCGATGTTCGTTGGTGGCTTTTTCCCGACCTTGATTCTCAAGAGACCGTTTTGCATCAAAGATTTGATGGTGTCCTTGTCAGCGTCCACTGGCAATTGGATGTCCATGTCAACTTTCACAAACTTGAAAAAATTCACCCTAAACGGAATAGTACCTTCGCTTTTCGCTTCTTTCTTATCAGTTTCTTCTCCGCCTGTCTTTGGCTTGTCTGCCTTGACGTTCAACGTGTTATTTATCAGCGATACCTTCACGTCCTCTTTGGCCCGCCCAGCAAGGGGAACAGAAACCAAGTAATGATCTCCGTTATCTTCCAAGTTGTAAGGAACTCCGCCTTCGTAGCCTCCCATGAACGCGTGCATCCACTTGCGCGCCATTTGGCCGAACATTTTCATTTCTTTCGGGCCAAATCCACACATCGCTCCAATTCCGATGCCAAGGGGATGTTCTACGGGATGCCGTCCTGGCCTATGGTGTCCTGCTCTTGGTGGTCTAAAACCATGTTCATCACACATATTTTTTTACCTCTTTTTGTTTTTAATTTTGTTTTTTTTTTTATTTTTTATATAAAATTTTTATCATATGTATAAATGCATGATATCCTCTATAGTTCGAGTCATGTCTTTCTTTTTCGGGCGTTCAAGTTCCCGTTTTTTCTTATCTGGATCTTTTTGAGCTTTTACCATGGAATTTAAAAACTCGTCCATCTGCTCCCGCAAGTCCTTAAATTGCCGCCCATCGTCTCTTAACATGTTGATCTCGTTTTGAACCTCTTGGTTCTGCGTCCTCACGTCTCCATATTCGTACGCTTTGTTTCCAAACATGTAGTCTTCATTCATCTCCATTTTTTTTTAGATTTCGATTTAAAAATCCTCAAAGTCATTGTCATCGTCAACGATCTCTACTACTCTAGCGTGCTTTTCCCGTCCCTGTTCTAATTCCTTTAAAATGGCAGTATACTTTTCTAACTGTGAATTTATAGATTTAATCATCTTTTCATGCCTTCTTTTCTTTTCCTCTAAATGCGCTATCTTATTTCTAATCCTCTTTATATTATCTTTTGAATAATCAGATCTGTCAATTCCTTCTCTGCCTTGAGTCTCCGGAGAAGGCCAGCTACAAAAACACTCGTTAATATCAGGCATATTTTTAAAACCCTTGATTATCGTGTTTACATAATCAAATAAAGTGTTTATTGAATTAGTTAAATTGCTATCTAAAACATTTTTAAGTTTCTCTCTTCCTGTTTGAGTGATCGTGTAAAGCTTTTTCTGCCGGTTGTTTTCAGTAATTTCTTTTATAGTTAGATAACCTTTTTCTGCCAGCCTACTCAATAAAGGATATATCGTACCAGGTGACGCCTTCCACATTCCCCTAAATTGCCTATTAATCATTTGTCCAATTTCGTATCCCGAGATGCTATCTTTATTTCGAATGATGGATAGGACTAGTATATCTAATCCTGATAAATCTCCACTTGAATGCCCGTGAAATCTCTTTCCAAAAAACATTTTTTCTCTCTCCTTGCGATTTTTTTAGTTATTCATACAGTTTTGTTTTCCATTCTTTAATCCATTGTACTCTTTTTTCGTGTTCTTCTATCGAAATGATATCTGCTAAACCAAGCATGTCTATTGCGATTTTATATTGATCAATTAATTCTTTTATGTTGTCTTTTTTAAGTAATTGCGTTAAACTCATAGTTCTTCTCTTCTCCTAAACTGCTTGACTGCATTATTATAATTTCCATTCTATTTTCGATATATCTATTTTCGATATATCACAAATCGAAATCCTAATAAAATAAAAGAAAACAGCCTATTTAAATGTATCGAAAATCGAACACCTTATTATTTATGAGAATAGAAAGAAATAACGTTAAAGCTTTATTATTAAATTAAATTGCACTGACTTCCCCACCCTTTTCCAGCTATCTGGAATTAAAATACGAGAGGAAAAGTCAATATTAAGATAAATTCATGTAATTTCTTTTTTTACTCTTAAAAAGAACCATAATTTACTAGAATATTTTTCTTTAATATCAAAACCTATTTTCTGTAAAATATCTGAAACAGATTCATCGGTCTGGTTAACGTCATTGGAACCGTACCCCGTCCTGATGGTTTTACCATTTGGAAGTTGTATTGACAGCATGATAACAAAAATTCCTTTTTTCGCAATAATTGCGTCCCAAATCCAAAATTCACCGCCTGGTGGAAGTACTCGGAACACTTCTGAAATTACTTCTTCCTTGACGGATGGTTTCATGTACATCAAGCTAAAAAAGGCCGTAGCATTGTCGAAAGAAGAGTTTTCAAACGGCAAGTTTCGAGCGTCAGCTACCCGCCAAGTTGCCGTTGGGGCTTTTGATTGAGCCTCTTTGATCTCACTTTCTCGTTTATCGATCACTGTTATATTTTCGCCCCCTATTTGAGCGATAATCCCCTCACCTCCTCCTCCAATATCGATAATTTTTCCCGATGGGATTTCTTCAATCACAACTCTTTGTTTCCTATAGAGATATGAAAGAAGTGCGGAAAAGATATATCTCAGTTTTTGAAACCTGCTCATGATTTTAACTCCTCATCTGTTATTTAAAATAGCACTGACTCCCCCACCATTTCCCTGTTACTCTGAATCCAAGCTTTTCATAAATCCTGATCGCAGCGGGATTTCGCTCCTCAACCCTTAAAAATATCTCGTCTACTTTAATTTCGTCAAATAATTCCAAGCATAGCTCATGCATCGACGAAGTAGCTAATCCTTTTCCCCTATAATGGGGATCTGTCCACACGCCTCGTATAATTGCAAACTTTAGCGCTTCGTTTCCAAGATATATGTTTGGGACGTGAGCACACGAAACTAATCTTCCCTTCTGAACGAATCCATGGCATAGACTTGACTCTTCTAAGAACACCCTCGCGTATTCAGGGGCATTGGCGGTCCAATCTTTTAAAGTAAGCTTACCCGCATCTTTAGTCTTTATGCTAATATCACTCTTAAATTGCGATTGATTACAAGACATGTTCAAATAATGATTGAACGGACCTTCTCCTGACTTGTCGCCGCATTTGATAATCAATGATTAACACGGAAAAAATGAGATCCCCTGGGCTGAAGCGCGCTTCCAACGATCCCGAGCGAATGAGCGACACACCTGCGGGAAAGTTCAACTCCTTGGTGAAATTATTGAGAGCAGATAAAAAACCCGACATCAATTGATCCTTATCCGTTTGTCCAAAATCTTCGATTGAATACTTATACAGTAAAACACCCGCATCTTTGGCAATGATGTAAACCTCTACGGGATTTACGATTGTTTCTTCCATTTCTTCTCGAATTTTTTGAAGTTATTCTTTAGCTAATAGATCTGAGAACGGGATGACGAGGATATCTCCAACAATGTAAGTTGCGAAAATCACGACATACAAAATTCCATAGACTTGAAATTGACCGGTAATTACAATCGGTAATAAAACACCAAGAAACCATGCAACCTTATAACAGAATTGCATTAGCAAGATCGGCAGAAATTTTTTAGGACTTCGAAGGCCTAGGATTGAGAGAAGTCCAAAGGCTAAATACACGCTGCCCATTACTCCAAATACGATCGGATCTTGACTTGGCCATCCAAATAATGTTACCATCATGTCAGGTATGATTAGAATGCCCAATCCAAAGGGAATTGTAATTACAATCGTGTATAGATAGAGTGCCTTCAATTTCAAATCTAAATCAATATTTTCCAACATTTTCTTCACTTCTATTTTTATGATAAGCCTTTTGTTTTAATAATTTAATATACAAAATGATGATACATAGTATATAAATTTTAAAAAAATGTCCAATTATTACATTAATAAGTATTAAATTAGGTAACTAAAATGGTAAGACTTATCGAAGTTGAGGGCTCCCATTTTGAAATGGGCGTGCAGCAAGGACAACAAGTCAAAGAAAGTTTTTGAGAAATTTTTTGATGAAATACTTAATTCTGACCTTGTAAAAGGTGTTAAACCAAGATTTCTTACAATCGGAGCAACGATCATGTGTGTTCCTAAAAAATTAGAATTCTGGGTAACAGACACGCATCCTTGTCAATCTCAACAAGACATGTTTAAACTCTAGAGTTTTCTCGGCTTTCTGAGACAATATGGAAGCTAATCTCTTTAACAACCCCTGATTTTTCTTGTATCAAGGTCCTTACAATGTTTTCTGTGTCTCCATAATCTTGAGTATATGTAAAATTACAGCTCACGTTTTTCCCTTCTAAATTCAAATTCTCAAGCAGTTTTTGCATGGCCGGTGCGGGTTTTCTTGCCCATATTGGACCGCAAATGATCAAATCATCGTGATATTCAATTTCGGTATTAAGTTTTATTGCCTTTTTCGCTAGCTTTTTCTTTCTTATAGAAATTTGAAAGACTCGTAGAAGATTACCCGGTGCAAATTCCTTTATCTCGCATTTCTCCCTTTCAGCAATTTTTTCAGCAATAGCTCTATTATGTCCTAACAAGCTATAATATAATACTATTTTTGACATGCTCACTTCCCTTTTTCATTATTCTCGAAAGTAAAGTATTTTCCCACGCTTATCGTGAACTTCTCTTTTGATCGGAATTATATCTAACAATTTCTTGATGAATTCAGTAAATATCTCATAAGGAATAAGAAGCCCAGGTCCACCTGGAAAATCAATATCAAATCCAACAAAATAGCATGAAAAGGAATCTCGTCTTTTTGAAAAAAACGATTGAATTTGTTCAAAATCGATAAACACAACGTCTTCCACGTTTTTTATCTTAATTGGAAATACCTCAACATTGAAATTCAGAACATCTAGACTTTTCTGAATCCATCTTTTATTGGTTAAAATGTATATATCCTCGTAAGATTTAATTTGCTTGAAGCTCAAATTGATTTTTTTCATTGACTTTTGATATGTCAAATATATTCCAAACGCAACAATTCCAAAAGCAATTGAGAGGATTGTTAGCAGAATACCTGCGATGAATAATGGATATAATGCAGTATTAATTAATAATAATACAATTGGAACAATTAAAGTTAAACTAATTGCACTAAGAATGAATATTGCTTTAGTATTCTTTTGATTCGCTGGGTTGATTTGGCTCCGTTGCCATATAATTTTCTCGTCATTTAACAAGTATTGTTCAATTGGTTTCATGATAAATAACACTAGTAATTATTATCTTGTTAAAAGTTATTACAAATATTAATATAATGGAAGCAAAATAATTCAACAATAGAAAAAAATCTTTTTAATTTCTAAATATGTAATAATCATGGTAGCAACCAAGGAAGAAACAGAAACTCTGTTTAAAAAAATGATGGAAGGTTTAGAAGGATGTACTCAGACTGACGAAACCTATCAAGAAGACATGAAGGATTTTGACGGGGAAATTAGCCTTCAATGGGATATTTGTGGAATAATCGGGTATCAAGTCTTTTCGAAAGAGAATTATTCTTACAAGTTTGGAGAGAAAATAGACAATCCTGGTGTAACTCTCGATATAACAGACATAGACCTTGCGTGCAAGTTCTTTAGATGCGAACCTTTTGAGTTCACGTTCGTTCCGGCTGCGGGCGGGAAGTTTGAAATAATGCATACTATAGGTTGGGAGGTTGATGGGACGGGAAAAAAGAGTAAAAGAAAGAAACTATCAAAACCTTTTGTCACTGCGCAAGTCGACGTCACGAAAGGATTCCACCCGTTTATGTTTTCAAAATTACCAATGTTTCGAGAATGGGTAAAAAAGAAATTTGATGATGTGGAAGAATATGGCGCCTATATACCCATTAATCAATCTCTTGGAACGTTTGAAAATCAAATTCTCCCGATGAAGGTCTTCAAGCACTTTATTGACAATGCGTGCAACATTGTTGTCCGTGACTGTCCCTGCCGAGTTCACTGGGAGTGTAAGGACCACGATCACTCGTTAGGGTGCATGATGATGGGAAAAGCTACTTTAGAAATGGCGATGCCTCCAGAAGATAGAGGTCATGTGGCAACAAAGGAGGAAGCCTTGGAGCATGTAAGACTTGCTATTGAGAATGGATTAATTCCTATTCTCGGGACATCAGTAATGGAAGCTGAAGCAAGCGACGTAAAAGATACTGGACATTTCATGTCAGTGTGTTTCTGTTGTTCCTGTTGTTGTATTAATGGAAGAGTCATGTCAAAATCCTCAGTTGATGTCATCAATTTATTTCATAGAATGGAAGGCTTGACTGTTAAAGTCGATCAAGATACGTGTGTCGGATGCGGAGATTGCCTCGAGGCATGCGTCTTTAAGGGAATGGAAATGATTGACGGGAAAGCAAGAGTAAATCAGAAACGATGTTTGGGGTGTGGAAGGTGTGAAAGTACTTGTCCTAACGGAGCAATCTCGATCGAAATCAGCGATCCTAGCCGTGTTAATGAGTTAATTAAAAAATTAGAAGCGCATGTTGACGTGACCTAATTTTTTTAAAATTGATTCAAATAATCCTCACATGCATTTAATAGAGTGTCTTTTCATCATATATTTATAGAAAAAAAATTTAATCACATTAGATTTTAAGATTTAACTGATAAAACCAACAAGGTGAAAATTGGACTCCCATTGTTTTAATTATCATATTTAAATATATGAATATATATTGAAATGCAATTTTAGGTAAAAAATTTCTATAATGTGATTAAAATATGGAAGTCAAGGGTTAATCAAATGGTAAAAATAAAAAAAAAACATTTAGTCAACACGGGGATACTAATAGTTTTAGGCGTTTTTTGTATTGCCCCAATCATAGCAAGTTCTCTCGACAGTTCCACTAGTGACGTTCAAGCGCAACCTGATTCCTTACATTCATCGGCCAATTACAGTAATTATAGTGTTCCATTGAATGATAATGATCATATCGCTGTAGATATAGGATATTTATATTATAATAATTATTTTATTTATGATTTTTCTGTGACTAATGGCGCACAAATTGATGTTTTATTAATGGACGCTGATGAATACTTGGATTATGACAATGGTTATTCTTATTCCTATTCTTTTATAGAGCTTCTTGAAAATTCGGGTTCTGGGTCCAAATATGTGTATTCCTCTGATTCTTATTATGTCGTATTCGAAAATGAGGATATTAACTGCCAATTGACTTATGATATTACAACCTATCCAGTATCTTCATATTTTCCTAATATATTTGGAAATTTCTTCACTATGATGTCAATAGGGATTATTATTACAGTGGTGGTCGCAATTGTTATTATTGCGGTAATTGTCGTAGCAATACGTAAGAATACTCGAAAAGTTAGTAGTACTACGTCTCCCTACCGTTCAAGTAGTCATCAAGCTGTAAGAACATCCGCACCATCAACGCCTTTATATCAACAACCCGCAACATCAACCAATAATAAATCCGAACCAACAAAAAGTACAATTGGATATTGTCGATATTGTGGAGGAAAAACCGAAGTTGACGCTGCCTTTTGTCCACAATGTGGTTCAAAACTTTAAAATAAATTTTTCTTTTTTTCTTTTTTTCGTTGAGTTATCAATAAAGCATCATGTTGGCGTTATGATGTGAGTTGCCGTCCTTTCCACGCCGTCTAATTGATGGATTTTTGACAATATTATTTTTGAGACTGTCGTGATGTCCTTCCCTTCCACTAAAGTAATAATATCGATACTTCCCGTCACCGCCCACGCTTCTTTTACTTCTTGCATGTGCTTTAATCTTTTAATAATGTTCTCAACGAATCCTGCCTTGGCTTTAATAAATATAAAACACGAGATCAACTTTGTACATCCTCATTTTTAGTAGTTCTTATGTATAATCCTCAGCATCATATAAATATTCGATCCTTTTAGAAATATAAACAAAAAAAAAAAGAAATTAAGTAATGAGATAATTCTATCTATCCAGCCACATTTCTGCAGCTGCATCGGTGTTAAAAGCCCTTAAGATTTCTCTTAATCCACTCTTTTCGGAAAATTCGTTCACATTGGCCATGGCTTCTAAAGGAGCGATTTGCGCAACTCTGCGGCATCCGTTTTGCATTAACCACGTTTGAACTTTTACATTTAAATCCTCAACATCTTTGACATGTGGCTTCATTGATCTTAAGTCACCAAGAATCGTGAATCCTTGTTGTACTTCAGCAACGGTATCGTGCCAGTCTTTCTCAAAATTTGGAATTGCGGCAACAGAAGGAGCCTGTCCCATTATTGAGAAGTAAATGCGGTTTTTTTCCTTGTTAGCTTCAAGGCTATAATATTCATTTCCTCTTTTCATAATGATCAATCCTTAACATTTTAGAAAAAATTTTTATTAAAGCTCGACATTATAAAAAAATAATTTATTTAAAAGAGTATTGTAAAGTAAAAATTTAAAAAGACATAGATAAAACCCATTATTTATCTAAAACTTAAAAAAGCAGACATGTAGTATTTACAATTAAATGGATCGACTGCTTCAAAATCTTCGGGATATCGAGATAATATCTTACACGATAGCTTTAAAGCTTTCATCTCGTCTTCTTCCGTTAGCTGAGCATCAACGCCAAGTTCTTTCGCAATAGTTCCGATCATTTGAGATCCTTGATCGGCACAAGGACCGCAAGGTGAGTTTTCCATGCTGTGTTTACACGAAGTACATTGAGGTTTTTTTTCAGTCATTTGAATAAATAAATGTAGTGTTGTTAATAAAAGATCGTCAAGAGAAACTCGATAATTATAAATATATCTTCGTCTAATATTATTAGCAATGCCAAACCTTTCAATTAAATATCAAGACTCCTCCATTGCAATCGATTTTGACCAAATTTCAGACGTTATACCTGATATTAGAAAAATTAATATTACCGATCATCTTCAACACGTTGTTTTTTCTTTTAATCTAGATAATTCAATAGTTCAGGACGATTGGAGAGCAGTAGTAATGCCAAGTTTCCAACCTATATTCCATTGGGCACCGCATTTAACTCCTACCGATAAACATGTAATTGATCAACATGTCTTCCGTTCACCTGCTATATTTGTCTCTGATAGAACTAGAGTTTTAATCTTGATTCCCGATTTGGATATTCTTTCAGATTTCTATAAAACTTTAGAAAACGCTGATATAAAAAAAAAACCTCGATGGTATCTCGATTTAGACGCTTCTAATAATAACATGATAATAGGAATGTGTTATAATCGCGTGAAGGAGCATGTATTATTCGTCAAAAGAAACGGAGCTCAATTCCCCCCCGGAAAAATTCAGGTAGGTTTCTACATCATGTACTATGATGACAAGAAAATAGCTGCAAATCCATGGCGTTCAATCCTGGAATTCTTATGGTTACGATGGGGTCAAAAACTCTACGAACAAGGACAACCACTACTCCCTGATTTGACTGAACACGTCGAGTTGTCGTATAAATGGGCTTTTACTAATTGGAAAGAGCACGTGTGGCAAGAATTCTCTATCAATAGAAAAAAAGTAGGTGCTCCCGTGTTTATCGTAAATTCTACTCAAAGTCCTAATTACAATAAGCCTTACCTTATGAGAGAAGCGCGCTCCATTTGGAATCAAGCTTGGTTTTCCTCGTTGCGTTCAGCTGCGGGATTATATCGATTTGCTAAACGAACAGGTAATCAAGATTATTTAGAGAAAGCCCTTCTCACTAAAGAATTAGCTCTATCTTATCCCCAAAAAAGCGGTTTTTTTCCCTCAGTCATAGGAACAGATACAGAATCGGTTCAAATCGATGGAAAGAAGTTCTATCGTCCTAAAGCGTGGACAGAATTCTATTGGGGAAATTCAAATAGAAATCCTTTTACAGAATTTGGGAAAGGTATGCGCACATCTCCCTTACACGTATTAGACATGAGTTGGACTGCTTTAAATATGCTCAGGTGGTACGATGAGCTCGAGAAAGACGAGCGTTTATTAAATTATGCCAAGAAGTACGCTGATGCCCTAATCAAAATACAAGATGATGAAGGTTTTTTTCCAGCCTGGCTTGATTTGGAGAGTTTAAAGCCAATGGACGTTCTAGATCAATCGCCAGAAACATCTATGTCAGTCACGTTTCTTCTAAAACTATTCGAGCTTACAAATGATGAACGCTATAAAGATTCAGCTTTAATAGCAATGAATTCAATTATGAAACAAATCATTCCTGAAGGAAGGTGGGAAGATTTTGAAACCTATTGGTCTTGTAGTAGGTTTGGTTCTGACCATGTTGGAGAAAAATTTGAACGGAATAATATGTATAAACAGTGTAACTTTTCCATGTTTTGGACGGCTGAAGCCCTCTTAGAATGCTATCGTAAAACCAAAGAAAAACCGTTTCTAATAACGGGACAGAGAGTATTAGACGAGATGCTGATGACTCAAGCTTCGTGGCAACCTCCTTACCTACATATTAACACGTTGGGGGGATTTGGAGTAATGAATGCGGATGGAGAGTGGAACGATGCTCGCCAAAGCTTATTTGCAGAAGTAATAGTCAGGTATGGATTAGAGTTACAATGCAAGGAATACGTTCAACGAGGGCTCGCAGCACTAAGAGCTTCTTTCGTCTTGATGTATTGCCCTCAAAATCCAAAAACAAAAGTTCAATGGGAAAAAGCAATAGATTTCTTTAACGAAAGAGACTATGGATTTACAAACGAGGGTTATGGGCACGGGGGAAGAGCAGATCCTAATGGATTAGGGATGGGGGACTTTAATATCTACGACTGGGGCAATGGATCAGCGTCAGAAGCATTCAATCGAATGCTCGATCATTTTGGATTGGATTTTCTCCTTGAAAATTAACTATCGTTCATTTTATTATTCTTGACTATTGCTACGCTTGAACTTGCTCCAATTCTGGTAGCTCCAGCATCAATCATGGCAATCGCAGTATCATAATCGCGAATTCCTCCAGAAGCTTTCACTCCAACTTTATCACCAACTACACGCCGCATTAACTTCACGTCTTGAATAGTTGCTCCTCCAGTACTAAATCCCGTAGATGTCTTGACAAAATCTGCTCCTACTTGTTTTGCAATCTCACATGCCTTAACTTTTTCATCATCTGTTAACAAGCAGCATTCAAGTATTACCTTTACAAGTGCTTTTCCTTTGGCTACTTTCACTATCTCCATAATATCTTTTTCTAAGAGCGAGTATTGGCGATCCTTTAGTGCTCCAATATTCATGACCATGTCGATTTCTTGAGCACCATTCTCTATTGCTTGCTGTGTTTCGAATATTTTTGATTCCGTAGTATTTGCACCCAATGGAAAACCTATAACTACGCAAGTTTTCACAGAAGTTCCATTTAGTTTTTTATAAACTAATGATACATGGCATGGATTCACGCAAACTGAAGCAAATTGATGCTCTATTGCTTCCTCACATGCTTGTACTATTTGCTCTCGAGTTGCTTCCGGTTTTAATAGCGTATGATCAATATAATGGTTAACTTTCATTCATAACCACGCAGTCATTTGATTTTGAGGTTTTTTCTTATCGTGAGTGAATTTCCATACTTTGAAGCCTAAATCTACGATTTTTTGAACTGAATGTGGAATATTCTCTCCCACATATGTGTTTATTCCAAATCCATTTACATGTTCAACTATTTTTTCGAGTCTTTCTGGTATTTGCTCGAGTTGATTAACGGGAGCTACATGTAATGCCGCTCCTGCAATCATTGGATGATCTCGACCATTCGATAAGCTTCTCAAGTCTGATTTAAATTGAATGATTGGCCTTCCTGAGGCGAAAGCTACTCCTAACTCTGATATTGCTCCATCATCCGGGACTCTACCGTTTAAATTTATGATAAAATAGTTGCATTTAAGGATTTCATAGATATCTAAAGCGAACATCACTTTAGTGAGATAATTCGTAAACGGTCGTAGAAGTGGCGAGCCTGCAATCGGAGTATCAATAGAATTCATCACAAATGCCTCTCCACCGTCGCGTTGGGGTAAATAAGTGTTATATCCCGCGTTCTCAAATGTTTTAGCAATATCTGCCATCTCAGCTAATTCAACGGGGCAAAAAAGGGCTCCAGAACAATATATTTTTTTTTCAGATTTGTTTTCGTTTTTATTTATAGAATAATGCTGCTCAAGATTAGGAAGTAAGGATTTTAATATAGAATTATCTTTATACTCTTCTACTATTTTTTGAATTAGTTTCAAGCCATCAATTTGTCGGTTCATTGGTGCGGCTGTCGATTTAAGGAATCCTGTAATGTCTCGACCCAAATCAATCCATTTTCGGACGAGAGGGGGAATATTATTACCCTTATATGGATTTTCTCCGTGTTTCTTAAATTCACGGGTAAACTTCACAAGCTTTTTTGCTATTTCGCTAAATCTTTTAACGGGTTTAAAACCTGGAGTAAGACCGCTAATCATTGCGTTATCTCCGTTTGGAAACAGGATGCGAGAATCATACTTATAATTCACTACAGGTTTACCTGCTCCAAATGTAACCGCTGCTTTAAAAACGCTTCCCTCGTCAGGAATCCGACCATTCATGTTCAAAAGAGTACAATCGCTACCTTCAATGATTTGATAGATTTCCAAGGCAAATGAGATCCTATAGGCAATGTCATATATTTCATTGAATTTTTCGTCATGTCTGTCATGAACATTGGCTAAATCTAACAAAACCTGTTCTATTCCATCTCTACTTGGAAGGTAAGTGCTAAAACCGTTCTTTTCAAGGTAATGAGCAATCCTTCTCATGGATTTTTTTTCTTCTGGATGGTAAGAAGGACCACAAATAAAAACCTTGATGCCTTTATTTACTGTCATGGTTCTCAATAACTATCTATCATATTATATGTTTTATTAAAATTGACATTACACTTTAAATTCAACATTCCTAAATTCCTGGTGATTTCCATTTGTTTCTGTACTCATTATAACGCTCTAAAATTACTGCAGGATCGAATTCCTTCCCTTTTGTAATTGCCTCAACAAGAATAGCAGTTTGCATCATTTGAAATTCTTGGTTTTTAAGGTCTCCCGTGTTCAAAAAACGATGGGTCATCTCATTTGATTTTAAAGAATCCATCGAGTTTATATTCCGAATATCAAGATAATATCCTATTCCAAAAGTGATCACGAGCAGAAAGGGGAATAATAACACAATAAACAAAATATTAAATTGAAACGCTAAAGAAACTAATGATATAGCACTAATTGTAGAAGTTATTATTGCGTAATACGATTGACCCATTTTTAATCGTGATAATTGCTTCCCCAGAAAACTGGAACTTTTTATTGTTTTAAGTTTCATTTTACACCCATTTTTTTTATTTATTTAATAGTATTATTGCTGTAGAATTGTCTCTTAAATATTAAAATTACTTAAAGGCTGAGAAATATTATGAAACTAAAGAAGAAGAATTGAACTCATATCATGCTAAGCATTTGCTTATACATTCTATCTAATGTTCATCATCCAAATTCACGTCGCTATCTCGGGTGCTTCTTGACTTATTTTTGTGTATTCTTGAGAGATCTCTCCCAAGTCCAGAGTTACTAAAGTATGTTTATCGTGCTTGGTCTCAAATTGCTTTATTTCCCCCAGATTCTTTGGATCTTCGGGATGAACTAACACGTATTCTCTACATCTTATACACGCACGAGCTCTAATTGTAATAACCTCATATTATAATTAATTTTTTATTGAGAGGGAATTTAATAATGATCCCAATAATTTCCCCGTCTTATTACATGGAAATTCAATTATTTATAATTATACTTTTTTGTAGAAGCAGGAAAAAATATAAAAAGACGTGATTTAAGAAATTTTTAAAGGTAGACCATCCTTTTTTTCTAAGCTCTCATCTTCAATATCATAACGTTTGTATTGTCCTTTAATTTCAGCAAGGTTTACTGTAATTAAATTATGTCGCGTGTGAGTTAATTCGAACTCTTTGATTATATTTTGATTAATAGGGTTATTTGGGTGTATTAGTACATATTCCTTACACCTTAAACACGCACGAGCTCTCATAGTCATATCCCTTTTTGATAAAAAAACTTTTTATACAATTAATTAAAAGGTAATCTAAATATAAACTTAACCCTTAAGTTTTCTTCTCTAAGAATTAAAAAAGTGAATAAAAATTTTTAAAAATTTTAGGCTTCATACATTCTTTTTTTTAATCTATTTTGTTATTTTATAAAATATATTAAAAATTAGGATATTTTGGAAGAAAAAATGTGTGATTTTAAGTTATTCGTGTTCTCTTAAATTTCCATGAGATTTGGTATTGTAGAATCATATAATTTCTTCATTTTATTAAGGTTAAGCTGCAGAATTTTCGTTTTTAGGCCTTTAACAGTAATTTTTGAATTAGAAGTTAATTCTCCAATCTTTTTTACCCTAATATTGTGCTTATTAGCGATATCTAAAATTATATCGAGGTCTTTTGGAGCGGTTTCAATAATAAACCTGCCCACAGATTCGCTAAACAACAGCTCATCGTCTCTTAATTCATCGATATCACTCTCTTTTAGATCCAAATCTGCTCCTAATCCATTTTTAAAGCACATCTCAGCAATCGTTATGATAAATCCTCCCTTGTTCACGTCGTGGGTTGCTTTAATAAAGTTATTTTCATATAATTCTAAAAGGAAATCCCATGTGGCTTTTATCACTTGTTCGTCTACTTTTGGAGGTATTCCTCCCTCCAAATCGTAGATAACTGAATGATATTCTGATCCTCCGAGTTCAGCTTTCGTATCTCCAACCATGAGAATATTATTCCCCGCTTTTTTAAACGGTAGGGATACAATGTTCTCCTTGCCTTCGATGATGCCAACTATCATGATCACGGGAGTTGCTTTAATTGCCGTATTTGTTACTTCGTCTTCGTTGTAGAATGACACATTTCCTCCAACAATAGGTATCCTCAATTCCTTGCAGAAATCTGCCATTCCTTCTACAGCACGAGAAAAGAACCAAAATGATTCAGGTTTTTCGGGATTCCCAAAGTTGCAGCAATTTACCATGGCCATTGGTCTTGCACCACTTGCAAGCACGTTTCCACAGACTTCTACTAATCCTCCTTTTGCTCCTTCGTAAGGATCTAAATAACAATGCTTTGAATTCGTGCCAACGCTAGCTGCTATGAATTTATTGGTACCAATTATTCTTAAAACTCCAGAGTCGCCATCACCGCATTTAACAACTGATCTCACGCCGACTTCGTGATCGTATTGTCGATAAACCCATTCTTTACTGCAGATATTCTCAGACGCAATAAGTTTATATATTATATCTTCAAGTTCCATAGTTAGTTCTGGAGTTTTTTGATTCAACAATGCATCTAAGTAATCGGGGCGCTTTTCTTCCCGAATAATGGGGGGCGCATCTGATAAAGCAACTGCAGGGAGATTGACAACAAGTCTATCTCCATCCCGCACTTTAAGAACTTGAGAATCATCTGTTCTACCTATTACCGCATGAGCCATTTCAAATTTTTTAAATACTTCTAAGACCGTTTCTAGACCTTCTGGTCTTACTATAAAAGCCATTCTTTCCTGAGATTCGGAGAGCATGACTTCAAAAGAATTCATTCCTGGCTCTCTTGTAAAGATTTTAGAAAAATCAATATCCCCTCCAGTTCCCCCATCTCCAGTTAATTCGCTTAAAGCACAAGATAAACCTCCGCCTCCAAGATCTTTCAAACCCCTCACGTAACCGGTCTTTACAGCTTCAAGCGTGGCTTCTATGATCATTTTTTTAGTAAAAGGATCTCCTATTTGAACAGCTGGTCTGTCTGCTTCTGACATTTCAGTTAGCGTGCGTGATGCAAAAGTGACTCCGTGAATACCATCTCTTCCTGTAGATCCCCCCATTAAAATGACATAATCGCCCGGAGTAGTTGCTTTACTAGGAGCATGCTTGAAATCTTCTATCGTTCCCAAACCAATACAGGCAACATTTACCAAGCAGTTGCTCTCGAAACTTTTATCAAATTCGACTTCTCCACCAATAGTAGGAATACCCGTGCAATTTCCATAATCGGCAATACCCTTCACCACATACTTGAATAACCATTGAGAATGGGGATTGTCTTTTAATGCTCCAAATCTCAATGGATCTAATAAAGCGATAGGTCGAACGCCCATGCATAAAATATCTCTTATTATCCCTCCTATGCCCGTCGCTGCACCGTGATATGGTTCAATGGCAGAAGGATGATTGTGTGATTCAATTCTGAAAGCCAAGCAAAAACCATCTCCAATATCTATGACTCCTGCATCTTGCCCTGGTCCAGCCAGCACGTAATCGTAATTTAGCTCTGCGTTTTCAAATAGCTTGAGCCTTGGACGAGAAGATTTGTAAGAGCAGTGTTCAGAATGCATGACATCGAACATGCCCCATTCAGTAAAGCTTGGACCTCTCTTTAATAGATCTTGAATTTGAATTATTTCCGTTTCGGTTAAATCAACTTCTAACTCATCTCCATCTTTCTTTACTTTTGGCATCAGGAAGTCCTCCTTTTAATGAATTCTACCATGGAATCAAAAAATAATCTCCCATGTGTTGTCTTCTTCGGGCTTAGAATTTCCTCTGAGGCTCTTTCGGGATGGGGCATTAAACCCACGCAATTTCGCTCGAGATTACAGATACCCGCTATATTATCCATGGAACCGTTTGGATTTGCCTCATCTGTTATTTCCCCGCTTTCGTTCACGTATCTAAAAACAATCTGATTATTTTCTTCCAATTCTTTCAATTTATCGGTAAAATATCTCCCCTCACCGTGGGCAATGGGAATTGCGAGATTATCTCCAACGCGCATTTTATTTGTAAATGCTGTTGCATTGTTTTCTACCTTGATATTTACCCATTTGCATACAAACTTGAGGGATTCGTTGCGTAATAACGCTCCTGGAAGAAATTGGGCTTCTGTTAAAATTTGAAATCCATTACATATGCCAATAATGGGCCTCCCGTCTTTTAACATGATTCTCGCTTCGTCTATTGAAGGACTGTGAGCTGCAATAATTCCAGATCTCAAGTAATCTCCAAACGAGAATCCTCCTGGCAACACGCATCCATCAAATTCAGCCTCTTTAAAATGATTATGCCATATTAAACTAGCCTCAATACCAATTATATTGTTTAAAACGTGAATCGTGTCCAAATCACAATTGGCGCCCGGAAATTGAATTACAGCGATTTTAATAGTCATGGTTTGGATACTTTTAATATAGTTAAATTTTGAGTAACCGGATTAAATATCCTTAATTCATTACACATCTTATCTACAATTTCTCTTGCGTCTTGCTCTGAATCTGCTCTAAGCTTTATGCGTAAATACTGTCCAGAACGGACGCTTGATATATCATCATATCCTTTCTTTGCAAGAAGGTCCTTCTGAATGGTCGTACCCACAGGATCACGAGCAGCTTTTTTATTTTCGAGAACGACCTCAACTATGAATTCTTGATCATCCATTTTGAAATAAGAAGTCTGTATATATTTAAAATAGTTCTTATTAATTTAAAAATAATATCTATCTGTCAAAAAACTGCGACAAAATTATCTATTATTAATCTAACTTCATCAAGAAACGAGCGAACTATTTAAAAAGCGATTTCTCCAGTCATGTAAGGAAGACTCACGAAGATTGCTACTACTAACGACAATATTGTTAATAATAAACTCATACCACTAAATTTTGGCAATTTTTCCCCTAAATCCTTACTTCGGTCAATTTTTGGAGACAAAACATCATAAAGCAATAAGGCAAGTGCAGTCATGAACAAGCCAAAATGTAAACATACAAAAAAAATGTCTAACATATGAAAAATACGAATGTTATTGCATTTAAATTTTTCTTAATACTATAAATAGCCTGCTTTCTTTAAATTATTGATAATTCTCTCTTTGACATTCGAAACTTCGGGTTTGAATTCCATTCCCACGATTATTTGATAACTCTTCATGTACCTTTTTGCTAGTTCTATCTTTATGTCGTCAGCGATCGGAGGGATTTCTTGTTCTGGTTTAATATTTGGAAAAATTTCTGGATAAGTTGTCATTAACCATCCTCGAAATATCTCCTTATCTAATATCTCTGGTTCTTCTTCTTTTGCAAAAAGCTCATCGTAACTATCTGCGAGCCAGAATCTAGACGAATCTTGCGTGTGAATCTCGTCAATTACCATTAATTCTCCGTCTTTTAATCCCATTTCGTATTTCGTATCTACCATGATTAAACCGTTTTTCTTGCAATGCTCCTGCCCAAACTCGAATAATTTTATTGCTGTTTCTTCCATTTGTTCATAAACATCCTTATCAACCATTCCTTTTTTTATTATCTCTTCCTTAGGGAGATAAATGTCATGCCCTGATGCTGCTTTTGTCGAGGGTGTTAAAATTATTTCATCGAATCGCTGATTTTTCTTCATTCCTTTTGGTATTGAAATTCCAGACATTGAGTTTTCTTTCTTGTAATCTCTCCACATTGAGCCCGTTAAATAGGCTCTCACGATTATTTCAAAGGGGATTGTCTCACATTGCGTGACCACGGAAACATTCGGGTCTGGAGATTCAATGAAGTGATTTCTCACGATGCCTTTTGTTTTCTCAAACCAAAACGCGGATATTTGATTAAGCATTTGCCCCTTAAACGGTATGGTTGATATGACCCGATCAAATGAAGAGATTCTGTCCGTTGCTATGATAACACGTTGCTCTCCCTTGCTGTAATTATCTCTAACTTTTCCCTTGTATAGTTTCCCTAATGAAGGAAAGTAAGTTTCTTTTAGTGTTTTATCAAGGTGTTTCTTTATTATTTCTTCAATATTACCTGCGCTCATGAACTTATCATAATTATGGAAATATTAATATTTATTTATTATAAAAAATAGCATGGGATATTTTTCCCGATTTTTAAGATTATTTAAGTGAAAATCTTTAGAGATAAGAGAAATACATGTAACTGTTCTAAATATGGTATTAGCTAAGAAAGCATTATTTTTTCGAGTTCTAATGGTTCAATATATTTCCCATCCTTGTAGGCACGCATATTTCCCCCCGATATCTCATCAATGAGCGCAATATGATTATCTTCTCCAATCCTACCAAATTCGAATTTTATATCATACAGTTCCAAAGCTTTTTTCTTTAACTCTTCTTTTATAACCGCGCCAACCCTCCTAGTAAGATCCTTTAAAATTTCATATTCTTCAAGGGATAATATTCCCAGCATGTCGAGGGCATCTTTTGTAATTGGAGGATCTCCACGATCATCATCTTTCAATGTAACTTCTACAAAATCATCTAAAGATTGACCTTCCTTTACATAATCCCCATAACGTCGCATAAAACTTCCTACTGCACGATATCGGAGGATTACTTCAAGTCCCTTCCCAAAGAGTTTTGCAGGTTTGACAGTTAAGGTTGATTCTTCAATATTAGCATCGATGTAATGAGTTGGGATTTGTTTTTCTTTAATTTTTTCAAAGAAAAACTTGGTAAGACGGAGTCCTGCTTTTCCTACCCCTTCAATAGAAAGTCCAACGACATTTGATCCTGGATCAAATACTCCATTTGTACTTGTTACATCATCTTTAAACTTCATCAAATAATTCCCGTCATCTAAAGCATATACATCTTTTGTTTTACCCTTATACACGAATTTCATGGATATACATCTCTATTTTTTAATTTTCAATTTAGCTAATTATTTATTCTTTATAACTATAGTAAGTTGAAAATAGCATAAAAATGAAATTTATTAATAAAAAAATAATCCCATCTATTGCTCTGATTGTTATTTGACATTGAATCTAGAAGATGTACTTTGTATATCTTTTCTGGGATTTTATAACACCAAGAAGTATATAAGCTGAAAAATGGTAATTTTATTACTTTTTAAAATAAATACCGTTGTTAAATTCTTCTTTGGAGTATTTCTGCCGATTTTTCTGCATTTTTTTTACAAAGATTTCACTCAGATCAATATCTAAAGCATTTATTAAACTCACTAGATAAATAAAAACATCTGCTATTTCATCACAGATATTAGTAAATAAATCTTGATTGCTTCGAACATCTTTCTTTGTATATTCTTTAAATAGTAATAACTGAGAAAGTTCACCTGCTTCACAATTCAGTGCTTGTACTAAATTTTTTGGAGTGTGAAATTCGGTCCAACCACGTTCTTCTACAAATTTTTGTACTTGTTCCTTAAAATAAAATACTGAAGTGATGTAATCGTTATTTTCGGGCATGAGAATGCATGTGCTAAAAAAGAAATTCCCTTATTGTATTATGTAATATTCACTTTGGATTTTTTATAAAATCACATATCAATCGATTGACAATATCCTTACGTTGCGCAGGAGCGAAATGTCCTGCCATGTCGATAATTTCTAGCCTTGAATTGGCAATTTTTTTATCTAATTCTTCTGACATGATATGTGGAGCAAAATTATCTAATCTCCCTCCTATGATAAGAGTAGGGCATTGAATGCTTGAAGGATCGTAATCGTGAATTTCGCTTATCATCCTAAATATTTGATCCTCAATTTTCATGGTTAGCTCTTCCTTTGTAAATACAGATTCAGTTATGTTATCTGACAATGCCGCAATGATATATGGGATGATTTTATCAAGGACATCTTCTACAGAATTAGCAACAACTTCAAGAAAATTCATCCGGATGAAGTAAGGGAGCAAGTTGTAAAAGATATTTCTTATCACGTTATCGATCATTATATAACCTGAATTTAATAGAATGAGAAATTTAACCTCGTCTGGATGTTTCATGCTAAATAATTGTCCAATCATTCCCCCGACTAAAGAATGACCAACGATGCCATATTTTTCAGTCACGCCTAAAAAATTCAAGAGATCTTCTAAATCCCTTATTATTTCATGCCTTAGATTCTTTGATAGGTTTACTTCCTTAGGATGATCGCTTCTACCATGCCCTAACGCATCAAAAGCAATTATTCGATAATCTTCCTTTAATACCTTTATTTGCGATTTAAAAAAAGCAACAGATGATGCGAACCCGTGGAGTAAGATAATTGTCCCCTCGTTCTCTTCTCTATCACCGTTGATATCCGAATAATAGAGGTTGTAACCATCTTGGTTATTGAAATAAGGCATGAATTATGAATGTTAAAATATCGTTTTATGAGTGGTGAAATTAATGGTTCAAAAAATATTTTTCTAAAACTCATAAATGGTCATGTTTAATTAATCAAGTGTTAAAATATCTTAAGTATAAGAATAGAAATTTCGTTAATCCATTAATAAAAAATAAAAAATAAAAATATTACTTAGTTATTTGAATAGTGTAAGGAACGGGAAATAACATCCTTCCAAAATTCATATTTTTCTTTAATCTCTTTTGCAGTTAATTGTGGGGTGTAAACTTTATCTACTTTTATAATCTCGCTTAAATCTTCTTGACTCTTCCAGAAACCTGTTTCTAAACCCGCCATAAATGCGGTACCCAACGCAGTAGTTTCTGGATTTCCAGTATGTTCAACTTCAATTCCTAAAATATTGCTTAAAAACTGAAGAACAAATTTATTTTGCGATACTCCCCCATCAAGTCTGATTTGTTTGAGATTAATTTTCGTGTCCTTTACAATGCCCTCTACAATGTCTTTAATTCTATAGCAGATTCCTTCCAAAACCGCCTTAACGATATGCTCCTTTTTTGTGCTCAGTGAGATACCGAAAATCGCTGCTTTACTTGTCTCGTCCCACCATGGAAAGGATAATCCACTAGTTAGGCTTGGTACAAAAAATACCGGATCTTTTGAATCTGCTACGCTTAAAGCCATGGTTTCTGTTTCTGTAGGTTCAGAATAAAATCCTAGTTCAGATCCAATGTAATCAATAATGTTCCCTGTATTATGTGATAGTCCCTCTAAGAGATAGAAAGGTTTTATATTTCCCTCCTCGTCGTTCACTCCCCATGCAACTAATGGATATAGCTTTCTTTTTGAAGCAGTTGGTTTTTCACCAGTAAAAATATCGACAAAAGTTCCCGTACCGTTAGTACATTTAACATCTCCAACTTTAGGTGCGCCAGCAAATAGCGCAAATAAAGATGCTTGTTGGTCGGCCATGATAGAATTAATTAGAATTTTTCCTCCTCCAAAAAGCGTTGTACTCCCAAAATTTCCTCTTGATGCTAATATCTTGGGTAAAATATGCGTGGGTATTTTAAATGTCTTGTATATTATCGAGTTCCAAACGAGTTTGAACGGATCTAGAAGTCCAGTGGATGATGCATTGGTGCAGTCTGTTGCGTGAACCTTACCTTCTGTTAAATTCCATAATATCCAAGTGTCAATCGTGCCCCATGCTGTGTCTTTCTGTTCTATAACTTTTTTAATCTCTGGATTCGTTGCTAATAGATATCCAGTTCGTGCTGAAGCGTAATCAGAATTAAACCTTAATTGGCTCGCCGTGATAAAAAATGGATTTTTTGAAACTTTTGTGAGAACTTTCATTAACCCTCGAATCGCCTTAAAATTAAATTTATTTGATGCTTTTTCAGCAAACTCAGCACATCTTGTATCTTGCCAAGTGATTATGTTTGTATAAGGTTCTCCTGTACTTTTATTCCATAAAAGAAATGACGCTCTCTGAGTGGAAATTGCTAAAGAATCAATATCATCGGCTTTTAAACTTTTTGTAGATATGATTTCTTCTAATACTTGACGACTCATTTCCCAAATTTCTTTTGGATCCTGCTCTACTTGTCCTGGTTCATCTAAAATATACTTGGGTCTTCTTTTTGTTTGCTCTACGATTTCTCCTTTCTTATCAAACAGGAACGCTTTAATATTGGTCGTTCCTATGTCTAAAACTAAAATATAACTTCCCATTGTAATCACTTTTTATTTAATTTTATATTTTATAAAACTTTGTCCTAATATTGAAATGGAAGAAAATTACTTCATGTATTTAAAATAAGACATAAAATAGCTAAATCTTATTGTTTTTACTTTTAATAAAAAATTAGGTAGATTTAACGGTTATTACTACTGTATCTCTTGCTCTATTTCCATTCGTTGCATATGCCGTACAAGTATATTTGTATGTACCTACAGACAGTCCGTCGATGTATTCGACTATATTACCACCACTCCATGTATTATT
>Ga0180432_10001089_pt1 | contig 43517 bp, 34 predicted proteins | sample SS_ome_10_FD_132414 | JGI IMG/M metagenome (GOLD analysis project Ga0180432, IMG submission 132414) | Hypersaline lake sediment archaeal communities from the Salton Sea, California, USA - SS_1_MS_2 metaG | ecosystem: Environmental > Aquatic > Non-marine Saline and Alkaline > Hypersaline >... | reverse complement strand
CATGGCTTGATGACTATCAGATCCTCGCAGATGATCGACTTGGACATATCCCTCCCTAAACACTTGGATGCTCACAAGACCCGGTTCATTATACCATGCAGAAGGGCACTTGGGGCACCCACTTGTGCTGATCGAAATACGTCACTGTTGGTACTTAGCCCGTCCGGCGCGGACACGAATCTGACATGTGAGTACCAGGCACTGTCGAAGCATCGGTTGCGCTTCAGAATCTCCACGGCGACTGCCAGTGCTGCAGCCTCACATGCCTGAAGGCACCCTGTTCGCGTGTCCCACGCGCACAACCCGGGCCCCCGGCGGCGGTTTTGCCGGACAGGAGCGGCTTTGGCAGTCCCCAGATTGGGCAGCAGAAGCTAACCTAAGTTTCGATTGGAGTTCCAGTTCAACTCAGAGCGTAGCCCGGACTGAGCAAAGTGACTTGCCAACACACCGAAATATGCTACAATTGGCACTATCCGCCACGAAATGGGGTCAATGATGATCACACTCACCGCTCGAGCCAGACGGGTGCTAGACTACCTCCTGCAAGTCAAGGAACCTGTCAGTACGGCTCAGATTGCGTCTCGGCTCGATGCTACGCCAGGTCAAGTCAGGTACTGCCTGCGGCACGCCCAGCTCTGGCTGCGCCAGAGGGGGGCGGATCTCTTCAAGAGACAGCGGGTAGGAATCGAGATCCAGGCATCCACTGCGCAGAAGAAGGCCCTGCTCGCGGAACTGAAAGAGCTGAAGGGCTACGGCCTGGCACTGTCTCCAGATGAGCGAAAGCAATTGCTCCTTCTCCGTCTCCTGGTAGCTTCCAATCCCTTGTCGCTGCACGAGCTGTGCGAACGACTGGGAGTGTCCAGGACCACCGTGTTTCGCGACCTAGCCTCAGTGCGCAAGTGGCTGGAACGACGGGGACTGCGCTTGTCCACGCACCGGCATCACGGAATGCTCGCAGAAGGGGCAGAGAGGCCCTGGCGTGAGGCTGTGCTCGAGACGCTGTTGTGCAATCTTGACCAAGGTGTGCTGGTTGCAGCTTGTGTGGGTTCGGAGCCCCAGTCTCTCGTACTGACTGCGGCACACCAATCCTTTCGCCGCGAGGCTGACAGTCTCCTGACTAGCCTTGACCTACGCCTGGCAGATCAATTGGTGACTTCTCTGGAGAGACAGGTGCACCTGCTCTTCTTGGACGAGGCGCGTACCAGTCTGATCCTTTGTGTGGGCTTGTCGCTCCTGAGAGTGCCGATGGGGAAGCCGGTTTCCGAGGACGTGGCGCCCCCTGCGACTACTCAAGAAACAGAAGCCGCGCGCGCGATGGTGATGGATATGGCGCAACATCTGGGGCAGGCGCTTCCCACCGGTGAGATTCGCTACCTGGCCGACAAGATCGTGGATACGATCAAGAGAGGCTCCATCGCCGACAGGGAGCAACGCGCTCCCTTTGGCAACAAGCCGGACGGCTCCGCGATCGAGTTGGCCACTCTGCTTGCAGAAGAGGCAGGCAAGTATCTCCATGCAGGGTTGTCCCGTGACCGAGAACTGATCAACTGCCTGGCCCTGGAGATGTCAGCACCGCCTCCTCGCTGGCCGACCGGCACCTCTCTGGGAGACCGTATGAACCGAAACGAAGATGGCGGCAGGGGTCCTCTGTACGGTCTTGCTCACAGGCTGCTATGCCCCATACTCGAGAGCCGCGGATACGTGCCGACCGAGCGTTTGCTGGCTTGCGTGGCAACGCATCTCAGCACCGCACTGGAGAGATTGAGCCAAACCCAGTCATGTCGCAAGGTGTGGGTGATCTGCGGCGCTGGAGTGGCCACGGCACGGAATCTGATCAGTCGTCTGAATCTGCGCCTACCCGGTCTGCAGATCCTAGGGATGACCTCAGCCTCCGCAGTGGCCCACGATCCCCAACTTGTGTCGGACGCGGACGCTGTTATTTCCACCGTCCCTCTTCACTGCCATGTTAGGGTCCCGGTGCTCTACGTGAGTCCCATGCTAACGCCTGAGGACACGGAGATGCTGAGGGTTGCCCTTGGAATCGACCGGCGCAAGCCCCAGTATGGGGGTGCGTCTTCGGCGTGTACAGGGTTATCCATCTCAGAAGTACTCTCCCCGGCGACTATTGACCTGGATGCAAGAGCTGATTCCTGGGAAGAGGTAGTAGACCAGGCTGGAACTCTGCTACTGCAAACTGGGGCCATCTGGCCCAGTTACATCGAAGCGATGAAGGACATGATTCGATTGTACGGCCCCTACGTGGTAGTGGCGCCTGGAGCAGCACTTCTGCACGCTGGCCCAGAGATGGGCAGCAAGCGTCTGGCCATGAGTTTGGTGGTGCTTCGCAAGGGTGTCCCGTTTGGTCATGAGTTACATGATCCGGTGCATGTGGCCCTGGCTTTTTCCTCGGTTGGTTCCCGGGCACACGTACGCATAGTCGGTGAGGCGATGAGACTGCTGGGTGATAAGCACGTGATCAGATCCATGATTACCGCCGTCTCTGTGACAGAGATCGTAGGGATGATCAACCGCATGACGAATGGCGAGCAGACGCACCAGAGTGATTGCGTGCGGCATGTCTGAACAGGCATGGGCGTTCGAACCTCGTGGAGTTCCCCGCTGCGTGCGCACACGTGCGAGCGATGTCTCTGAGAACGTCGAGCAAACCAAGCTAGTGTCACCGTTCGCCACACTTGCCGTGGTAGACAGCCATACCTCCGCGGTAGATCCGGCCGCTCTTGACGGATGGCGATCATTCACACGGCCCAAGCAGTTGGTTCCTGCCACCGGTCATCGACGACTCGCTCCCCGATCATCAGCGGATACAGGTGCAGCGCCGTGGCCACGGTCGGCGTCGGCGGCTCGATGGCGGGTGGGGTGGTGACCGTTGGCGTAGGCGTCGCCGTGCACTCGCTCGTGTGCTGGCTGGCCGGCGGTTGCCAGGAGCATGGGCACCGGTCCGGGCTGCTGGTGGTGCTGAAGGAGTGAGGTCCAGAGCCGCGTCCAGGGTCTTCCGTGCGAGCAGCGTGGTGGATCGGTCGGGAATGCGCGCGTTTGCGGCAGTCTCCAGGCCGGTGGTCTACCCGGTCCCGAACCGGTGGTGGCGCCGCCTTCGTGAGTCGTCATAGAAGCGAGGTAATGCCACCATCCCAAGAGGCCGTCTGGGGTGATCCGGTGCCAACGCTCCTCAGCGCGGGATCTCCAGAATCACGACCGTCCCGTAGTCGGGAGCGGTCTGGACGTCGAGGTTTCCACCGATCATGGCGGCGCGCTCTCGCATGCCCGCTAACCCGAAGTGCTCCTCGGCGACGAAGCGGCGCAGGTCCGATCCGCCGGCGATTCCTCGTCCGTCGTCGGTAACGGTCATGCGCAGACGGTCAGGGTACTGGGTCAAGCGTACGGCTATCTCCGAGGCGTCGGCGTGCTGGATGGCGTTGTGCAACGCCTCCTGAGCGACACGGTAGATGGCCAACGCGACCTCCTCGGACACCTCCAGGGCCTCGGCTGAAGCCTCGATGTGGATGGGCGCGGGTGAGCGCGCGTCCAGCCGCTCGACCAGTGCCTTGAGGGCTACGGTGGGGTTGTTTGACAGTAGGGGGGGACGGAGATCGTAGCAGATAGCCCGCAGAGTCTGCACCGATTCGTTGGAACGAGAAACCAGGGTGTCGAAACCCGCTTTGCTCTGTGACTGGGCGGCCAGGGCCTTGAGGTCACGGGCAACGGCGCACAGGTCCTGCAACACGCCGTCGTGCAATTCGCGAGATAGTCGCTCGCGCTCCGACTCGCGACCTGACACCGCCTCGCGATAGAGGGCCTGCATCTCGTTGGCTAGTTGTTGTTCCTGCTCGGCGTGACGGATGGTCTCCAGAACCACGGCCGCCTGGCGGGCCAACGCGGTCAGCCAGCGCACGTCTTTGGATGCGTAGGCCAATCCTCCAGATCTCTCGCCCAGTAGCCATAGTCCGTAGAGATCGGGCCCTCGCATCAACGGCACCCACACCGCCGTCCACGTCAGGTCTGTCCGTCCCTGCGAGATCAGTACTCGCAGACGCCCCCTCACGAGCGTCGCCTCTCCGCCCGATGCGACCCAACGCACCGCTGCGTGGTGCACTGCCAGTCTCACGGAAGTGTCGCCAGTCGCCAGAAGGTCGTGTCCCTCGGGCAGCAGCACCTCGGCCTTCGACACATCCAGCACCCTGGGAACGTCCACCGCGAGCAGCCCGGCTATCGTCTCGCTGTCCAACAGACCGGCCATTCGATGGCCGTAGACGGCCAACAGCTCCTGGTGGGAGATGGGAGTACCATAGCGGCGTTGGTGATACCAGCGCCGCGCCAGGCGAATGATCCACATCACCACCAGTGTGCCCAGGCACCCTGCCAAGATCCACGACACCGGTTCGTACACTGTCCCTCCCTAGACCAGATCGCGCTCTCCGGCGATAGCCAGCGCCTCCTGGCGGCTGTGAACGCCGAGCTTTCGATAGATGGCGCTGAGATGGTTGCGCACCGTGCCCGCCGAGAGGTGAAGCGCCTGGGCGATCTGCGGATTGGGAAGACCACGCTTCGCCAGACGGAGGATGTCCCGCTCCCGTTCCGTGAGCAGCTCCCGATCTCCGACGAGCTGGGTCGCCTGTGCCAGCGCCTCGTAGGCCTGGCGGCTCAGATACAGCCGTCCGTCTGCCAGATCGCGGACGATGGCTTCGATCTGAGAAACGTAGTCGTCATCTTTGAGGATGTAGCCGCGAACACCGGCTTGGAGGAGATCTCGCACGTAGGTTGGCTCGACGTGAGCACTGAGAAGACAGATGCTTAGCTCCGGGAAGTCGGTACGTAGATCACGGACGGTGCTCAATGCATCGAACTCTGGCTCGAGGAGCAGATCCAGCAACAGGACGTGTGGTCGTGTGCGACGTATCAAGGGGATGGTCTCGCTGCCGCGCCGTGCTTCGGCGACCAGGCGGATGTCGGCCGTCTGGTCGAGGAGGGCGCGCAGCGCAATGGCCACGTGCGGATGGTCGTCCACAACAGCAACTCGGATCACCTGCGGTTCCTCCGTCGACGCGGAGGCTGTCGAAGAGGTCTGGACAGCCGTCGCCTTCAAGACCGCCAACGAGCCCAGATGGCACCATGATGATACCTGTGCCAGGCCAGGATGTCAACCGCTCGATGAGCGGCAGAGAGGTCCCTTGCCGCCCGGCGGTCGCTGGTGGCAGACTTTGTCAGGATGGAGTGGGGCCCACCGCACCGTGGCGACACTCAGGATGACGGGAACCCAAGTGCCATTCTGAGCGAGGCGCCTGGCCCTGAGCCAAGACGAAGGGAAGAATCTCAAGGCCTCCGCCAGTATGAGGCAGATTCTTCGCCTGCGTTGCGCTCCGGCTCAGAATGACGGATTGGATCTGGCATTCTGGGTACCTCCGGGGCCCGGCCATGCGGTTCGGTCTTGACGAGACCGATGAAGTCCGTTCGTAGCGCAGCGAAGGATCTGTGGGCCAGGTGTCTTCCGGAGCGTCCGAAGAATCGGATCCGCTCCGTTGCCCTGAGTTTCCCGGCGTCACGACTCGTCGTGGTCTCAGTGCAATGACATTGTCACGGTATGGCGTGACAGGGATCATGGCTGCGGCGTGGCAGGTGCCCATGGACAACGGCATCGGAATCCGGTATGGTGGGAAACAGAAGAAGGCTGCACCAAAGAGACAAGAGCCGTGCAGGAAGGATAGAGGACGACCGGCATGAGCACATCGCGAAGAGAAGGTAGGCAGAAGATGAACGGCAAACTGTGTGTCTCGGGTCTCGTTCCCGTCTTGATAATCCTCTTGTTTAGTGCGCTGATCGCCAATGGCTGCCAGTCGGCCAACGTGGTCACCGAGGAGAGGCCGGTGAGCGATTTCAACTGCGTTTCCTTGAGCGGTGGCGGCGAGGTAGTCATTACCCAGGGCGACGAGGAATCGCTGACCGTGGAAGCCGAAGGCAGCATGATGTCCTACATCAAGACCGAAGTGCAGGACGGCACGCTGATCCTTGGCTTCACAGATGAGGCCCAGCAAAAGGGGTTTCGCGTCACCAAGCCGATCGAGTTCCGACTGAGTATGAAGGAGATCATCGGCCTGGATGTCTCGGGCCCCGGGAACATCCACGTGCCGTCCCTGCACACAGACCAGTCGGAATTCGTTGTCAACATGGGGGGAGGTATCAGCGTCGACTCGCTCAGTGCAGAAGAGTTGGTGGTACGTCTCACCGGGCGCGCCAGAGTTGACGTTGCGGGTCAGGTTGTGGAGCAGAACATCTATCTCGCCGGCGGACAGTATCGCGCCGGGAAGCTGGAGACCCAGGTGGCCACCGTCGAAGTCAGAGGTATTGGCAATGCTATCGTCTGGGCCACCGACGCCCTGGATGTGCAGGTCTCTGGAGGCGGCAACGTGGAATACTATGGCAATCCTCACGTCATCCGAAAGGTCTCCGGCCGTGCCAAGCTGTGCAGTCTGGGAGTGCAGTAGTGGAGGGCAGGAGGATGTTGCAGGTTTTCACAAGTCATCCTCCGTTTGAGGCTCGAGAAGGACAAAGCGGCGAGTGAAGGAGGATTCGCATGTTACAGGGACAGAACCTCACGCTTACCTACCAGGATGGTGACGCCACCGTAAGCGCGGTGAATGACGTCTCCATCGTCATCGAGGACCACCAGTTCATCGGTATTCTTGGGCCTTCGGGCTCCGGCAAGAGTTCGCTGCTGTATCTCCTGAGCGGGCTGCGCCGGGCGACTGAGGGGGAGGTGTACCTGGACGAGCGCGCCTATGGCAAGATGTCGGAACGGGAACGCGTGGCCCTACGCCGCAGCGAGTATGGGTTCGTCTTCCAGCAGCATTTCCTCATCAACTACCTTACCGCGCTGGAGAACGTGATGGTCGCGGCTCCGGTTCAGGACAAGGCCCACGCCGAGCAGGCCAGGGCATTGCTTGCCGATTTGGGACTGGGGGACAAGCTGCACCGCTTCCCCTACGAGCTTTCGGGAGGCGAGCGCCAGCGGACGGCCGTGGCGAGGGCCATGATTCATCGCCCCAGGGTCATCTTCGCCGACGAGCCGACGGGACTGCTGGACCGGCGCACCGGTCTGCAGGTGATGGCCCTGCTGCGTGGCTACCGCGACCAGGGCAGCCTGATCGCCGTGACGCACAACCCCGAGATCCTCTCTGAGGCCGACCTGGTGGTTACCTTGCGCGATGGGCAAGTCACAGATCTTCGGGACAGGGTGACTCGCGAGGCACAGGGGTCGGTGACATGAAGCCCCTGTCAGCCTGGACTCACTGCCGTCGCCACAAGCGCAGTGTCGTACTGCTGGTGACTCTGGTCGTCTTGGTGACGCTGGGAATCGGTCTCATGGCCGGTGTACTTGATTCCGTTCTGGATAGTGCATTCGCCACCAGCAGCTACGTCACTCGGCTCAGTCGCGTGTACCCTGCCATCGGTCGTTCTCTCGAAGCGGCCGTCGTGTCACAGATCCGAAGCCATTCGGACGTGCACCGAGTCGTCCCGGAGAATGGCTTGCTGATCTCCCCCCCCTCGCTGTTCGGTGATCGATCCTTTGAGATCCTGGGGGTACCCGAAGCCGATGTCCCGATCTTGATGGACGTCTGCGACGTACGGGTGAAAGAGGGGCGCCTGCTCGGCGCGCGCACAAATGAGATCGTGCTGCCGGAAGAGATTGCCCGCGCACTCGAGCTGCAGATCGGTGATCGGATTGATCGCTCGGTTGACAAGGACTACTACGAGTATGTGCTGGAGCCATTGGTGGTGGTAGGTATCCTGGAGCAGGATCCTGGGGTCAGTTCAGGAGAAGGCGTTCTCCTAGGCTTCATGTCCTACGAGTACCTGGCCAGCCACGAGCTATACGCGCCCCGGCCATCCGGACTGCTGGTCGTCGCTCGAGAGGGTCGCAAGAAGGCGGTGGAGGGCTTTCTGGAGAACGAGGTGCTATCTCCGCAAACAGAAGTGGTGACCCAGGGGCTGGTCGCCGCGTTCTCTGATCGGGCTCGTGGCCTGTTCTACTTGGTTTTCGGCATCGTCGAGTGTCTGGTCGTGGTCGCAATTGCGCTGGTCGTCGGGACGATCAACCGGATTGCTCTGGCACAGCGTCTGCAGGAGTTGGGCCTGCTGAGCGCAATCGGCTATCACAAGAACCGCTTGATCCGTCGTCTGACGCTCGAGACGGCTGTCACTGCAGGGCTGGGTTGGGTGACCGGCATGATGCTCACCAGACTGATACTCGCCTGGCTGAAGGTGAACCTGTACGATCCCAGGGGAATGGAGCTCAATCTGGCGAATCCTGCGCCGATCTGGCTCACCATCCCTATGCCGCTGGCGGCGATTGCCTCTGCGGCCCTCGGCGTCGCGAGAGTACTTGGCCGACTCGACCCCGTGGCGGTCATCGAACGTGGGAAACTCAGCGTTGAAGCAGGGGGTCTGCGGGGAGTGGCCAAGCGTAGACGATCCCTACGCTCGTCATCCAGGCCGCTGTCGTCTCTCACCTTCTACCTGCGCCATCGTCGTCGGGGACTGATGTTGATCGTGAGCACGGCGCTGATGGTTGTGGGAATCGCCTTTCCAGCCTTTCTCATATCTCCAATCCTCGACGCGCAATTGCCCCTCATCGAGTATCTGCGCCACGTGAGTGTAGTCTCGCCCGAGGTGGGCCGCACCGTTGATCCTGGGGTGGCCACGCCGATGAGGACCCATCCCTTGGTGGAGCGCGTCGTTCCCGCTATGCGGTTGAATCTGAGGGTCAACATACTGTCCACGGATGCTGCGTTCACGTTCTACGGTGTCTCTGAAGACGATCTGCCGGCCCTAATCGATCTCTATGGTGTGTCCCTGAAGGAAGGCCGGTTGCCTCAACCGCGATCCAACGAGATCGTACTGTCGGAACCGGTGGCCCAGAATCGTGGCCTACGGGTGGGAGACGCGATCGGCCGGCCGGTTAGCGAGCTGGATAACGGCATTCCCACGGAGTTGGTGGTCGTCGGCATCCTTGCACCAAGCGACCGATGGATGGCATTCGCCTCCTACGAGTACCTGGAGAGCCACGAACTCTACTCATCCCGGCCGGTCCACCTGCTCATCGTCCCGGCCGAAGGGCGTGAATCCGAGCTGAGCGATTACCTGGAACACAACGTGGCCTCTGCCCAGACCACCGTGCGGACCTACAGCACCGAGTGTCGTGAGATTCAAAACGCGAAGCGGGGCATACTCCTGGTGTGTGCCGCGTTGGAGAGCATCATCGCCGTGGTGGCGGCCCTTGCGCTGGCCATCTTGAACTACATCTTCTTCACGCAACGGCGAGAGGAATTCGGCGTTCTACACGCCATGGGTCGCAGTCGAACGTGGCTCCTGCTCCGTACCGTGGGAGAATCCGTGAGCGTGGTCGGGCTGGCCTGGCTGATCGGTGCCGTGGTGTGTACGGCCGGCCTGATCCTCGCACAGGTCGGCATCTATGGTCCCCAGGGTATGAGCCTGGACCTCTCGACTCTGACACCCTGGCTGTTCACGCTGCCCGTTCCACTAGCCGTCGTCTCTGCCAGTGCGGGCGTGGTCGTCCGGATGCTCCGCCGGCTCGACCCCGTGTCCATCATCGAGAGGAGGTAGCCGTGGCCATCGAGTTCGTCTTGGCGGGCAGAATCGTCGGCCGACTTGGGGTGCACGGCGCTTGCAGGACCTTGAAGGAGATGCTATGAATCCCTTATCTTCATGGACCTATTACCGGCGGCACAAGGGGAGGGCCGGGTTGCTGATCGGGTTCGTGGCCCTCCTAGTCGCGGGGCTCTATCTGATGATGGCCATATCGTGGGCCGTATCCATCGAGCCCATGCGCTCGAATCGCATGTTCCTTACCAAGTTCAGCGTGGTGATGCCGAGCCATGGGAGCGAGATGAACGCGGCCGTGGTGGCACAAGTGCGGGCCAATCCTGATGTGGAGCGAGTCTGCCCCGCGATCCATAGCCTAGGCATTTCGCTGCCCGAGGCCACGGGGGGAGGCACCAGCTGGTTCAGCCTCCTGGGAGTGCGGGGGGATGATCTGTCGCATGTCCTGGATGCGTGCGGCGCCGTCGTGAAGGAGGGCCGCATGCTGGAAGCACGCACGAATGGGATCATGCTCTCCGAGCAGATCGCTAGAGCGTTGGGGCTCGAGGTGGGGGACGTGATCCACGATCAAGTCAACCGAGAGTTCTATGCCTCTATCGCCGATCCCCTGGAGGTGGTAGGCATCCTGGAAAGCGAGGTCCGCCTCGGCATCATCTCCATGGAGTACCTGAGCGGCCACGAGCTCTACCGGAGAATGCCTACTCGGTTCCTCGTCGTTGCTCAGAAGGGGCGCGAAGCTGCCATCGATGCGTTCCTGAGAAGTGAGATCCAGACGTCGCGAACGGGCGTCGCCACGCTCGAGACGCTGAATAAGGAACTGGCCGGCCAGTACAGGACAACCTACACGGTAGTCGTGCCCATTGTGCTGCTCGTGTCTCTGGCTGTCATGCTCGTGGTAGGAGCCGTTAACCGTATCGACCTGTCACGCCGGTTGCCCGAGTTCGGCATCCTGAGCGCGACCGGGCGCGACAAGCAATGGTTGACACGCCGCCTGACTTCAGAGACCGCCATGGTGGTCGCCGTGGGCTGGTTGCTGGGGATCCTACTGTCGTGGCTGGTCTTGTTTGTCCTGAAACTCACTCTGTTCGAGCCGCGGGGACACGATTTGCGGGTCGCTACGCTGGCCCCCGTGATCATGGTGCTCGCCGTTCCTGTGTCGGTGGTCATCTTCAGGCTGTTCACCGTGTCCCGGGTGTTCTCGCGTATGGACTCGGTGGCTGTCATCGAGCGTGGCGAACTCAGCCTCGAACTGCCCGAGCAACAGTCCGCAAAAGTGGCGGCCACGAGACGCAAGAGTTCCACGAATCCGCTGGCCAGTTCCACTTTCTATGCGCGCCACAAAGCGCGGGCGCTCGTCCTGACCGGCAGCATGGCGCTGATGATCATGGCGGTGGTCCTGGCCGTGTTCATGTTCTCGGCGACGCACGATGCCGGCAAGGCCAGCTATGGTGAACTCGCTCAGTTCGACATCGTCGGTGCAAGGATCGGCGCAACGCTGGAGCCGGGTCTGATGACGCAGATGAGGGCGCATCCGGCGGTCGAGAGGGTGATCCCGACCTTTCGACACACGATGCTGAGCCTGGTCATCCCGCCCTTTGGCAGCCAGAGCATCCATCCGTACGCTCTGCGTGCCGAAGACATGGCCTATCTGGTGGAGCTGTTCGACCTCCGACTGAAGGAGGGCCATCTTCCCAGACCACGCACCAACGAGATGGTCATTCCGGAGACCGTGGCAGAGAACCGGAATCTGAAGATCGGTGACGTGATAGGAGATCCCGATCGGCCTGCGTATCCTGGGGCTCAGAGCATCCGTCTTTCCTCTCCCTTCGTCATCTCGGGCATCTTCGCCAGGCCAGAGGCCGGTGGCGAGGACCATTGGTTGACCTTCGTCTCACTCGAGTACATGGAGAGCCACGAGGCGTATGGTACGATGTCGATGTCCATGCTGGAGTACCTCATCGTCCCGGTCGAGGGCCAGAAGGCGGCCATGGACCAGTGGCTGTTGAGAGAGGTGGATGGTCCAGCGGTAGTGGTCCAAACGTATCCCAGGGCAGCCATGGCAGCACGACAGGCGCTTCGCACGACACTGGCGACCATCGCTCTATTGGAGAGTGTGATCGCGGTGATGGCGGCCGTCGCCCTGGCGGTGCTCAACTACCTCTTCATGTCGCAGCGCCGCTCCGAGTACGGCGTGCTCCACGCGCTGGGACACGGCCGTAGGTGGCTCGTGTGGCGAACGGTGCGGGAGACACTGGTCACCACCGGGACCGCATGGACCCTCAGCGCCCTGGTCTGTCTGGCGGGCCTGCTGTACCTCAGGTTTGGGCTGTTCGAACCCCTGGGGCTGAGGCTGAATATGGTGAATCTCACCCCCTGGACGTTCACACTGCCCATCCCGGTGGCGGTTCTCGCCGTGACATGGGTGACCGTCACGCGGACCCTCTCGAAACTGGATCCTGTTAGCATCATTGAACGGAGATAGAGCGATGCGACGCAAGAAGATAGTCATTCTAGTCACTGGCCTGATACTGGCTGCGACACTCATGACCGGCTGTGGCAGCAACGCGACGCCGATGCCCACCGCAACTGCGGTGGGCACTGTGCCCGTATCACCTGGCCTGATGCGGACGGACGTCCTCTCGGCGCTGGGCATCGTCCGTCCGGCCCGGGAACTCCAACTTGGTTTCGGCGTCGGTGGTCCGGTGGAAGCGGTAGACGTGCAGGTGGGCGAGGAGATCAGCGCAGGTGACCTGCTGGCAACCCTGGATACCACGGATCTGGAGTACAGTGTGCGTGAAGCCGAGGAGGCTTTGGCTCTCAGCGAGGCGCTGCTGGAGCAGAGTTCGGCCGGTGCCAGGGAGGAAGAGATAGCCATTGCCGAGGCCGAGTACCGGCGGGCGTTGGCCCAGCACGAGGAGTTGCTGGCGGGCGCTAGACCGGAGGAGGTCGCTGCGGCGCAGGCGGAATACGAGGCCGAGCTGGCTCGGTATGAGCAGGTCAAGGCCGGGGCCGACGAAGAGCAACTCATCGTCGCGCGGGCCAATCTAGAGAAGGCGGAGGCGGCGCTGAAGCTCGCTCAATCTGCCTATGACGTAGTCGCCTCGAGACCCGGCGTGGGTTCTGGCCCGCAGGCCGCGGCCCTCCAGGCGGCGACGATAGACCACCAGACGGCAGAGGCGCAGTACGATCGACTGACTAGCCTGCCCACGCAGGCCGACTTGGAGGAGGCAGAGGCTCGTCTCGTGCGTGCTGAGGCTCTCCTGGCCCAGGTGCAGGCCGGTCCGACCGAAGGAGAGTTGGCGGCCAGTGCCAGTATGGTGGCCGTCGCGGAGGCACAACTGGCACTGCGCCAGGCCGGCACTCGCCCCGAGGATGTGGCTGTCGCTGAGGCGCGACTGGCGCAAGCGCGCACCTCTCTGGAGCAGGCCGGGCACTCGCTGTCCTTGGGCCGACTGGTCGCTCCCTTCGATGGCGTGATCTCGGCCTTGTACGTCGACCAGGGCGAGTGGGCGGGATCCGGCGTGCCGGCGGTGGAGATCCTGGATACCTCATCCTGGCGGGTGGAGACGCGCAACGTGAGCGAGCTGGCTATCGGTAAGGTGGAAGCCGGGCAAGAGGTCCGGGTCGAGGTGTTCGCCTTCCCGGGCGAGGCGCTGACCGGCCGAGTGGCCACCGTCTCGCCGGTGGCTGTGGTGCAGCAAGGGGATACGACCTACACGCTGATGATCGACCTCGAGCCCACCGACCTCAGCCTGCGCCCGGGGATGAACGCGCGGGTGGAGATCGAGACGGAATAGCGGTGGTCGGATGGGAGATGGCAGGGTGCCGCCGGTGTCCGCATTCTCGCGCAGAGGCGCCGGGGCGCTGAGGGTTTTCTTCTCCCTATTCTCGCGCAGAGCCGCAGGCGCGCTGAGGGTTTTCTTCTCCCTATTCTCGCGCAGAGCCGCAGAGGCGCAGAGTCTTGTTCTTCCTCGATCTCGCGCAGAGCCGCAGAGGCGCAGAGCTCTTTCTTGTTGTTTCCCCGCGACTCAGCGTCTCGGCGCGAAGTTTCTCTTCCCCTGTCTGGCGCAGAGTCTTGTTCTTCCTCGATCTCGCGCAGAGCCGTAGAGGCAGAGAGCTCTTTCTTGTTGTTTCCCCGCGACTCAGCGTCTCGGCGCGCGCTATCTCCCTACTCTTCGAGGCCATTGACGGCTCTGACGATGCCTTCTTTCATCAACGCAGCCCCGAAGTTGAAGATGTAGCCGAGTTTGAGATCAGTGAGACGCAGATAGGTCTGGATCTGCTTGCGATGCGCCCTGCTGATCTGTGTGACCGATTTGAGTTCGATGATTACCTTGTCCTCTACAACCAAGTCGGCGCGAAAGGCCTCATCAAACGAGATGCCTTTGTAGACAATCGAGATGGGCACTTGCCGCTCCACCTTCAGCCCCCGCTCCCTCAATTCATGGGCCAGGACGATCTCATATACCGACTCGAAGAGCCCGGGCCCCAAATGGCGATGGACATCTATGGCTGCCGCGATGCAGATGGTGCCAATCTCGTTCTCCGTCATGGGGACTCCTCCTTTTGGTGCTTTCGCGCAGAGACACAGGGACGCAGAGCCTTGTTCTTACTCATTCTCGCGCAGAGACACAGGGACGCAGAGCCTTGTTCTTACTCATTCTCGCGCATAGGCGCAGGGACGCAGAGCCTTGTTCTTACTCATTCTCGCGCAGAGGCGCAGGGACGCAGAGTCTTGTTCTCAATCATTATCGCGCTGAGGAGCAGGGATACAGAGCTTCTCCTTCTCTCGTTTCTCAGCGCCTCAGCGTCTCCGCGCGGTGTTTCTCTTCCCCTATCTCGCGCAGAGGCGCAGGGACGCAGAGCTTGTCCTTCTCTCGTTTCTCAGCGCCTCAGCGTCTCCGCGCGAGTCGTCGTCTTCCCCTGTCTCGCGCAAAAGGCTCTGGGGATTTCGGGCTGGGGGGCAATTCCAGACCATCAGGCAGAATCATGGAGTCCCTGAAGGAGGTGGCGGATATTCTCCACCGGAAGTCCTCGCCTACTTCCATCCCTTGCGAAAACCTCCAGCAAGGTGAGGGTCTGCTCTCTCGTCTTTGTGTAGTGAAACTTCAGGTACTTCTGAAGATCAAATGGGGCAAGAAGGGGTAGAAGGAAGGTGCCAACAAAGACCACCGTCGGCGAAGACAGAATCCGAAGAAGCGTCCTCGTGAGAATGCTGTCTCCAGGAAGCTGGCTTAGGGCCGCCTCCTGGGAGCCGCGGGCAGCAGTCTTGAGCCACGGGCTCCTTCGAAACGCCCCAAAGGACCATCCGGAGAGCTCGAGTCCTGCCACAAGAGCCTGCATCACGCCGGTCATAGAAGCCTGCGATTTGGAGAAGTCCCGGTTCTTGACCGCAACTCGGAACCCCGCCTTCTTGAGCACTTCCCCCACCTCGCGGCAGGCTTCGTCTGCACCCGCGAGGGGGATTTCGACAAGGGGCGGCAGCCAGAAATTCACGCCTTCCGGCCGTCCCCCGCCTCGCTCCGGGCCCCCTTGCCAGGAGATGAAAGTGATCCCTCCGAAAACCAAGCGGTCCTCCCCCCCGCCTTGTGGGATGAACTCCGGCCGTCTCCCCTCGGGAGCAAAACACACCACCCTTTCAGAGGGTACTTGTAGCAGGAATTGGCGGAACCACTCAGAGTAGTAGACGGGCGAGGGGGTGCTGAACCAGATCTGATCCGGTTTGAATCTCCGACTTCCCACTACATCCGTCACCACTTGATAGTTATCCAACCGGTGGGCGATGGGATCCCGTCTGCGGAGATGGGAGGCTTGAAAGAGAGGAAGCCCTCCGTGTTCGAGTGCCTGCTTCAATTCGTCGGCGGATCCGGGTCGGGCATAGAAGCCCAGCTCGACGCCCGCCTGTTGGAGACATAGCCCAAACACCTGCCCCACGGCTCCACAACCCACCATTAAGACCTTCATCGGTTACCATCCTGTCTCGAATCGTTCGTTCGTCCTGAGAGTCGTTCAGACTATCTCTGCCTTGCTTTCCTCGATCGCCCTGATGTGGATCGCTGTTTCACTCATCGGAGGGCTGAAGAGGGTAAGTGGGGGCGGTCTTATCGACGTTCTGCCTGTAGATGAGCTCCGTCACTCGAATGGCCCAGGGGAACGGAAGTAGTTTGCCGATGAGGATGGCCAGCTTGTTGATGACTCCCGGGATGATGACCCGGTTTCCTTTGAGGATGGCGGGGTAGGCCTTCTCTGCAAACTGCTCCGGAGTCATCATGCCTTTCCGGGCGGACTCCCTGAGCCTCTGACCGGCAAGTTCAGCAAACTCTGTTATGATCCCTCCGGGGTGAAGGGCACTGACCTGGATGTTGCTTCCGCGGTACTCGTGACGAAGCAGATTGGTGAAGACTCGAACGTAGTGCTTGGTGCCCGTGTAGACGGCGAAATTGGGAAGAGGCGCGTATCCTCCCACGGAGCCCACATTCACCACATGGCTGGTTTCGCCATGGGCCAGCATATGGGGCATGAAGAAGAAACAGAGTTCTGTGAGAGCCCGCACGTTCAGGGCAAGCATCTGGCAAAGGTGCTCGTGATTCAGTTCGTGGAATTTCTGATAGGGGCTCATCCCGGCATTGTTGATGAGCACGTGAACTTTCCCGAAGACTCGGACGGCTTCCTCATACAGGGCTTGGGGGGCGCCCGGGGAGGTGATATCCAGGGCCAGGGGCTGAACAGCGGCTGCGTGCTCTTGCGCCATTTCCTGGCACAGCGCGAGGAGGCGTTCCTTTCGTCTTGCAGCCGCGAGAACAGCGTGCCCCTTCCGGGCAAAGGTTATTACCATGGCCCTTCCAATGCCTGAGGATGCTCCTGTGACGACTACATTCATGCTTGGGTCTCCATCACTTGTTGATACACCTTCTTGGTGCATAGCTTGTGCTTCTACAGAACTCCTGTGCGCAAGTGGCCTGGGCAGGTGACCGGAGAGTGCGCCCGCAGAAGCAGCTACGGCTCGCGTAGCTCGGAATGCTATGTGGAGCATCCTGCGTCGGGTCTCTCTGCAGAACCCACAGTCATTGTAACACACGCCCGATCCGCAATCAAGGGCTGGATTCCTTGACATTCGGGTGACAACAGGACCCATGAGTTCCCTGGATCAGGCCTACCGAGGCGGGTGTGCGCAGAGGCGCAGGGACGCAGAGTCTTGTTCTCACTCATTATCGCGCAGAGGCGCAGGGACGCAGAGTGTTGTTTTCACTCATTCTCGTGCAGAGGCGGAGAGACGCAGAGTCTTGCTCTCACTCATTCTCGCGCAGAGGCGCAGAGACGCAGAGTATTGCTCTTACTCGTTCTCGCGCAGAGAGGCAAGGATGCAGAGTCCTACTTCTTTCTCCGCGTCTCAGCGTCTCCGCGCGATGTTTGTCCTTGCCTGTCTCGCGCAGAGGCGCAGGGACGCAGAGTATTGCTCGTACTCGTTCTCGCGCAGAGGCGCAGGGACGCAGAGTTTTGCTCTCACTCATTTTCGCGCAGAGGCGCAGGGACGCAGAGTCTTGCTCGTACTCGTTCTCGCGCAGAGGCGCAGGGACGCAGAGTATTGCTCGTACTCATTCTCATGCAGAGGCGCAGGGACGCTGAGTCCTACTTCTTTCTCCGCGTCTCAGCGTCTCCGCGCGATGTTTGTCCTTGCCTGTCTCGCCGGCCCGCTCACACCGTAGGGGCGTCATTCTTTCAGTGTCAACGTGAGGGTGGCCTTGTTCGCCCAGGCGTACCCGTAGGCGAAGTAGGGGAACTGCCTGCCCCGGTGTTTGCCTACGTCAGTGGTGACCAGCTCGACGTACAGCCTGTCGCCACACTCCCCGGACATCTCCTCCGTCCACGCGTAGCCGTATCCGCGATAGGGGAAACGCCACTTCGTCTCTCGCTTGACCCTGCTGGCTGCCAAGTTGACTTCATTGCCCCCGATCGTCCCCCGCATTCCGTTTGCCCATGCGAACCCATACGCCTGATAGGGGAACTGCTGCCTTCGGTCTCTGCCCACTTCAGTGGTGTTCAGGTCGGCCAAGGCATTGCCGAGAGTGCCCTGCAGTTTCCTGGCCCACGCGCGGCCATACCCACGATGTGGGAAGGAGTGCTTCCTTTCCCTTTCCACAGCGATGGTCGATATGTCGATGGTCAACCGGCCACCGTTCGCCCTCACCAGATCAAGCAGCGCGTCATAGGAGAGAGACTCGCCGGTGATGCCAGAAGCTGACGCTGGCCGCATGACGAGAGGGGTTGTGCAATTGGGACACTTCGCCGTCCATCCTTCAAACTCACACCTGCACTGAGCGCAATACAAGACTTCCTCCCTTCAGTATCCGCTAATGATAATCGTATCCGATGACGGTGGGCTGAGCCACTCCCACTCGAAGCATTCGCCCTCCAGATGGCGCTTGACCGCTGGCGCCTGCTCTCTCAGACGATTCTGTTCCGCCCGGGATCACGATGCCCCCTGGCCTGGTTGCTCCGTCCCAGTCAACCGACGGCACGCCAGAGTCCAGCAACCGGAGTAGACCCCGGTGGTCTCGCTGCAGATGAGTGCCCGTAGGGCCCGGAAGGTAAGCGTCAGCAGCGGATTGCCGAGGACCCGGGCTTCGGCGCTCAAGTTGACGATGCCCCTGATGGGTAGCGCTCTCAGCGATCTCGTCCACTTCACGATGCGATGCGCAATGCCCGCATGTCGCTCACTCCTTTGTTGAGAAAAGGACCCAGGATCGCGGGGTTCAGTCGATAGAGCCACCATAGTACCCGCGTGAGACCGGTGTCCGTGATGATTGCTCGGTTGCGTGCTACGCCCCTCAGGATCACACGGGCGCTTCTTGTCACGTCGGCCATCCCCATGCCGGACATCTCTGAGATCGCGTCCTCACGCCTGACCCCAATGTATGTCGCCGCATCCAGAGCCCCGGTCTCGACGAATCCAGGGCAGACTACGCTCACCTTGACCCCGAGCTCTGCCCCTTCAGCCCTTAGCGATGTTGAAAGCCCCACTACCGCGTGCTTCGTCGTCACATACGCAGTCGCCATCGGTTCCGGTATCAAGCCGCCTAGAGACGCCGTGTTGACGATGTGGCCGAATCCCTGACGAGTCATCACTCGATAGGCAACCGTAGTGCCATGGATGACTCCCCATAGATTGCAGTCCACGATAGCCTGCCAGTGCTCAAGGTCCATATCTCGCACCTCACCACACATGGCAACGCCTGCGTTGTTGAACATGTAGTCGAGCCGCCCATGCTCGGAGATGGTCTCGTCCACCAGTCCCTGAACGCGCTCGGCGCTACAAACATCGACGTGTGCCGCGCGCGCCCGGCCGCCGCCGGCAGTCACAGACGACGCGACCCGTCGTGCGCCATCTGTGTCGATATCCGCCACCACGACCATGGCAGTTCCCCTCTGCGCCAGCTCAACACAGAGTGCCCGTCCAATCCCGGAAGCCCCGCCAGTCACAACGGCAACCTTGTCCCGAAAACAGCTCATGGTCTTCCTCCTCCTTGAGATTCTTGGCGAATTCGCTCCCTGTCGCGGAGTCCAACTCGACGCCTAACCAGCTACAGCCTGCTCTCACCAAGCCAGCCGGCCTGCTAACAGTGACGGCCTCGCCGGCGACGCGAAATGCGGAGAACGGTCTGCAGACGAGGAACCTTCAGCGATCCACACACTCCTCGTGGCCATTCAGCTCACACCTAGACTGGGCTTAGTGCAAGGCCTCCTCTGTTGGAATCCGCCGATAGCCAACTCCGCCCGTTCGGGGCGATACTACCGGTACCGGAAGTACGCGCCAACGTCTCAAGCCGGGTAGTGGCGTGATGCCCAGCCGAGCACTGCTTGGCTCGGCTGCAAGATCGGCAGCCAAGACCGTGTTCTCACCTTCCGCCTGCTGCGCCATCATGGTTTGACTCTACTGCAAGGATAGGGGATTTGTCATCCCCCAGATGGGGTATGCGGTTGGGGATTCCATTCACGGAGGATTCGAGCAACCACGCAAGGACGCGCCGGCACTTGCCGGGCGGGCTCCGTACGCCGGGACGCTCCGGCGTGCTTATCCGTAAGACGAGCTCCGGGCGTGTCAGGCGGGCAGGTCAATCGTAGTGAGTGTAGGGGCACAGCACCGGGAAGGGGCGCTCTGCTCCTGGAGGGTATTGCCACCATAGGTACCAGTACATGCTACGGTAGCTGAGCGCCTTGCCGATGGGATCGCCGGTCTCGTTCACCCCGGTTCGCTGCTTCAGTGTCGCGCGCCAACTGAACACACTGCAGTTCGGCGAGCGATAAAGTGTCCCGGGTAGCGTTACCTCGGTATCGCGAGTGGTCAACTGCACGAATGTGCGCTTCTCGCGATAGTAGTAATCCACCTCTACCTCGTAGTACTCATCAGCCCCGAGTGGTTTGGCCGCCTCCCACTCCAGAACGATGGGGCGCTCCACTCCACTGAACCGCGCGCCTACAGGAGGAGCGACCAGCCGCGGAGCGGGGAGTAACCGAAGCAGCGGCTCAGGCGCCACACCGGTGGCCCTGATCTCCGGAAAGACCGTGAAACTGTCGCGCAGCTCGCAGTGAGGACAGGGCACACTCGGCGGCAACGAGAGGATCGTCTCGATGGCATAGGTCTTGTCCATCTCGAGGGCGTAGAATACCACCCACTCCGTTTCCTGCCAGCTATGGGTTGAGCACTCGCAGCGCCAGGCGGGCCAATGCCGAAAGTCGAAGCGCTCCATGGAAGCGATGGAGCGCGAGTCTCCCAGGTCTCCCAGCTCGGTCAACAGGAACCGCTCGACCGCTGCGGCATCCGTCAGATCGTGTTCTCCCTCCCGCCAGTGGAGTTGTACGTAGTGCGAGGGGGTCATATGTAGGCCGGGCGTGCCACCGCCCCACTGGATCATGCCGTTGCGAGCGTCTCCCTTCTCCCCGAACAGGTACGATGGTCCACACAGAGTGGGCTTGTTGAGCCAGAAGCCGTATTTCTCGAGCAGGACACGACTCACCGAGCCCATAACCTGGAACTGGCTGCGATGCCCACCTCGCGCCTCGCCCAGACTGATTTCAGCGACCGCCGTCCACGTTCCCAGTGAGGCGCGTGTCGGTACCATCCAGGCCTCCGTGAGATAGATTCCGTCGGACCTGTGCTCGGCGTGCAACTCGGCCACAGCCTCCCCGGCCGGATCACATACCGACACGACAACACGGGCATCCTCTACCGTGCCGCCCTGTGCGACGGTAACCTGCACGGTGAACCTGGGGCTCCAGCCGGTCTCGACGGGAGTGTCGTGGGCAGGATAGATGACGGCTACGTCCAGTGCACTTGGGGATGCTGGCAACGGCGTGGCCTTGCCGCCGATCAGGTTGCAGGCTGCCAGGAACAGGCAATGCAGCACGCTCAGGGCTCCGCGAAACGGGGGGAAGGAGGTCTTGCGCCGACAACCCGAGCAAGCTCTCTTGGCCATACCGGGCTCCTCTCTGGCCGAATGATGTCTACCCAGTCTCGGAGAGGCTCGGGCCGGCGTTGACGGGCTGTGTTCGTCGCATGTCATCCGGCAGGATGGACATTCTCTTCGCATCGGTCAAGCTCGTGGTCGAGGCGAGGCTGCCGACGTGGCGCGATGCGGGCCGGCTCACATGGATAGTGAGCGAGAGTATTCATCCCGACGGTCTGGTTGGAGTCGCTTGTTGAGAGCCTCTGCCACTACTACCCTGGCATCCGCCGTCAGGTTCAGCACTTACCGTGGGTGTCGGGTATCCCGGTCGTGCTTTCCGCCTGGGAGCCGAGCTAGTGGCCGGCGATGTCCCCGAAGCCGCATCCAGGGTCGCGGCGGGCTCCTGCGGCTCATGTATCGGGCCCCGTCCCTCCGGAACAACCACCGGGCGACCGCCGAGAGGAAGACTGATCGGCGGGGCTCGAAGATGAGAGCTGGCCCTTGACAAGAGCATCGGAATCGGGTATCCTGTAATTACAGGATTACAGCCCCCTCGCGCTGGTGGAACGTCCTTTGGGTGAGAAAGAGAGAGTGGGGCGAGAGGCCGCGACCGCGCGCGCGTTCACCGCGCGTGACGACACCAGTAGTTGGGGTGTTAACCATGTTGAGGGTACAACATGGAGATCAGGGGCGAGATCGATCGTTCTAGTCCGGTGCCGTACTACCACCAACTCCGTGAATCGATCGAAAGATCGATAGACGGGAAGAGGGTGGTTCCCCATACCCAGCTTCCCTCCGAAGCCGATCTGTGTGAGCGGTTCGGGGTTAGCCGGACGGTCGTCCGGCAGGCCCTTCTCGAGTTGGAGTTGAGCGGGCTGATATACCGCCGCAAGGGGCGTGGCAGCTTCGTCGCCCCACCCAAACTGCGTCGCCAGACCAGTGTGTTGACCAGCTTCACCCAGGACTGGCGCGAACGCGGAGCCCGTCCTGGATCTCGCGTGCTGAGCCAGGAGATGTATCCCGCGGGCCAGACCACGGCTCAGCATCTTCGAATCCCCCCTGGCAAGCCTGTCTTCCGTCTGAAGAGAGTCCGTCTGGTGAATGGCGAGGCGATGGTGGTGCAAACGGCCCATCTGAGCTTCGAGGGGTGCGAGCGGTTGGTGAGTGAGGACTTCGAGGACCAGTCGCTCTATGAGGTGCTCTCCACACGCTATGGGATCACGCCCTTCCAGGCGGAGGAAGAGTACGAAGCATCCGTCGTACGGTCCGGCGATGCGGCTTTGCTCAGTCTTCGTGCAGGCAGCCCGGTGATGATGGTCACGCGTACGACGTATCTCTCCGATCTGGTGCCGTTTGAGTTCGTGAGGTCTGTCGGTCGGGCAGACAAGTACCGATACGTCGGTTTGCTGCGGAGGGTGGAGAAGGTACCCAGTGCCATAGTGGACTGACCGGGGCTGATCACGAAGTGCACTGGGGGAGAGCGCTGTGGCGGCAAGACCGGGAACAGGCGAGGGCAGGCGTGTAAGGTGAGTAGCCGTGGATCGAAGCGAGTCTCGGTAGACCTGGATGAGTCCCGATCCGTGTCGGATTCGGGAGAGGCAGACACCAGGAGGTGAGTGTGGCAGCCAAGAAGAAGAAGAAGAAAGAGAAGAAGAAGCGAGTGCGCATCCTCACGGTGTGCGGGGTGGGGAGCGGCAGTAGCCTCATCTTGCGCATGTACACTGAAGACGTCCTGGAGGCATTGGGGCTTCGCTACAAAGTGGAAGCAGGGCAGGCGAGCGAGGCGCGCGGCACCAATGCTGACATCGTGATGTGCGCCACCGACTTCTACAGCGTCTGCAAGGGAAGCAAGGCGAAGGTGGTGCCCATCGCGAGGCTGACGGACAAGGACCTGATTCGGGAGTCATTGATGGGGCCTCTGAAGGAATTGGGATTCATAGAGGATACGGGGGAGCCGGGCTGAGCGCCACCGTCACCGGTCGCTTGCCCGCCGTTCGTGGGATCCACGTGCAGCCGGCTCTCGGCGCGTGGTAGCTCCAGAGTCGCACTGCTGATCAACTGTACTCTGGATGGAGGTACCTTGGGGAGGAGGTGAGGCCAACCGAGACGATCGCGGACTGTGTGTCTTGTGTTCGTGGCATCCTTCAATTGCGCTTCTATTCATAAGGAGGAACAGGGCATGGACATTCTACGAGCGATAGTCGATCTGATCATGAAGGACATCGTAGGTCAACCCGCGTTGCTGGTCGGTCTGATAGCGGTCGTAGGGTTGATGCTACAGAAGAAGTCGTTCGCGACCGTACTGGCCGGAGGCGTCAAGACCACTGTGGGCTATCTCATCATCGTCGGCGGTGCCGGCATGGTCGTGGGCGTCCTGGCCAACACTCTGTCTCCGCTCATTCAGTCAACCTTCGGGCTCACAGCGCCGGCGGCGGAGATGGGTGGCATCGGGTACACCAGGTTCCTGGCAGAGTGGGGTGGCTACGCTACCGTGGCGGTGGCTCTAGGCTTCGTCATCAACCTGCTACTGGCTCGCATCACTCCCTTCAAGTACATCTACCTCACGGGCCACCTGATGATCTTCCTGGCCGAGAACATCTTCATCGCCCTCTTAGCAGGCCTGGGCACAGATGTCAGTCCTGGGTTCCTGATCGTCGTGACCGGTATCATCTGCGGCGTATACTGGACTCTGCAGCCGGCCTACATGGACAAGCTCATGAAGCGCGTTACCGGCTCAGATGATCTGGCCTACGGGCACACCTCCTCGTTCAACTGCTGGCTGGCCGCGAAGCTGGGCAAGTTCGTCGGCTCACCGGAGGAGAGTGCCGAGGACGTGGAGCTTCCGGAGTCCCTCGAGTTCTTCAAGGACACGACGGTCTCTCTCGGCTTCGTGCTGGGGCTGGTGACGGTCGTGATCACACTGATCGCCGGGCCTTCGAGAGCGGGCGAGCTGAGTGGCGGCCAGAACTACATCATCTATGGTCTCATGCAGGGCCTCACCTTCGGAGCTGGTATTACCGTAATGCTCTACGGTGTGCGCATGATCATCGGTGAGTTGGTTCCGGCGTTCAGGGGACTGGCCAAGAGCGTGGTGCCCGGTGCCAAGCCTGCCCTCGACTGCCCCATAGTCTTCCCGTATGCACCGACGGCCGTTCTCCTGGGCTTCGTGGGCGCGTTCGTGTCCTTCCTGATCTGGATGGTCGTGTTCGGCGCGGTCGGCTGGGGTGTGATCATCCCGCCGATGATCATGCTGTTCTTCCCGGGCGGTGCCGGCGGTGTGTTCGGCAACAGCACCGGCGGATGGAAAGGAGCCATCCTGGGCGGCGTGATCTGCGGAACGCTGCTGGCCTTCGGGCAGCTCATAGTGGGCAACGCGTTGATGCCCTCGGTTCCGTACTACGCCATGCGCGACGACCCGGATGTGCACATCCTCAACTGGGTCATCGTCAAGGTCTCCGGGCTCTTCGGAGGCTAGTCCCGGGCGAGTTGGGCCTGTGGTAAGTCTCTGCCTAAGTGAGCTATCGCTCGAGGTGATAGCTCACTTAGTGCTTCAGAGAGAAGGTGGGAGCGGAAGGAGGCGAGAATGAGTGCAGAGCGCTACATTGAGGAGGTCAAACGGCTCGTCGACGAGGTCGAGCGCACGCAGATGGATAGCATCAAGCAGGCGGCCGAGTGGATCACCGGTTCGATGATACGTGGAGACCTGGTATACATCTTCGGGGCCGGGCATTCGCACATTCTGTGCTACGAGGTCTTCGCTCGGGCCGGCGATTTCCCCCACTGGCAGCCGATACTGGACCACGGGCTGGACTTCGGCGCGGGGGCTCGGCGCCAGGGTGGGTTCGAGCGGCTGCCCGGCTATGCCCAGTACGTGATCCGCGACTACGACATAGGGCCCGACGATGTGGTGATCGTGATCTCCAACTCCGGCAGGAACCCCGCGCCCGTGGAGATGGCGATGGAGGCGAAGGAACGGGGGGCCAGGATCATCGCACTGACCTCCATGGCCCACTCGTCCAGCGTCAGCCCGTTCAACCCGGCCGGCAAGCGCCTGTACGAGGTTGCGGATCTGGTGCTCGACAATGGCTGCCCTCCGGGTGACGCGCTGGTAGAGCTCGATGGACTTCCTCCCAGGGTGGGACCCGGGTCCACCGTGCTCGGGGCGCTCATCCTGAACGCTATCGTGGTCCAGGTGGCTCAGAATCTGCTGGATCGCGGGGAGACACCTGCAGTCGCAATGAGCGGCAATCTCGAGGGCGGGCAGGAGTTCAATCGGCGAGTGCTGGAACCGGTTCGGAAAAAGCTGGGCCACATCAGGCACATGTAGCGGGGCGACGGCTCGGACTCGACGCAACGCGCATACCTCCGGGCTGCGTTGAATCGGGGAAGGCTGGTACTGGCGAGAGCGTAGAGGTGACGGCGATCGCGCTCCGCAGTGCCACGGGCCCACGCTCCGTTCCGTGCGGCCGTGTCCTCCCGACGATCGAGCGTCCGGATTCGACGGTCGAGTCGTCGAGGTCGGTGGGCGCCGCCGGGGTCTGAGACGACGGTACCCGCTGTTCGGTCGGGCAGAAGGCCATGGCTTGCTCGTGAGCTAGGTGGAAGCTGATCGTGTGGGCAGACCGATCACCGAAGGTCCGCGCACGGGAACGTACAACTCCGTAGCCTCGGTGTGGGCGGTGCTGTACTCGTGAGGAGGTGGTCTTGCGCGGCCTCGCGGGTAGGAGTATAGTTGAAGGAGCGCTCGGGGTGGTGCGACTGGTTGCGGGAGCGGCCCCCGCGGAGGGTATGCTGAATGCAGGGCCCGTGTCCCATCCCGGGCGGAGGAGAGGGATAAGGTGTCAGCTCTGACGGACATGCTCAGCAGGAACATGATCGCTCTGAAGGTGGACGCGCGGGATTGGAAAGAGGCCGTACGGGCGGCCGGGAAACTGCTGGTCGACTCTGGCTGCGTCGAGCCGCAATACGTTCCGGCCATGATTCGGATGGTGGAGGAGATCGGTTCCTACATAGTGATCGCTCCCGGCGTCGCCTTGCCTCATGCGAGGCCGGAGGAGGGAGCTAAGAAGGCGTGCATGAGCCTCGTCACCCTGGATCGCGCCGTGAGCTTTGGTCATCAGGACTACGACCCGGTCACCATGGTGATCGCATTCGCAGCTCCCGAAAAGGAAGGACACCTCGAAGCTCTCAAGGAGGTGGCCAGGCTGCTGGAGCACACCGATCGAGTGAGCAGGCTGAAAGGCGCCTCCTCAGTCGATGAGGTGCTGGAGATACTGGAAAGGCCGCAGGGCTAGGATACAGGCTGGGGTCGCGGAGGCGGCCCGTTCGGATGTACGGAGGTTACGGCGCAAGGAGGTGATTCGAGGTTGGATCCCCAGATGATAGTGGTGAGGGCCGGAAGGATCATCACGCCTCTACAGGACTTGCGGGACGCGGTGGTTCTGATTGAGGGCAGCAAGATTGTGGCGGTGGGACGGCAAGACCATATCGCGGTCCCTGATGATGCCCGGTTGATAGACGTAGGTGACAGGATCGTGGCGCCGGGTTTCATCGACATTCACCATCATGGTGCCATGGGCGTCTACGCTGCCGAGGGCGTGGGCGCCATCAGGAAGATCGCTCAGTACCTGGTGAAGAGCGGCACGACCGGTTGGCTTCCGACCGTGGCCTCGGTGCCCGGCATAGATGTCTTCGAGGGCATCAAGGCGATAGTGGCTTCGAGCAAGAATGGGACCGGTGGGGCAGACCTCATTGGCATCCACATGGAAGGACCCTATCTGGCTCCCAAGCGAATCGCGGGTCATGATGAACTCGACGTGGCTTTGGAGGGCCCGACTGTCACGGGGTTCAGGCGGTATCTCGAGGCGACCGAGGGAACCCTGAAGCTGATGGGCATCGCTCCCGAGTTGGAGGGAGCCTTGGACGTGATCCGCGAGATGCGCCGCGTGGGAGTGGTGCCGGCAGTGGCCCACACGAAGGGAACGTACGAGCACTTCATGAAGGCGGTGGAGGCAGGGGCCAGACACGTTACGCACACGTACAACGTCATGACTGGCTTCCACCATCGCAAGCCGGGGGTGGTAGGTGGGGCGCTCACCTGTGACCAAGTGACCGCCGAGGTCATCGCCGATGGCTATCACGTGTCTCCGGTGGCCATGGATGTTCTCGTACGCTGCAAGGGGGTCGACAAGCTGGCCGTGATCACGGACAACGTGCCGCTGTCGGGTTTGCCCGACGGCAAGTACGAGATGTTTGGCCGAAAGATCATCAAGGAGAATGGCATCAGCCGGTTGGCGGGTACCACGCCGGATCAAGACAACACGATGGCGGGTAGCGAATGGCCGATGAACCACAATGTCCACAATCTGATTGATCTCGTGGGCGTGTCGCTTCGCGATGCCGTTCGAATGGGGACTCTGACGCCGGCGACCATCATCGCGGTGGACGACCAGAAAGGCAGCATCGAGCCGGGCAAGGACGCCGACCTGGTTGTGGTCGACGAGCAGGTACGGGTGTACCTGACGATGGTCAGGGGTGAGATACTCTTCGAGGCGGCCCCGAGCGAGGTCCGGTAGCCAGGTGCGGACGGAGGATCCTCGTTCGCAGCAGCCGCGAGTATCTTGGCCAATCGGAGGCAGTGGAACCCGGTGAGCGGGGTCTACGCGGGGTGCGCTTGGAGGGTCTTGTGCAGCCTCAGCACCCGCATTCCAGGTGGATGCTATGTCTGATCGTACGAGAGAAGGAGGGGCGGTGTGTTTCCGATAACGCTTAGATCGATTCTGGAGAGCGTGCACTGGCTTGGGCACGCGGGTTTCAAGATAACGGGGAAGAGGGTGATCTACATCGATCCGTGGCAGTTGAAGGCCCCGGAGGTCGGGGACATGATCTTGATCACCCACGGCCATCACGATCACTGTTCTCCGGACGACGTGAAGTGGCTGCGCAAGGGCTCGACCGTGATCGTGGCGCCAGCCGACTGCGCTGACAGGTTCGAGGGGGATATCCGGACGGTCAAACCCGGCGATACGCTGACGGTCAAGGGCGTGACCATCGAGGTAGTTCCGGCCTACAACATCGACAAGGCTTTCCATCCTCAGCGCGAGGGCGGAGTCGGCTACGTCGTGACTACTCCGGAGGGGATGCGGGTGTATCATACCGGTGACACCGACCTTATCCCTGAGATGGAGCAGATCGAAGCCGACGTGGCTCTGCTGCCGGTGGGGGGTAAGTACACCATGGACGCGGCGGAGGCAGCAAAGGCCGCGAACCTGATCAAACCCAAGCTGGCCATTCCCATGCACTGGGGAACCATAGTCGGCTCGCGCGAGGACGCCGAGAAGTTCAAGGAACTCTGTGAGGTTCCGGTGAGGATCCTCAAGCCCGAGCCGTAGCAAGGACAGCCCGGCAGCCTTGAAGGCAAGCCACGCCTGAAGTGCGCAAACAAGGTGCCGGGCACTTTCCGAAGTGGCCGGCACCTTGCTGCCCCCCCTGGAGTGCCCCTTGATTGAAGGTCGGCCGATCTTCCCCCCCGCGACGCGGGGGGGAATGAGGGGATCTGGCCAAGCATCCAGAGCTTGTCGGGCGTTGCGGCTGGGGTGGTCGGGGTCCTGGAAAGCACGGACCGGCCGGGCATGAAGTGCCCGACCTACGTAACAACGCCGGATGAATCCGGCTTCAAGCCTCCGGCAGAGGCCGCTTCACGGAGCGCTGTTCTGTAGCCTGCCGATTCATCGGCAGGCGGTCTCTTCTTCCTCACCTCACTTGCCCGCAACTGACCACTCGTGGTATAGTAGCTCCAGTACCGAGCCGGTTGGACGAGCGAGTTTGCGATGGCCTGACGTTGCACGGATCCTGAGCCGGCAATCATCGAATGTGGAAAGCAGCAGCGAAAGGTGGGGGGTAGGAATGGAATCGACCGGCGTGTGTAGTCTGATACCGGAACTCGTGGATCAGCACTTGGATCTCTTCGCTTGCCCGGCGTGCGGCGGAGCCATGGCAGTGACCGAGGACCGTTGCTCGATGGAGTGTTGCGACTGCGGCCAGACCTTCGGGTCCGAGGCAGGCATCCCCCTGCTCTTCTGGCCCAACGAGTGGGATGAGGCCAAGGAGGACGTCACCGAGAAGATCAAGGCCTTCTACGAGGAGACGCCTTTCCCGAACTACGATGATCTGGATTCCAAGTGGAGCCTCAGAGAGAAGGCCAGGAAGGGAGTCTTCGCGCGACTGCTGGACGAGCAGATCCCCCACGGCACCAAGATACTGGAGGTAGGCTGCGGTACGGGACAGCTCAGCAACTTCCTGGGCATGACCTGGGGTAGGACCGTCTTCGGGGCGGACCTGTGCCTCAACTCCCTGAAGCTGGGGCAGGGTTTCCGGGGACGAAACCAGATCGACCAGGTCGGCTTCCTGCAGATGAACCTCTTCCGTCCCGTGTTCAGGCCGGGCAGTTTCGATCTGGTGATCTGCAACGGCGTGCTGCATCATACCAGCGATCCCCATCTCGGGTTCCAGTCCATCTCTGGACTGGTCAAGGAGGGGGGCTTCATCCTGGTGGGCCTGTACAACAGCTACGGCCGGATCGCCAATGACCTCAGGCGCTCCCTCTTTCGGTTGTCGGGCAATCGCCTCACGTTTCTGGACCGTCGTCTCAGGCGGAAGGATCTGAGCGATGTGAGGAAGCGCACCTGGTTCATGGATCAGTATCGCAATCCGCACGAGTCGGCTCACAGCATCGGGGAGGTGCTCGAGTGGTTCGATGAGGAGGGCTTCGAGTTCGTGAACAGCATCCCGAAGTCGAGGGCCGGGAGCGCCTTCTCGGCGGAGGAGCAACTCTTCGAGCCCGATCGTGCGGGTGGGAAGGTCGATCACTTCCTGGTTCAGATGGGAATGCTGCTCAGCGGTGGCAGAGAGGGCGGCTTCTTCATCATGATCGGGCGCAAGAAAGCGTAGATCCGGGTCACCAGAGAGAATAGGAGACGCGTGGATGATGGCACCAGAATTCCCGGCCTTCGTCAAGAGCCTGCCTGAGGCCGTTCTGTCGGTTGATGGTCTGCGTGGGTGGCTGCTCCAGAGTAAGTCGGGGGAGCTGCTCTTCATTGAGGCGCAGAAGGACGTGGACATGCCGCTGCACGCCCACTGCGACCAGTGGGGTTTCGTGGTCGACGGCAAGGTCGACCTGACCATCGGGGACGATACCAGGACCTACGTCCGTGGCGATTCGTATGTGATTCCTGCCGGCACCGAGCACGGTGGCAAGATCCACGCGGGTTTCCGGGCGGTTGACTTCTTCACGGACCCGGACCGGTATCTGCCGCGCGGGTAGTCCTGCCCTGGGGCGCAAAGCGCTTCGGCAGGAGGCTCGAGCTTCTGCCGGCCTCCCCGGGCGAGATCGATGGCGCCCGTGAAGGGCGTGCGGCAGCGCGCCGTCGCTGGCACCGCCGGGAGCGGAAGGGACGACGGATGGCCCGAATCGACAGAGATGACATTCGCGCTAAGGTGGTCCGGCTCCTGGAGGGCGCGGCTGATGCGCAGGTTTTCGATGCCGGGCTGCACGCCCTGCTGTGCTCGTGGGGCAAGGAGAGCGATTCTGCCGGCGCTGCCAGGTTCATCCCCGGAATGGGCGAGAGCTACGGGGTCTCGGTCCCCGTCCTGCGCCTCGTCGCCGCCGAGTTGGCCAAGTGGGGCCGCAAACACCCGGATTGGGCCTTCGCCCTGATCGAGAGGTTGTGGCATCACGGGTCTCGGGAAGAGCGGGTGGTGGCCGCCAAGATGCTGGAGCGCCTGGGCAAGGCTCAGTGGGAGCGCACCCTGGAGACCGCCTCCGGATTCGTGGGTACGATCCGCAACTGGGAGGAGTGCGACCAACTGGGCTGCTTCGGCCTGCGCAAGGTCGTGCAGCGCCACCCGGAGGCCGTGCTGCCTCGGTGCGCGGAGTGGGTGCAAGACGAGGACAGGTGGACGCGGCGCCTGGGCGTGGTGGTGCTCACGAGCCTGCCCAAGGGCAAGGGCTACCTTCCCACAGGCGATGAGTTCGCCGTGCTGGATCAGGTGATGGCCGACGGGGCGCGGGAGGTGCAGGACGCAGTGGCTTGGGCGCTCAGGGAGATCGGTGACGATCACCCGGCAGCGGTGGCCGATTACTTGCGCCGTCACGCCCCCGGTGCGGGTCGCTCTACCCGGCGCATCATCAAGCAGGCCATGAAGGTGCTGCCGGAGGATGACCGGCAGGCGTTGCTCCGTCTACTGGAACAGTGAAGGCCGGTCGGCTTCGTCGGTGAGTGCTCGTCGATGCGATCTGGGGCCTGAGCGTGCGGCCGCCTGGTTCGGTACCGTAATCAGGGCGGAAGCCGAGGGGTCTCTAGATTGGGCCTGATGGGCGCATCTGCTGTCGATGAGCCTTGGCATCGGGCATTGGCAACCGGGGCAGGAGACCTTCGGCGGAGGTGATGGATGAGAGACTCGGCCGTGTGCACATTCCTGCTGGTGACGGCCTGCCTCGCATTCTTTGCTGTTGCGTGCTCCCCTGCGTTGGCGAAACCCTCCCGTCAACCGGAGCCCGGTCTGGATGCCGTGACCGTGCCCACCACCGCTCGCCGCGACGAATCGGCAGCATCGGCCCCGACGCGCGGTCTTGGGCCTCTGGCCGCCGGCGGTATCGAAGCGGTCTGGGTCAACGAGGGCGGCGACAAGGTAGCGCAGGGAGAACTGCGCGCCACCTGTGAACATCGCGATGTGCACAACTCGGTATGGGATGGGGCGTCCGTGTCGTTGTTCGGGGCGCGCAACGAGGTGGTGGCCTTCAATTTGGTGCTCGAGGCGCCCAGGGCCAACGCGGTCAACGTGAGCGTCTCTCTGTCCTCGTTGGCCGGCCCGGGTGATGCCAGCATCACCACCAGATACGCTGCAGGAGATGAAGTGTTCGACTACGTCGGCCGCAACATCGAGCTGTTCTATGTGCGGTATCTGGAGATCAGAGGGCTGAGTACCGACCTGGCCTACGGCGTGTACGATGAGCGACACATCCCACGGCGATGTCGCCGCCCGTATGAAGGAGAAGGGTGCGGCACAGGTACGTGGGAGGATCGGCCGTGCCACAATGCGCTCTACCCCGACATCGCAGTGCCGCTGGAATTCCATTCGCCTTTCACCATAACTGCGGGCACCAATCAGTCCATCTGGGCCGACGTCTACATCCCCAAAGCGGCGACCGCGGGTAGCTACAGCGGCACGATCGCGGTGGCCGAGGATGGGGTGCTAATCTGGGAGATCCCCGTGCACTTACGGGTCCGCGATTTCGGGCTGCCGGACCTGCCGAATGCCCGAACCATGGTCTTCTTCAGCTCGGAGGACATCAATGATCGCTACCTTGGGGATGCGTATCCCCCGCCGGGTACCGCTCTGTACGCCCGGTCCGTCGAGCTGGCCGACCGGCACTTCCAGCTCGCTCACCGCCACAAGATCTCGCTCATCGACGGCGAGTCCGAGATCGGGCAGATGGACGCGGCCTGGACCTCTCGTTTGAACGGTGAGCTCTTCACCGCGGCCAGGGGCTACGACGGCATCGGAGCCGGGGTGGGCAACGGCGTGTACTCCATCGGCACGTACGGCAGTTGGTCGTGGCAGGGTGGTTCCGAGGCGGACATGTGGGCCAACACCGATGCGTGGGTAGAGTGGTTCGATGCCGGTGCGTTCGCCACGCCCACCGAGTACTTCCTCTACCTCATCGATGAGTCGGACGACTACCCCCAGATCGAGCAGTGGGCACAGTGGATGGACAACAATCCGGGTCCCGGGCGGCGGCTGCCTTCGATGGCGACGATTTCGCTTCCTGAAGCCGTTGCTCGTGCGCCCCACCTGGATGTCCCGACCAGCGGCGCATCCATTGGGATCACGTCAGAGTGGGAGTACGCGCTAGAGACGCAGAGGACGGACCCGGCCACGCGCTTCTTCATGTACAACGGCAGTCGCCCGGCCTCCGGCAGCTTCGCCACAGAGGATGACGGAGTGGCCCTGCGAGAGCTGGCCTGGGGGCAGTACAAGAAGGGCGTGGATCGTTGGTTCTACTGGCAGTCCACGTACTACACGAACTTCCAGTGCTATGGCTACGAGGACCCCACGGGCCAGACCAACGTCTTTCGACGAGCGCAGACCTTCGGCTGCTACTCAGAGGACGATTCGGTGCTGGGCGAGACCGGCTGGAACTACTTCAACGGCGACGGAGTTCTGTTCTATCCCGGTACGGATACTCGCTACCCGGGCGACAGCTACGGCGTGATGGTACCCTTCGCCTCGCTGCGGCTGAAGCACTGGCGGCGTGGGGTGCAGGATGTGGACTACCTGACCATGGCAGCCGCCATCGATCCGGTGCGCACCCGGGAGGTCGTCGACGCGATGATCCCTGAGGTACTGTGGGAGTACGGCGTAGAGGACCCGGACGACCCGACGTGGGTGCGAACGGACATCAGTTGGCCCACCGACCCGGACGAGTGGGAAGCCGCCCGGTCCGAACTGGCGGACATCATCGAGGCCGGTTCTTCGCGCGAGACAGGGATCTATCTTCCGGTCGTCGTCATGGGCGAGAGTCGTCCGGAGGGCGCTCGGGTGGCCAGAGTCCCTCCTGGCATCATTGACCATGACCGGGCCAGGCGGATGCGTCGATTGACCGGCCTGGAGTAGGTGGTGTCCGGCGAGCATGCCACAGGTCTATGGATGGGGAGCCAAGCGGAGGGTTGCATGCCCGACGAGAGAACGACCCTGGCGGCGCCGTGTGGTCTCTACTGCGGGGTCTGCCGCAACAAGCTGGTCGCGGAGGTGTGCCACGGCTGCGGCTGCCAGTGCGGAGAATGTGCGGCTGCGGCTCATCGTGATGCCTGCGCCGTCTACCGCTGCTGCGTGGGAGAACAGCAACTGCGGAGTTGCGCCGATTGCGACGATTTCCCTTGCACCCGGCTGATACAGTTCAGTTGTGATCCCATCTGGCGAACTCACCGCCCGATTCTGGAGAACCTCCGCCGGGTCCGGAGCATCGGGGTCGAGGCCTGGTTGAACGAGCAGGAAGAGTACTGGGCCGATCAGGTGCGACAGGAGAGGTGGCTGCGACTGGCGAGTCAGTGTGAGGCCGAGCGTCGGGAGGTCTACGGGTAGGGTGGGGCAGCGGGATCGGTGGATTGGGGAAGGTTAGAGTCAGCCCTCAGAAGCTTGGCTTCTGTGCCGTCCGCCAAGAGGGGATTCTGGGAGGCACCATGCTGGAACTTGAGGACCAGGCGCTGGCCAGTTGCTGCGGACTGTACTGCGGGCTTTGCCCCCGCTATCAGTCCAAGGCGCCCAGTCGCTGCGTCGGTTGCCATCTCGGCGATCAGCACTCCTACTGCAGCGTCTACCGCTGCTGTGTGATCAAGCGCGGGCTTCACACCTGCGCCGAGTGCGACGACTACCCGTGCGAGAGACTCCTGCGGGTTCTGGGGGTGGAGCAGGGGCTGGATAGCTTCATCAGTCATAGGCCTGCGATCCCCAACCTCGAGCGGATCAGGGAGATTGGGTTGGAGGGCCATCTGGAGGAGCAGCGGGAGCGACGCCTGTTGGTGGAGCATCTTCTGGAACTCTACAACGAGGGGCGCTCGATGAGCTTCTACTGTCGTGCGTGCGCTCTCCTGCCCCCGCGGGTGATCCGGGATTCGTTGCTCGAGATGGAGGGGAAGCTGGAACGCGAGGAGGTGGATGGGGCCGACCTCAAGGCCAAGGCGAAGGCGATGAAGGCACTGATTCAGCAGCGCGCGTCGGAGGCCGGGATCAGCCTGAAGCTGAGGAGAAAGCCTCGGGAGTGACACCTATCCCGGCAGCGGTCCGGATCGTAGCTCGCATCTGAGCTCTGATCGGGTCTCATGGTGCTGACCGGCCCCCATTCGTGCGATTACGGATACTCGTGCTATAATGCCTCCAGATCCGTCTGGAGGTATCGTATGTCTGGTGGAATCACCATCGTCGGTCTGGGTCCCGGGGATCCGGGACTCCTTACAGTAGAAGCCATGCAGGTCATGGAGCGGGCTTCGGAGGTCTATCTGCGGACTCGCAGGCATCCTACAGTGACCTCGCTCCCGCCGCATCTGGAACTCCGTTCCTTCGATGATCTGTACGAAGCGTCTGTGGGATTCGAGGAACTCTACGAGGCGATCGCACGGCGCGTGTTGGAACTGAGCGGCCGGCCCGAAGGCGTGGTCTACGCTGTGCCGGGCCACCCGCTCGTGGGTGAGACGTCGGTTCGTCGCATCATCGCTCTCGCGGCAGAGGATGGGACTTGCGTTCGCATCGTTTCCGGTGTGAGTTTCGTGGAGCCGGTGGTTACCGCGCTGAAGATCGACCCCTTCGATGGGCTGCAGATCGCGGATGCCACCGTCCTGGCCGGCCGCTACCACCCGGGCCTGGACCCCGACCAGGCTGCCCTGGTCGTGCAGCTCTACGACAGGGACGTGGCTGCGCAGGCCAAGCTCACGCTCATGAATCTGTACCACGATGACCATCCGGTCACGCTGATCCACGCTGCAGGCACGGAGGATCAGGAGTTGCACACCGTGCCCCTGTTCGAGCTCGACCGTCAGGATGGGATCGAGCACCTGACCTCCCTGTACATACCGCCTCTGGAATCGCCCGGGTCTCTGTCCAGCTATCAGGACATCGTGGCGCAGCTCAGGGCACCGGAGGGCTGTCCCTGGGATCGGAAGCAGACGCACCAGACCCTGAGGAAGCACCTGCTGGAGGAGACCTACGAGGTGCTGGAGGCCCTGGATGCGGAGGACGGCGACGAGCTGTGCGAGGAGCTGGGAGACCTCATGCTGCAGATCCTGCTCCACGCCCAGATCGCCACGGAGGAGGGGGAGTTCAAGCTGATCGATTCGATCGGCGGTGTGATCGCCAAGCTGATCCGTCGCCATCCCCACGTCTTCGGCACGCTTCAAGTCGATGGTGCGGACGAGGTGCTCAGGAACTGGGAAGAGATCAAGAAGCACGAGAAGGGCGACGATTTCACCACCGCCCTGGCAGGCGTATCGGAACTGTTGCCGGCCCTGGCACGGTCGCAGGAACTGCAGGATCGCGCCGCTCGCGTGGGATTCGACTGGGACGACGTCAAGGGTGTTCAGGCGAAGGTGGATGAGGAGCTCCGGGAACTTGACGAGGCGCGGAATCTGGATGAGCGACAGTCGGAGCTGGGAGACGTCCTCTTCAGTCTGGTGAACCTGGCGCGGTGGATCGACGTCGATGCGGAGAGCGCCCTGCGACAGGCCAACGATCGCTTCGCGAGACGGTTCGCCGAGATAGAGAAGCGGGCGGACGCGTTGGGCCGTCGCCTCCTGGACATGACCGTCGATGAGATGGAGGAACTCTGGCAGGCAGCGAAGTTGGACCTGGAGGAGTGATAGGGAGAGCCTCAACCCGGTGACGGCCGGGCCTGAATGACCGCCCCTTGCGGGCAGGATCTCTCTCACTGCGGCTGCGCCACTGATGCGTTGTGTGTCTCCGGCGCAAGCCTCCCCGGGTGGGAGAGAGGCCCGTGGCGAGAAGCTCGCCGGCGAGCCTGGACGGCCCGTCGCGATCCAGATGGCCCAACCTAGACCTGATAGGGAGCTTCCTGCAAGGGAACGGGCCAACTGACCGGGTCGGCGCTGTGTAGCAGTTCGTTGTCCCGGGCGGCAGTGGCGAAGGCGATCAGGTCCAGTGCATCCGTGGTTTCGGTTTGCGAGCGCAGGTACTCGAATCCCGCTTCTATCCCCTTCTTCACCTGTTTGGCAGCCGGTACGATGAAGGGGGGAGTCAGTGCCACGAACTCCTTCCTCCCGTCCGCCCGTTGCACCCGGGATCCGAAGTAGACCCAGTTCTGGTCGGACCCCGGTCGGTCAACCCCGTCACCCTGGCGATGCCCCTCCACGAAGACAAGGTCCATCTCCCAGCCGGTCATGGAGATGATCTTGAGATTATCCTTCTCTTGCCAGACGTCGAGGGGCTCGAACCACGTGCGGGGCGCCAATCGGTTTGGCAGGTACCGTCTTCGGGTCTCTACCCACAGGCGCACGCCCTTCTCACCCAGCGCTCGCAGAAGCGTGGAGAAGTCCACGGCGTTCCAGTAGGAGAGGAAGGGAAGGGGCGGCGTCTTCTCGTCGTCGCGCGAGACCCAGGCCCGGTCGGCAGCAAAGAGACAGCGACGCTGGGTGAAGTACAGGCCACCGTCTGCGCCCGCCAGGGACGTGTCCCTCGCGACCGGCCACTCGAAGAGGAAGGACTCGTCGTGGAAGGTGATCGGGTGGCGTATCTCGAACCTCTGCTGATTCATCTGCATGGCAGCGGAAGTCGCGGCGAAGGAATAGGTGCCTCCTCGCTTTCGCTTCGTCTCCGCGTCCAGGAAGTACGAGATGCGACCCTGAGTTAGATGATAGAGCAGCCGCCGGAGATAGCCCGCCGGCGACCAGGCCTCCGCTGCTGTGAACGGCAGGTCGAAGGTCCACGGATCGTCTTGCTCCTTGCGAACAGTGCGCACGTACTCCGCAGCCTCCGGCTGCCCGGCGAGCGGCGGCAGGTCGGCAGAGAACCTCTTGACATGCTCGGGGAGATCGAAGGGCACCTCGGTGTCCTCTTCTCCGAAGAGGCGCAGGGCGATGCTCCAGTCTTCCGGGGTCTTGTCTCTTGTGCCCATGTCGGTCTTGGGAGGCGCATCGGGCACTCGGAAGCCACATCTGTGACAGAAACGTGCGCCTTCGCCGAGCTTGGCTCCACACTTGGTACAGAACATGACGCCTCCTTACTGCCGGAGTCGCTGAGGGATTCCTCAGGGGCCGAGCACCGGAGGAATCGATGCCCGTGCGAGTGCCGGCCAACGTACCGCTCCGGCTTTCGTCGTGTCACTCCTTCCCGTTGTCTTGCTTCTGCTCCGACCGGGATAAGTCATCGTAGATGGCCACGATGCGATTCCTGTACTCGTCCGGCGCCTCGATGTGGCCCCATCCCCTGCGAAGCTGGTAGATGCCGTCGTAGGCCGAGTCGCGGTAGCTGATCATCACGTGGGGGATGCCCCGATCGGTGAGTATCGAGTCGAGCAAGTGGGCCTGAACCGGGTTGTCCAGGATGAGGATCTTCTTGAACTCTGCCATTCTCGACCGTCCTTCAACTGGGACTGGTTAGCGCGGCCAGCAGCCACGGAGAAGCCACTAAGATCTACTCCCATTGCACCAGGATTCGCGGCAGGCTTCCACGATGATCCCGCTCTGGACGAGGGTCCAGGCGATCACGCCCCAGAGCAGGCTGTCGCGTTGTGTCTACACTGCCCCTCGCGTCGGCGCTCCAGGTCGGGATCCGAAGTGCGCTATCCCGCCTCCGCCGGAGGGAAGATCTTGCCCGGATTGAGGATGTCTAACGGATCGAAGAGCTTCTTGATGCGTCGCTGAACGTCGATCAGCACCGGACCCAGGACCAGGGGCAGGTAGTGAGAACGCTTGGAGCCCACGCCGTGCTCTCCACTGATGGTACCTCCCAGCCCGGCCACGGCCGTGTATAGCTCAGTCAGTATGCGTGGGAGCTGCTCCTGCCACGCCTCAGGGGAGGTCTCCGGATTCTTCACGATGTGGATGTGAAGGTTGCCATCTCCGGCATGGCCGAAACAGGGCATCAGCACGTCGTACTTCTGTGAGAGCCGCTCCAGTTCGGGCATCAGATCAGGTATCTGGGCCATGGGCACGACGATGTCCTCTATGCTTTGCACCGGGCAGATGGCCAGGAAGGCCTCCGCGATCTCCTGTCGGACGCGCCACATGCGCTTCTCGGTGCTCGGGGTGTTGCCCACGTAGACGTCGAGGGCGCCGAGATCCAGACACAGGTCGATGATAGCGTTATACTCCGTGTCGACCTGTTCCTGGCTGGTGCCATCAACCTCGATGAGCAACATGGCTCCGATGTTGGGGTGAGGTGGACGCTCCCCAAGGTATTCGTATACGGTCTTGACTGCGAGGGGGCCCATGAACTCGAGCGATGTGGGGAGCACGCGTCCCTGGGTCATGATCTTGGGCGCAGCCCCAATGGCGGAGGGCACGTCTTCGAACGGTATCAATAGGACTACCCGAACTGTGGTCTGGGGCAGCAATCTAAGCGTGATCTTGGTGAAGACCCCCAAGGTGCCCTCTGAACCAACGAGGAGGCTGATCAGATCGTAGCCGGTGACGTCCTTGACCCGTTTCCCCCCCAGCCGAACGATCTCTCCTGTGGGCAAGACGACCTCGAGTCCCATGACGTAGCGCCCGGTAACGCCGTACTTGATCGCTCGCCCGCCGCCGGCATTCTCGGCCACGTTACCGCCGATGCTGCAGAGTTCCACGCTCATGGGATAACCGGCGTAGAAGAGTCCGTGCTCCCTAACGGCGGAACTGAGCTCCCCGGTAATGACGCCAGGCTCGACCACGGCGACCATGTTGTCGCGATCGATCTCCACAATGCGGTTCATGCGCTCCGTCGAGAGCAGGATGCCGCCGTGTACGGGTACCGCGCCGCAGGAGAGGCCTGAGCCGGCTCCGCGTGGAGTCACCGGGATACGCTCGCGATTGGCCAGCTTCATTATCTCCGATATCTGTTCGGCGGTGTCGGGCTTGACTACTACGTCGGGCATGTGAGCGTGCTCTTCGCCCGGCACCTCGTCGTGAGAGTAGTCGAGCATGCGGTCTGGTGCGTCGTACAGGATGAAGGATGCTCCAACGATGTCGCTCAGCTCACGGATCAGGTCCGGAGTCACAGACTGATAAGGGGATTCTGGTGGGTTGGTGTGCGTCAAGGATTCCTCCTTCGTTGGCGTGCAGGGACGCGAAAGCAGGAGTTGGATGTGAGTTTCGCGCCAGTCCGCCGTCAGAATGTCGCTCGCATTGTTGGCAGTATAGCACTGATCGACGCAGGTCACAAGAGGCGTTCCTGTTGTGGGGTGCGCATGCTGAGCGAGCTTCGGCAGACCCGCGCCCGCCCGAGAGGAGGCCGTGGTGTACCAGAACGTTGCCGCGTTGCAGGAGGGGGAAGAGAGACACAGATCCGGGCGGGTTTTCGGTTTCGACTCGTGGTCAAAACGCTTGACAAACGATCGCCGACGTAGTATAATGTTAACGGTAACGGTCACGATCCCGGTCACGGTCACGGGACAAGTGACAATATGGCTTGGGAGTGTTCAATGGCGAGGATGACGATTAGGGACGTTGCAGCGGCGGCCGGTGTCAGCCGACAGACGGTCTCGCGGGTCCTGAATGATAGGCCGGACGTGGCGGATGAGACCCGTCAGCGGGTGTGGCGGGTGATCCAAGAGCTGGGCTACCGGCCCAGTGCGATAGCGCGCAGCCTCGTGTCCAAGAAGACGAGCAGCCTGGGGCTGATCACCGCCGACTTCAGCGACTACTTCTTCACGCAGGTCATCATCGGCGCGGAGATGGAGGCCAGGCGGTCGGGATATTACTTCCTTCTGGGTAGCACGGAGCGGAATCCTGAGGACGAGCCGGAGTACGTGCGGCTGCTTACGGAGCGCCAGGTAGATGGGATTCTCTTCGCCAGACCGAGCACGGAAGGGGAGAGCAAACACCTGCTCGCTCTGATCCGGGAGGGCGTGCCCTTGGTGACGACCGCATATCGGGTGCCAGGGGAGCGGCTGATGGTCGTGGATGTGGATAACGTGGATGGTGGGTTGCAGGCGACCGAGTGTCTGATACAGGCGGGCCATCGGCGCATTGGGATGATCGCCGGGCCGGAGAGCTGGAAATCGGTCGATGACCGGGGTCGAGGTTTCCGGCTGGCTCTGGAGCGAGCAGGCCTGGAGTCGGTCGAGGCTCGGGTGGAGAGCGGGGACTGGTCCTATGGCGGTGGATACGAGGCGATGAAGCGGCTTCTGACCCGCTCTCCCGAGATAACCGCTGTCTTCTCACAGAACGACCGCATGGCCATCGGTGCGATGAAGGCCCTGCGAGATGCTGGTAGGCGACTACCCGACGACTTGGCGGTCGTTGGATATGATGATATCCCCGCAGCAGCCTACGTAGATCCGCCGCTGACGACCATGCGCCAGCCGATGCGGAAGGTTGGCGAGATTGCTGCGCGTCGTCTGATTGAACTCGTCAACGATCCCACTTTGGAGAGAGAAGAGATTCTGCTCAAGGCGGAGCTGGTACGCCGGCGCTCGTGCACTGGATAGACCCAGCGTCGCCGACGGGAGAGTGGCATCGAGGCTCGAAAGGAGCTTGCCTATGGCCAAGCGGTGAGGACCCGAGCAGGGGCTTCAGAGACGGGACCTCGCTCTGCCTCAGAGCGATCGTGGGTCAAGGCAGCCGACGGCAGGAAGTGCTGACCAGCGGACAGATGGGGTGCCGGGATGGCCCCCGGCACCCCATACGACAAGACGTATCCTCAAGGGATGGCGCCTTGCACAGCAGGATTGTAGCACACTACGCGTCTCCGCTCAACTGAGCTACGTCTTGGAAGCGTCCCCCAGCCAGACTTGCCCCCGGCAGTCCCAGGAGGTGGTGAGTATCGATCGATGAAACAACGTTCGAGCGTACCGGTTGCTCATCTCTTGAACATGTGCCCAAGGAGGAGACGCAATGTCTGACAGGGTAACGAGGAGACAGTTCGTGAGAGGGCTGGTAGTCGCCGCCGGCAGCGGCGTGCTGGCCGCCTGCGCGCCCAAGACCGTGAAAGAGACGGTTGTCGTCGAGAAGCCCGTGAAGGAGACGGTTGTCGTTGAGAAACCCGTCAAGGAGACGGTCGTCGTAACCGAGGAGAAGGTAGTAACGGCTACGCCGGCACCCGCTAAGGCAGCCATTGTGACCATAATGCACGATCGCAAGGAGCTGAACGAGGATCAGGAGGCCCAGTTCGAGGCTGACCACCCCGAGATCCAGATCGAGTTCGTTGATCACGATGTGACGCGGTTTGTGGCCGACTACGCGGCGGGCCGACCGGCGGATCTGCTGCGCGTGCAGGCACCATCCATTCCCCAGTTCCTGGCCCGGGGCATGCTGTTCAACCTTACTCCCTACTTCGAGGCCAGTGACGTGCTACGCCCGGACGATCTGGCGCCGGCCAACGATTACTACAAAGCGCTTGGACCGTTCAACATCGGCAGCGGCCTGATGTACGGCATGTGCAAGGATTGGTCGCCCGACTTCACGGTCTACGCCTACAAGACGGCGTTCGAGGACGCAGGGGTGGAGGTGCCGGACCATACCGAGGCCCCGACGTACGCGGAGCTCCTGGAGCTGGCGCGAAAGGTGTCGAAGTCCGAGGGCGATCGAACTCTGATATTCGGATTCGATTACGAGCTTGGTTGGATCGGGCGGATGATCGGTAACATTCTGGCGGAGACGGGGCAGACTCTCTACGTGGAAGACTACAGCAAGTTGAGTCTGCGCGACAGAGAGGGCGCCAGATCGATAGCCGAGTACTTCTACACACTCGCACACGAGAATCTGGGAGTCAACGAGGTGAACCCCAGTCCTAACTGGATCGGCGCCGATTTCACCACAGGCGTGGTCGCCATGCTTCAGTACGGCTACTGGTTCAGCGCCATGGCCGAGAGCGAGATCACTGCAGGAAAGGTGGTGATGTTACCTGCCCCGACCTGGTCTGGGAAGCGGCGCGATCCGACTATGACCGCAACGGGGATGATCATGGCTGCCGCCTCCAAGGTACCGGACCAGGCCTGGACGGTCTTCGAATGGTACAACGGGGGCGAGCCATCCGTCGGTCGGGCAAGTAGCGGATGGGGTGTCCCGGCGCTGAAGTCGCAGTATCCCCTGATGCCCAACGAGACGGACTTCCAGAAACAGGTGCAGGAGGTACTGAAGGGGGAGCTCGAACTGGCCACGCCGCCCATTCAGTTCAACCCGTACCTGTCGGAGATGGCCTTCGGGGACAGTTGGTCCCAGAACATGCTGCGCTCACTGCAAGGTGAGTTCGGATTCGATCAGTTCCTGCAGAACGTCGAGTCCGAGGTTAACACTGCCATTCAAGAAGGCATCGACCGCATCGGTTAGCCGCTGTGTACAGCTCAGCCCACCTCTCGGCGGCAAGGGCGAGTGTGGCCCATTCGCGGAGGGGACGAGCGGCGCCCGGTGAGCGCTTCGGCCGTATAGGGGCAGGTGGACCGAACACCTGTCCCTATACGGCCCGCGATATGTCGAAAGGAGAGGAGATGGCAGGCTTGCGTGCGAATGCGCGGCGGATGCGTGTCCGGCGAGGCAGATCCTCCAGGAGCAAGCGCCAGGCACGAGCTTTCTATGCTTTCATCTCACCCTGGCTGATCGGCTTCATATTGCTGGGAATCGCCCCCCTCGTAATGGGGTTCATGGCCTCGCTCACCAACTACGACGGCCTGAACCTCCCCACGGTGAAGTTCGTTGGCCTGCGGAACTACACGTGGGCGCTCACCGATCCCGACAT
>Ga0180432_10001088_pt1 | contig 43541 bp, 39 predicted proteins | sample SS_ome_10_FD_132414 | JGI IMG/M metagenome (GOLD analysis project Ga0180432, IMG submission 132414) | Hypersaline lake sediment archaeal communities from the Salton Sea, California, USA - SS_1_MS_2 metaG | ecosystem: Environmental > Aquatic > Non-marine Saline and Alkaline > Hypersaline >... | reverse complement strand
CATACTTCAAGCATAAGTCTTGAAATTTTTTGCCCTTATAATTCACTTTATTAACTCTAATTAAATCAACAATATCTGCCAAATCTTTATTCTCGCGAAGCTTCGGATTATATTTAAGCGAATGTAATTTTAAGGTAATTAGATTGTTAAGTGAAGGAACAATAAATCTCTGTTCAGCGATATCAGTTTTTTTACCATCCTTAACAATTTTTGTTAGTGTATCCTTATCTACAAACATAAAATCCATATCCATTAGATACACGTTTTTGGCTCTATTACTACTTTTAAGCCGGACAAAAACTTTCTGACTAAAATCCAATTTATAACCGGCTTTTTTTAAAGAACCTATTATCTTTTCGAAATCTTCTTTAGTAATTAAAAAATCGACATCAGCAGTCTGGCGGGTAACTTTATAATAGTTAACCGCAAAACCGCCAATTAAAACACAGGTTATGCCTGTTTTCCTAGATGCATCAGCAATCAAATGAAAAATAGTAGGATAATTCATCTACTCTCTGCCTGCCATCCAGAGACCACTGAGCCCTTCGTTTCACTCAGGACTGAAAATAGCGGTGGATCCCGGAATTGCAGTCTACAGTAAAAAACATTAAAAAGCTACATGTCCTCTATGGCTTTTTGAATCTCGTCAATTAGCCTAGGCAATCTTTCTTTAATAGTCTTCCAAACTAAATTATAATCTATCCCGAATTAAAAATGAATTAATCTATCTCTCATTCCAGCCATTTCTTTCCAAGGAACCCGGGGATATTTTTCTCTTATCTCTTCAGAAATATTATTAGCCGCTTCACCTATTATTTCGAATTTTCTTATTACCGCGCTTGAGGTCTTATCATCCTTTTTGAATTCTTCAAAACCTGCACCCTTAACAAACTTTTCTATGGCGGTTAAAGCGGACAATATATCATTGAGGTATATTTTGTGGTTTCTCATAAATAGGCCGTTTCCTTTAGAATATTTTTTCTCAATTCCTTCCTTAAAGCCGCCTCTGAAACAACATCTACTTTCGAGTTAAGTCTTTCTTCTAAAAATAAAATTAATCCCATAAAGTCAAATAGATCCGCGCCTTCTTTGAATTTTATCAAAACATCAATATCACTCCCTTCCTTTGCCTCCCCTTTCAAGACTGAACCGAACAGCCCGATTTTTTATACCTTATATTTCTCCGAAATTCCTTTTTGTATTTCCCGAAGAATCTGTAAAATTTCATCTTTTGACTTCATTTTGCCGCCTATTCTCCTCTTCTTTAAGACTAAATCTTACCTGATTATAACAGGTCTGAAGGAAGGTGTAAAGCGAAATGTCCACCACCAAACTGGCTTATGGCTGCCAGCCTATAGCATATGGGTAAAAAGTTTTTATAACTATTTGCTATTCGCTATTGGCCACTTGCTATAACGGAGGTGTAAAGTGAAAAGCTTCTTGCCATCAGCTATGAGCCATGAGCTATGAACCATCAGCCAGCCGCCACTTACCAGCAGCCAGCGACCAGCAACAAACAGCCAGCCGCCATTAGCAATTTTTCATTATTAAAAACCTGAGCCAGTTCTTTTTCAGAGAAAATCTTTTAAATTCTTTAAGTAAGAATCCATATTAATAATCGATACCATCTTGGTTAAAGGCATATCCCGCTCAGTTAGACAAATAATTTTACCAGTATTAATCTTTAATCTGGAAAATATCTTTCTGATTTTTCCCATAGATGTAGCCATAGCCATATTTGGTGTCTTTGTTAATTTGATTTCAAATGGATAAAGCTCAAGGTTTCTCTCTATAATCAAATCAATCTCTACTTTATTGTGAGTTCGCAGGTAGTATAAATTAGGTCTTACTCCCCTATTAAAAAAATACTTGACCGTCTCCTGGATAATAAAATTTTCGAACAATGCCCCGGATAAAGGGCCGTTTAATATATGTTCTCTGGTTTTCAACCCGGTTAGGTAACAAATTAAACCAATATCCAAAAAGTATATCTTGGGGCTCTTTGTAATTCTCTTCCCTAAATTTCGGTAATATGCAGGTAAAATATAAATAATCCGACTGGCTTCTAATATTGAAATCCATTTCTTGATTGTATTAACACTTACGCCCAAATCGCTGGCAAAGCTGCTCAAATTTAGTATTTGTGAACATCGTCCGGCTAAAAGGCGCAGAAACTGCTGAAATTCTCTCAAAATACCGATATCATAAATCGTACGTATATCTCTCTCCAAATAAGTTTGAAGATAAGCGCCGTACCAAGTATCCACATCAATGTTAGGATTAATACTAATTTCAGGGAAAGAACCTCTAAGACATGAGTGAGTAAAATTTCTAAGCATATCGGATAATTTGCTCTTTAAAAAAAAGATTCTTCGTTTTTCTTCGATACTAAACGATAAGAGGTCAAACAAAGCAATTCTACCTGCCAGGCTATCCCCCAGATTTTTAATAAGATGAAATTGCTGTGAACCGGTGATAATAAACCTGCCGTACTGATGGCGTTTTTGGTCAATCAGTATTTTTATGTAAGAAAGTATTTGTGGAACATATTGAATTTCATCAAAAATCACTTTTTCTCCAAGGCTTTCAATAAATAACCTTGGGTCAGAAATCGCCCGCTCTCTCATAAGAGGGTCATCAAAAGAAACAAGAGTATGAGTCTTCCCAAAAATATTCTTAACCAAGGTGGACTTTCCGGATTGACGTGGCCCGCTTAGGGCTAAAGCAGGAAAATGCCGGATGGAATCTTTTAATAAAGTCTCGATTTCCCTGTGGATATACTTATATTTTTGCCTTGCCATAGCGCACCCTTTATTTAAATCGAATGTTTTAAGACATTATTGCAGTCACAATGCAAATATACATTGTTTTTGACAATTTGTCAAGTTAAATTTCAAGAATCTCAAAAGGAAGGTGTAAAGTGAAAAGCTTCCTGCCATCAGCTATCAGCCAGCTACCAGCAACAAACAGCCAGCCGCCATTAGCAATTAGCTATTTGCTAATATGGGGGAAAAAGAGGGATTTTTCGCAAGATTAAAAGTCTAATCCCGCATTCATTTCCATTTTATTATTTCGCCAATAAAATCAATGCTTCCCAGAACAAAAGCAGAAATTATTAATGCGATTATTTTCTTATCTATTGTTTCATGTTCTACGAATAATTCATCTTTTAAGTGAAATGCAATTACGAGAATAATCATCCAAAGAAACAATTTATATTCTTGGCTTTTAATCAGGCGTTTAAAGCTAAAAGGCCATTTTTCGCCTTCACGATAGGGGGAAACCGTAGGCAGTATTGCTGGAGTTTTATTTTTATACTCGATGTATTGCTGTTTGAATTTCCCCCCCAACAACTGTTCCTCTTTTTTGCTTGTTCGATAGTATATTCCTACTAGTATTAAGAGGAATAAAGTCCCTACATAATAAATTTTCAGCATAATGATAAAACCGAGAACGAGTAGGAACGTGCCTATATAAAGGGGGTGTCTTACGAAAGCATAAGGGCCGGAAGTAGTGAGTTTCTCTGACTTGATTGCATACCCATTCGCCCAAGCTCGAAGGAATAGACCGGCTAAAATAAACCAAAGACCATTTATTATTGACTTACCGTCAGAATTAGCAAAAAAAACTACATAGATAGCAAAAGGATAAAATATCGCAAAACGTAATTTAAACCACCGTTTAAACCTGTTTTTAAACTTCATCTTTTATTCTCTTTATGCTTACCCTTTCCAAGTCCGGTATGATTTAGCCGGTACCTCCGGTATCTTCTCTACAGGTCCCCTTTAAATGAACTGTCAATCTACCGGGTTTAAATTAATAGAACGAGGTATTTTACCACCATTATATTCAAACTTCAAGAAAACAATGCACAATAAAGTTGAAACTACGATAAATCGATTAAAAAAGAACAATTAAATATGACTATTTTTGAGTTTCTCGGGAGGGTGTTTTACGCCTTTAGCTTAAATCATATAGGCGGCATCTTCAGTAATATTGGCGGCGGGTTCGTAAATCTTTTTTCCATGCGGATTTTTAGGTTCTTTTTAATTTTCAAAGGCATGTATTCCTTTTTAATTATTGCACTTTGTTATTTTAAGATAACCAATACAGCTCCGCAACTCATGAGAATGACTCCGCCCCAGCGCTGCCAGTTTAAATGTTCTTCTAAGAATAAAACGGCGAAAATCAAACTTATCTTGTCTAAGGATGCGACTCCTGAAACAGGTCCCAACTGAAGGGCCCGGAAATAACATATCCATGAAAACCCGGCGGCAATACCCGAGAGGACAAGAAAAATACAGCTTTTTCTATCCAATAAAAAAAGGATTTATCCATTCTTTGCGCGCTGAGATGAGTATGGCTAAAAACAGCGTAATAACCACGGCCCTTATAAAAGTAGCCGTATTGGAAGAAATATTGGTTACCCCCATTTTGGCAAGGACGGCCACCAATCCCGCAAAAAATGCAGAACCTAAAGCGTAAATTTGCCAATGAGTAAGCATTTTCATTTTTTTATGAGCATACCCTCCTTTTTTCTATAAACACAGGGTACTCTTTGTTGAAGAAAAAGTCAATTTAAAATCTGGTATCCAAATCGTCTCTACCATATGGCTTTGGGGCCAAGATTAAGCAGTTTTGCTTAACGAGGCTTTGACAAAAGCGGAAAATAGAGGGTGGGGTTTGTCAGGCTTGGATTTAAATTCGGGATGGAACTGGCAGGCGATAAACCAGGGATGATTTTTAAATTCAATTATCTCAACCAGATTCCCATCGGGATGGATTCCGGGGAAAAACATTCCTTTCTCTTTCATAATTTTCTTGTATTTATTGTTAAATTCGTATCTATGTCTATGCCGTTCAAAAATCTTTTCTTTTTTATATGCCTTATAAGCATTGGTGCCTTTCTTTATCCTGCATACATATGAGCCCAGGCGCATGGTAGCGCCCTTTGCGTGTATCTTTTTCTGCTCTTCAAGAAGGCTTATCACCGGATATCTGGTACCTTTATTGAATTCCGTTGAATTGGCTCTTTTCATGCCGCAGATATTTCTGGCAAATTCAATCACTGCTGTCTGTAATCCCAGGCATATGCCAAAGAAAGGAATTTTCCTCTCTCGTGCGTATTGGATGGCCTGAATTTTCCCATTTATTCCCCTATTTCCGAAGCCGCCCGGCACAAGGATTCCTTCTACCCCCTCTAAGTATTTTTTCGCCCCATTCTTTTCGATATCTTCAGAGTCAACCTTCCTTATAACAAGCTCGGCGTCATTGGCTATCGCTCCATGAACTAACGCTTCATATATGGACTTATAGGCGTCTTGCAAAGTAATGTATTTACCAACTACCGCAATTTGAGCCTGTTTTGAAGGAGACCTTAATCTACTTAAAACCATATCCTCCCAATGAGATAAATCCCTGTCTTCACATTTTAAATTAAGAAGTTTTATTATCAACCTATCTAAGCCTTCATTTTTTAAATTTAAGGGGAGTTCATATATGCTTTTTACATCTAAAGCGGGAATTACTGCTGAGCTGTCAACATTACAGAAAAGGGCGATTTTTTCCTTTGCTTCTTTAGTAAGATGCTTTTCTGTTCTGCAGACGATAATATCCGGAATAATGCCTATTTCCCGAAGGGTACCTACGCTATGCTGGGTCGGCTTTGTCTTAATTTCACCGGCTGTTTTTATATACGGAACAAGGGTTACGTGAATATTTACCGCATATTCTCTTCCCAATTCCAGCCTTAATTGCCTTATTGCCTCCAGAAATGGCAAGCCTTCTATGTCACCTACGGTGCCGCCTATCTCTACTATAACCACGTCTATCTTGCGGCCATAGGCAACTTTCTTTATACTATTCTTTATCTCTTCGGTAATATGGGGGATTATTTGCACTGTCTTCCCTAAATAATCTCCTTTTCTTTCCTTCGATATAACTGAAAAGTAAATCTTTCCTGTAGTTATATTATTATCTTTAGTGAGTTTCGCCTGGGTAAAGCGTTCATAATGGCCTAAATCCAAATCTGTCTCGGCACCGTCATCGGTAACATAAACCTCTCCATGCTGATACGGATTCATTGTGCCTGGGTCGACATTTATGTAAGGGTCGCATTTTATCAGAGTGATTTTTAGTCCCTTTGATTCCAGGAGTCTGCCGATGGAAGCTGAAGCAATACCTTTGCCCAGGCTGGAAACTACACCGCCGGTAACAAAAATATATTTAGGCATTTTAGCTCCTTTCTAAAATATCTTTTGCTATTTTCTTGGGAGGCTTAAGCGGATAATTTCCGTCGAAACATGCGGTGCAAAATTCGCCCTTTGGAAGAGGCATGGCATCCAGCATCCCTTCTTTGCTTAAATATTTGAGTGAATCCACCCCGATAAAATCTTTAATCCATTCTATGGTGTGATTCGAGGCAATCAATTCTTTTTTCGTGGGAAAGTCAATTCCATAGAAACAGGGAAACTTAAGCGGTGGGCAGCTAATGCGCATATGCACTTCTTTTGCCCCTGCCTCCCTCAACGTTTTTACTCTCACCCGGCTGGTTGTACCTCTAACGATAGAATCCTCTATAATCGCTATACGTTTTCCCCTAAGCACGTCTTTTATGGGATTGAGCTTGACCTTTACTCTAAAATCCCTGATAAATTGCGAAGGTTGAATAAATGTTCTTCCGATATAATGATTCCTTATCATACCTATCTCACACGGGATTCCGGATTCCTCAGCAAAACCCACGGCCGCATAATTTCCTGAATCGGGTATCGGCATAATTAAGTCACAATCTAACGGATGTTCGCGGGCAAGTTGCTTGCCTAAACGCCTGCGAGTCAAATAGACATTTTTACCAAATATATTACTGTCTGGCCTGGCAAAATATATATATTCGAAGATGCATAAAGAATGTTTATCCTGAGACATCGCTTTTACCGATTCCAGGTCGTTTTTGCAGATAAATACAACCTCCCCGGGTTCAACGTCCCTGACATATTCAGCCTGAATTAAATCAAGAGCGCAGGTTTCGCTGGCTAAAACATAAGCGCCGTTTAATTTACCGATACATAAAGGCCGCCAGCCGAAAGGGTCTCTTGCCCCAACCAGAATATCATCCAGCATCAAAACCAAAGAATAGGAACCTTCCAGTTGTGATAATACCTCGGTAACCTTTTCTTTATAATCTTTCTTCTCCGATTTAACCAAAAGATGGGCGATTATTTCGGAATCCATGGCGCTTTGAAAGATAGAGCCTCTCTGCTCTAAAAGTTGGTGTAATTTTAGGGTATTGGTCAGATTTCCATTATGGGAAATAGCGATATGGTTCTTTTTATGCTTTACCAAGAACGGCTGAATATTCTTCTCAGAGCTTGAACCGGTAGTTGAATATCTAACATGCCCGCAAGCTAGATTGCCGCGTAAAGATTTTATAATCTTCTCATCGAAAACGTCACCGGCAAGCCCCATGCCTTTATGAAATCTACTTTTTTTTCCGTCATAAACAACTATTCCGGCACTTTCTTCACCGCGGTGCTGCAAGGCGTAAAGTCCCAAATAGGTAAGCCGCGATGCATCTTTATGTCCATACACCCCAAATATTCCGCACATAACGACCTCACTCTGTCCGCTCAGTTAACAGTTTTTTTCTTTTTTTGTATTGTCCGCAAAATATGTTCACACTTTTCTGTTTTCTGTCCTCTGTCCTCTGTTAACTGTACGCTGTAAACTGCAAATTTTCTATTGCAACCTTACTGCCATACCTCTTGCTGTCAAATACTTCTTCGCCTCTTGGATAGAAAATTCACCAAAATGAAAAATGGAAGCGGCCAGTACCGCATCGGCACCCCCAACGGAGAAAGCCTGATAGAGGTGCTCTAGATTTCCCGCTCCGCCGGAAGCAATCACCGGAATATTTACCGCCCCTGAAATCATTTTGGTAAGCTCCAAATCATATCCTGCTTTAGTGCCATCTTTATCCATGCTGGTAAGAAGAATTTCACCTGCTCCTAACTCTTCTGCTTTTTTAGCCCACCCGACTGCCTCCAATCCGGTTGGTTTTTTCCCTCCATAAGTATAGACTTCCCAACTTAGTTTGCTGGCCGACGGGCTAACCCTTCTTTTCGCATCAATCGCCACAACGATACATTGACTGCCAAATTCTTCTGATGCCTTTTTAATTAAATTAGGATTTTCTATGGCCTGGGTATTTATAGAAACCTTATCGGCACCAGATTTAAGAAGCAGTTTTATATCCCTTATCCCCCTTATACCTCCGCCAATAGTCAAAGGAATAAAAACCTGTTCGGCGGTTTTCATGACTATTTCTAAAATCACTCCGCGCTTTTCAATACTGGCGGTAATATCTAAGAAAACAATTTCATCGGCTCCTTCCCGGGAATATACGGAAGCTGACTCTACCGGGTCACCAGCATCTTTTAAATTCAGGAAATTAATTCCTTTAACTACCCGGCCGTCTTTTACATCCAGACAAGGTATAATCCTTTTAGCTAACCCCGTTGGAAATTTTGATTCACTTTTCATTTTAATCTCATCCCTTACCCCATCAGAAAATAAAAATGCTTACTCATAGTCAGAGGGATTTCTAACGGGGCTAACATAACGGCAAAAGTTCCCCAAAATTTTCAGGCCAAGCGCGGTGCTTTTTTCCGGGTGAAATTGCAGACCCCAAATGTTATCCTTATTTACTGCGGAGACAAAATCCCGGCCATATTTGGTCGTGGCAATAATTATTTCTTTATCTTCAGGTTCGACATAATAAGTGTGGTCAAAATAAAAATAACTTTTATCCGGGATATCTTTAAATATATCTGTTTTCTGTCCTCTGCTTTCTGTTTTCTGTTTTCTGTCTTCTGTTTTCCGCACTTTTACCTGGTTCCATCCCATATGGGGAATCTTCACCTGCGAATCGATTTTTTTTACCTTTCCCTTTAAAATATCAAAACCCTTATGGCGCCCGTGTTCCTCGCTTTCCGTAAATAACAGCTGTAAGCCCAGGCAGATTCCTAAAAAAGGCTTGCCGCTTTTGATTGCCTTAAAAATGGAAGATAAAACCCCTAAATTGCTAAAATTTTCCATAGCCCGATAAAAAGCCCCTACCCCAGGCAATACGAGTGCGGAAGCATTGGCTATGTCTTTAGGTTCGTTAGTAACCTTTGTCTTTGCGCCAACGGCTTCTAAGGCTTTGCTCACGCTTCTTAAATTCCCTAAGCCGTAATCAATAACTGCAATGAATTTGTCCATTTAGAAACCATCCTTTTAACCGCCAAATCAATTATAACGCTTTTATCGTTTAATATCTTTAATTTTTTACCGCCGGTTTTCCCGATTATCTGAAATGGCGCCGCAAACTTTTTGGCTATATCCCTAATCTTACTGATAGATTCTTCGCTGCAAGAAAGGATAATTCTTGACTGGGATTCACCAAAAAGAATAGCATCTTTTCTTCCGGTAAAATCCAAATTATCGATAACTGCTCCTATCGGGTTCTCCCTATCGGAGAGGCAGCATTCTGCCAAAGCCACTGCTAATCCCCCTTCAGAGCAATCGTGGGCGGAGCTGACCAATCCTTTTTTTATCGCCTCTAAGGTTGCCTGCTGAACTGCTACTTCTAAACGCAAATCCAATTCTGGAGCGTCTCCTTTTATTAATCCATGCGCCATTTTCAAATATTCGCTACCACCTAATTCTTCCTTACAAAGTCCTAAAAGAATAATTGTTTCTTTTTCTTTTTTAAAATTCTGCCGGCAAACAAGCCGGACGTCATGAATAACGCCAATCATTCCGATACTGGGAGTAGGATAAATGGCTCCTTTAGGATGCTCATTGTAAAAAGAGACATTGCCGCTAACTACAGGTATATTGAAAAATTTGCAAGCATCGACGATTCCCTCAACGCACTTTTTAAACTGCCAGAATCTATCGGGTTTCTCCGGATTGCCAAAATTAAGACAATCAGTCACCGCCGCCGGCTCGGCACCGGATGAAACCAGGTTCCTGGCCGCCTCGGCGATAACAATCTGTGCCCCTCGATAAGGATTTAAATAGCAGTAGCGGCTATTACAATCGGTAGTAGCGGCAATGGCTTTGTTTGTTCCTTTTAATCTGAGCACTGCCGCATCAGAACCGGGTAAAACCAAAGTATTTGTCTGCACCATATGGTCATATTGCTCATAAACCCAGGCCTTACTACAAATAGTAGGAGAGCTCAAAAGTTCAAGCAAAACCTCATTGTAATCTTTGGGCTCGGGAATTGTGGCGATATCCAATTTACCTAATATATCTAAATAATCCGGCTTTTTGTAAGGCATATCATAGAGCGGCACTTGAGTCAAAGAATGAGCCTTTATCTCCGCTACGATTTTACCTTTATCTTTGATGCGCACCATATCATCACCGGTAACCTTACCGATAACCACCGCATTTAAGTCCCAGTTGGAGAAAATCTTCGCGATTTCTTTCTCTTTCCCTTTTTGCACACAAATAAGCATCCTCTCCTGAGACTCTGACATCATCACCTCCCAGGGCTCCATATTTTCTTCTCTGCGGGGAACATCGGCAAGTTCCACTTCCATTCCGGAATTACCGGCCGAAGCCATCTCACTGGTCGAACAGGTAAGCCCGGCGGCGCCCATATCTTTAATTCCTACCACATATCCGGTCGCCAAAGCCTCTAAGGTAGCCTCAATAAGACATTTTTCGGTAAAAGGGTCTCCAATTTGAACTGTCGGTCTTTTTTCTTCACCTTCCCTAAATTCGTGTGAGGCTAAAACACTACAACCGCCAATGCCATCTCTTCCGGTACTTGAGCCTACATACATAATGGAGTTGCCGCATCCGCTAGCCCGCGCCCGGGCTAACTTATCCTTTTTGGCAATACCGATACTCATTGCATTAACCAGGCAGTTACCGTTATAGCTCTCATCAAAGTATATATCACCGCCAACTGTGGGCACACCCAGGCAATTACCGTAAAATTGAATTCCATCTACCACGCCGCGTAAAAGATAGCGATTATAGGGTTCGGTTAAAGGACCGAATCTTAAAGAATTCAAAGAGGCAATCGGTCTTGCCCCGGCGGTAAAGATATCTCTGATAATACCGCCTACACCCGTGGCCGCACCCTGCTTTGGTTCGACCTGTGAAGGATGGTTATGACTTTCCATTTTAAAAATAACCGCTAAATCATCAATAATAATCCCACCGGAATCTTCACTCTTTAAAGCCTGGTATCGGCCACTTTGCGGTAGAAGTTTTAATAAATTACGCGAACGGGGATAGCCGCAATGCTCCGACCACTCCACCGAAAACATGGCCAGTTCCGTAGGTGTTGGTTCCCGCCCCAAGACCTTTATAATCCTTTTATACTCCCCGTCGCTTAAACCTAAACTTTTATAGACTTCTTCTCGAAACATATCAATGGGCCCCGATCCATTTGACTATTGATTTGAATATGTTTAATCCATCCTCGGAACCTAATTCTTTTTCAGAACTTCTCTCCGGATGAGGCATGATACCCAGGACATTACCTTTTTTGTTTACTAAACCCGCAATATCGGCTATAGCCCCGTTTGGATTGCTGTTTCTATTTATTTCTCCCTCTACGTCACAGTAACGAAAAAGGACCTGTTTATTCTCCTCTAAATCTTTAAGGCCTTTTTTATCAATATAGTAGTTTCCTTCATTATGGGCGATAGGTATTTTCAAAACCTGACCCTTTTGACAGAGATTTGTAAAAGGGGTCCTGGGGTTCTCTGTTTTTATATAGATATATTTGCAGATAAAATGAAGATTAGTATTTCTTAACATCGCTCCCGGTAAAAGTCCGGCCTCAAGCAGGATTTGAAATCCATTGCAGATACCGATTACCACCCCCCCTTTGCGGGCAAAGTCGGAAAGTCGCTCCATTACCGGCGAAAATCTGGCAATCGCCCCGGTTCTTAAATAATCTCCATAGCTGAATCCTCCGGGTAGTATAAGGCAATCAAAACTGTCCAATCTTCTATTCTTATGCCAGATATATTCAACCGGCTGCTTCAGGACATCTTTTATTACATAAAAACAATCCTGGTCGCAGTTTGACCCCGGAAATACGACAATACCAAATTTCATTCAGGCCTCTTTTATCTGGAAACGATAATCTTCGATTATGGGATTGGCTAAAAGCTTTCTGCACATTTCATTTAGTCTCTTTTTTGCCGTCTCCTGGTTATTAATATTTAGCCTAAGATTAATCAATTTCCCTGTGCGGACGTCTTTCGTCTCTTTATAGCCTAAAGATTCCAATGCATGCTTAATGGCCAAACCTTGAGGATCTGCTATGGTCTTTTTCAAACTGATATAAATTTCTGCTTTCAGCACTTTTTCTCTCCTATAGATTTTTATCGTTTTTTGTATGGTTCACAAAATATATTCACACTTTTCTATTCTCTGGCCTCTGTCTTCTGTCTTCCGCCCTCTATTCTCTGTCTTCTGTTTTCTGTCCTCTGTTAACTACCACGGCCTTTGGCCATGGTGCTATTCCCATTCTATCGTACTGGGTGGCTTGGATGAAATATCGTATACCACCCGATTTATTCCCTCAACTTCATTGATAATACGGTTGGAAACCCTTTCTAATAATCCATAAGGCAATCTCGCCCAGTGGGCGGTCATGGCATCTTCACTGGTAACTGCTCTTATGGCTAAGATACTCTCGTATGTCCTTTCGTCTCCCATCACTCCAACGGTTTTTATAGGAAGAAACACACAAAATGACTGCCATAATTTTCTATATAATCCACTTCTTTTTATCTCCTCTATTAATATCCAATCTGTCTCGCGTAGTATATCGAGTCTTTCTTTGGTAACTTCGCCTATTACTCGTACGGCCAGGCCCGGCCCTGGGAAAGGTTGCCTTAAAATAAGTTCATCTGGTAGGTCAAGCCTTCTCCCAAGCAGTCTTACTTCATCTTTAAATAAATCTTTAAGCGGTTCGATTAACTTAAACCTCAAACGCTTCGGTAATCCTCCAACGTTGTGATGAGTCTTGATAGTTGCCGAAGGTCCCCCGACGGGAGACTTCGATTCGATTACATCGGGATATAATGTGCCTTGAGCTAAAAATCTTATCTTGTTTAATTTCCTGGCCTCTTTCTCAAAGATTTTTATAAACACTTTACCTATAATACTGCGTTTCCTCTCTGGATTTTTAACCCCTCTCAAGGCCTTTAAGAAAACCTCTTTAGCGTTTATAACTTTTAAATTAATATGAAAGCGGTTTTCGAATCTTTTCTTTACCAGCTTCGCTTCATCCTTACGCAATAAGCCGTTATCGATAAAAATAGCTTCTACATTCCGCCCTATCGCTTTATGAAGCAGCATAGCCAAGACAGACGAATCTACCCCGCCGCTTAAAGCGCAGAGAACCTTCTCCTTACCTATTTTATTTTTTAATTCTTTAATAGTGTCGTTAATGAACGAACGCATATTCCAGGAAGGTCGGCAGCCGGCTATATCAATGAGGAAATTCCTTAAAATTTGTTTCCCTTTCGCTGTATGAATTACCTCGGGATGAAACTGAAGTCCGTAAAATCTCTTCACTCTATTTTCCATCGCGGCAACAGGAGAATTTTCGGTTACCCCGATTACCCCAAAACCTTTAGGTAATTTCAAAATCCTATCTCCATGGCTCATCCAGATTGTTTCCTTTTTAGCCAACCCCTTGAATAATCTTTTTCTATCTTTAACCTTGAGGGTTGCTTTTCCATATTCCCTTGCTTTGGCTTTGGATACTTTTCCTCCCAGCATCTTTGCCATAAGCTGAGCGCCATAACATATACCTAAAACTGGGATGTCCATATCAAAAATGGCTTTATCGCAAACAAGGCTTTTTATCGAGATAACACTGGCCGGCCCACCAGATAGAACAATAGCCTTAGGGAACCGCTTCACAAGTTTAGAAATACTGATATTATAAGGGATTATCTCAGAATAGATACCGCATTCTCTTACCCGGCGGGCAATAAGGTGTGTATATTGCGAGCCAAAATCTAAAATAGCTACCCAGTCTTTACACATCTTCCTTCACCTGTATATTCCTGTATAGATTTAACCGAGAAATCGCCTTTTAGTATCGATTCGATTCCGTTAACGGCTGCCTGGGCACCTTGAATCGTTGTTATACAGGGTATGCCATGCATAACTGCCGCATTCCTGATTGGTCTCATATCCGACTGCCCTCTGGCACCTGAAGGCGTATTTATAATTAATCCTATCTTGCCATTTTTAATAAGCTCCAGGAGTTCTGTCCTGCCTTCTCCAATTTTTCCAATTACCTGACAGCTAATGTTATTGGAATCAAGTACTTTTGCCGTGCCGTTTGTCGCTACAATGTCAAAACCCATATCACGGAGTTTCTTGGCAATAAAGATTATGTTTCTTTTATCATCGTTCTTAACACTTATAAATATTTTACCCTTCTGGGGCAGGGTGCTGTTTGCCGCCATCTGTGATTTGTAAAATGCCATTCCGAATGAAGAATCTATACCCATCACTTCACCGGTAGATTTCATCTCCGGGCCCAATATGATATCAACCCCGGAAAATCTTGAGAAAGGTAATACGGATTCCTTAACCGATATGTGGTTTACTTCCCTTTGTCTTAAAAATCCCAGTTCGGATAATTTCTCTCCGGCCATAACCTTAGCGGCCAACTTGGCTAAAGGTATTCCGGTCGCCTTGCCGACAAAAGGCACTGTCCTTGAGGCTCTGGGATTGACTTCAAGCACATATACCGTATCGTTCTTAACCGCGAATTGTATATTCAAAAGTCCCTTTACTTTTAACTCTTTAGAAATCGCGTATGTATATTCTTTTATTGTAATAATGGTATCATTACCTAAAGTGTGGGGCGGCAACACACAGGCTGAATCTCCCGAATGAATGCCAGCCTCTTCTATATGTTCCATTATACCGCCGATTACCGTAATGTCACCATCGGATAACGCATCAACATCCACCTCGACAGCACCCTCTAAAAATTTATCTATAAGCATGGGGTGTTCCTCGGAAGTATCTTTTGCTTCTCTTATAAACTCATCAAGGGATTCTTCATTATAAACTATTTTCATCGCTCTGCCGCCTAATACATACGACGGCCTTACCAGGACAGGATATCCGATACGCTCGGCAATTTTCTTTGCCTCTTCCTTTGACTTGGCCGAGCCGTTTTGCGGCTGGTTAAGCTTTAACTTCTTTATAAGTCGGGCGAATTTGTCTCTGTCCTCGGCCGTGTCTATAGATTCAACCGAAGTGCCAATTATAGGTACACCGGCATTTTCTAACCGTTGGGCTAAGTTAAGCGGAGTCTGTCCGCCAAACTGAACTATTACACCGTGAGGTTCCTCTTTATCGACGATATTCATAACGTCTTCAAAGGTCAGCGGTTCAAAGTATAGCTTATCTGATGTGTCATAATCTGTCGAAACTGTCTCCGGATTGGAATTGACCATAATCGTTTCAAATCCCAGTTCCTTAAGCGCAAAAGAAGCATGGCAGCAGCAATAATCGAATTCTATCCCCTGACCAATTCTGTTCGGACCACCGCCAAGTATAATTATTTTCTCCCTTTTTGAACGCCGGGTTTCATCCTCCATTTCATAAGTTGAATAATAATACGGGGTATAGGCTTCGAACTCTGCCGCACATGTATCTACTAATTTAAATATCGCTTTAATTCCTTGTTTCTTTCTTAATTCCCTCACCGATAATTCGTCGGAACCTGTTAAATCGGCAATCTGTATATCACTGAAACCATATTGCTTGGCTTTGAGCAAAAGCCCGGAAGGCAGATGACAAACAACATCTGGCTTCTGTGTTCTGACTTCTGTCATCTGATTTTCAAGCTTTACTATCTGTTTTATATTATCGATAAACCAGGGATCAATCTTGGTAATATTCACAATTTCATCTGCACCCATGCCTTTCTGTAAAGCATACTTTATGTAAAATATCCTTGATGCGTTAGGTTCTTTTAATCTAAGCATTAATTTATCGTCAGGGATATTACGATAATCGAGTTTGTTATCAAGCCCGGAATGTCCAATTTCCAAACCGCGAAGTCCCTTCTGAAGAGCTTCTTTAAAGGTCCTTCCGATTGCCATTGTTTCTCCCACCGATTTCATCGATATACCCAAGACATCCTTTGCTTCGGGAAATTTCTCAAAGGTAAATCGCGGGATTTTTACGACACAATAATCTATTGTTGGTTCGAATGACGCCGGGGTTTCTTTGGTAATGTCATTTCGTATCTCATCAAGGGTATAACCGACAGCCAGTTTTGCCGCAAATTTCGCGATGGGAAAGCCTGTTGCCTTACTGGCCAGCGCCGAACTTCGAGAAACCCTGGGATTCATCTCAATAACTACCATTTTCCCATTTTTGGGATTGACCGCAAATTGGATGTTCGAGCCGCCGGTTTCGACACCTACTTCTCTTATTATCGCCATGGCCGCATCTCTCATCCTTTGATACTCTTTATCGGTTAGGGTTTGAGCCGGAGCAACGGTGATTGAATCCCCTGTATGGATACCCATAGGATCGAAATTTTCTATGGAGCAGACTATCACCACATTATCCTTTTTATCTCTCATTACCTCCAATTCGTATTCTTTCCAGCCAAGCACCGATTCTTCTATCAAAATTTCGCTTACCATACTGTTTTTCAAGCCCAATTCTGCTATTTTTTCAAACTCTTCTTCTGTCTCGGCTATTCCTCCGCCTGTTCCACCGAGAGTGAAACTCGGGCGGATAATAACCGGGAGGGCTATTTCTCTCAAGGCATCTTTTGCCTCTCGCATATTATAAGCAAGACTGCTTCTCGGCAAATCAAGTTTTATCTTCTGTATGGATTTTTTAAAATACTCCCGGTTCTCGGCCTTTTTTATCGCCTCATAGTCTGCGCCAATCATCTTCACCTTGTATTTATCCAATATGCCGGCTTCAGCTGCTTTAATGGCCGTATTCAAGCCTGTTTGGCCGCCCAGGGTAGGAAGCAATGCATCAGGTCTTTCTTTAGCTATAATCCTCTCCAGAACCTCGGGTGTTATTGGCTCGATATAGGTGCTATCGGCTATCTCGGGATCGGTCATTATCGTCGCCGGATTTGAATTCAAAAGCACGACCTTAAAACCTTCTTCTTTTAGCGCTTTGCAAGCCTGTGTGCCGGAGTAATCGAACTCACAGGCCTGGCTGATAATAATCGGCCCGGAACCAATAATTAAAATCTTTTTTAAATCTATCCTTTTGGGCATAATTAATTTGCCTGATATTTGTTCTGCCAAAGGTTAAAAATCATCAAAGCCCAGAGAATGTGGCTATGATTTTCTCTTGCCTTTAGATGGTCTTCGATAAGTTGTCTAATATACCCGTAATCGAACAAGCCTTTCTTATTTATTTCTCCCTCACTCAAGACTTCAAGGAGTAAATCTTTTAAATCTTCTTTAAACCAGTTTTTGACGGGGATACTAAATCCCTGTTTGGGACGATTTATTACCTCCTCCGGTAAAATCTCACCCATCGCTTTTTTAAATAAGTACTTCGAAGAAAAACCTTTCAATCTCAAAGAAGAAGGAAGACCAGCCACCAATTCTACGAGTTTATGGTCGAGAATCGGAACCCTTACCTCCAAGGAATTGGCCATACTCATTCTATCTACCTTGAGGAGGATGTTTTCGGCGAGATACGTTTTTAAATCTACATACTGCTGCTGGCTTAAAGAATCAAAATTACTTGAGGCTCGAAAATACTCTCTCCAAGGTCTATAAGTATCAGCCTTTTTCAGTTCACCCTGTAAATTTTTGGTATAAAGTTTCTTTTTGTCTTTTTCGGCAAGAAATATCATCCAACGCGCGTGCTTCAAATCTGCCGGGAGATTCTCTCCGGCAGTAAAACGGCGCAGATAATTTATCCATCCCCTTTTTTGAGGGCTGGGCGGGATTCTTCTTAGTAAAGGAGCAATTACTCCGTGGCGAAAAATTTTGGGAAGCCGGCAATAATAGCCTGCCATTTTCTCGGCTGCATAAGACTCGTACCCGGCAAAAAGCTCGTCTCCCCCATCCCCGGAGAGAGCAACAGTTACATATTGGCGGGCCATCTGGGAAACCAAATAGGTAGGGATACAGGAAAAATCAGCCAAAGGTTCATCCAGATACCCAATCAACTTCTTGATTAAATCCGGTATGTCTGGCTTAAGGATAAATTCATGATGTTCGGTATTAAACCGGCGGGCAATTATACGGGCATAATTTAATTCGTTATAACTTTTATCTTCAAATCCGATAGAGAAAGTTTTTACCGGGGTATTCATAACTTTACTCATCAAAGCAACTACAGAGCTGGAGTCAATCCCGCCGCTTAAAAATGCCCCCAAAGGAACATCACTCACCAAACGATAGCTCACCGACTCTTTCAGGGTTTCCAGAATTTTCTCTTCATTAACATTAATATCTTCATTGAAATTAATATCCCAGTATTTTTTTATAACTACCTCTCCCTCCTTGAAAAGAAGGTAGTGCCCGGGCAAAAGTTTTTTTATTGTTTTGAACATAGTCTGTGGCGCTGGAGTGTATTCGAAGGATAAATACCTATCCAGAGCCGAAAAATCTATTTTTTTGTCCACTCCGAAACATGAAAGAATAGACTTTATCTCTGAAGCAAAAATGATTTTTTTACCCATTATAGTATAATGTAGAGGTTTAATACCCAATCTATCCCGGGTAAGAAAAAGTCTTTTTTCGCCGGCATCCCAGAGGGCAAAGGAAAACATTCCCCGTAAGGATTCAAGACAATCTATACCATAATCCTCATAAAGATGGACAATTACTTCGGTATCCGAAGAGGTATAAAATTGGTGTCCTTTTTTTTCTAAATTTTCTCGCAACTCCTTGAAATTATAGATTTCTCCGTTAAAAACAATCTGAATGGTCTCATTTTCATTATGTATCGGCTGTTTCCCGGTGACCAAATCGATTATTGAAAGCCTTCTCATTCCCAAACCAACGTGGGGAATTTTGCAATAAATTCCCCAGTCGTCAGGCCCGCGGTGAACAATACGATTGAGCATTTCCTTTATCTCTTCCTCTTTTACCGGCTCACCTGCCTTATAACTTACGATTCCACAAATTCCGCACACCATAACCTCACTTCGTTCAGTTAGACTAAAGACGACAGAAGTCAGATTGCAGGATTTTTTTCTGCCCTCTATATTCGGTTATCTGTTTTTTTTTGCTCCATCATCTCAATAAATTCTTCGAAAAGATATCTGGCATCATTAGGACCGGGGCCGGCCTCGGGATGAAACTGTACTGAAAATACTGGAAGCTTCTTATGTCGCATTCCTTCCAGGGTATTATCATTAAGATTAATATGTGTTATTTCAAGGTCTCCTTTTTTCAAAGATTCTATATCCACACAGAAACCATGGTTTTGAACGGTAATAGAGATCTTGCCGGAATTTAGTTCTTTGACCGGATGATTTCCTCCGTGATGGCCAAATTTAAGTTTAAATGTTTTTCCGCCTAAGGATAAGCCGAGTATTTGGTGCCCCAAACATATACCAAAAATTGGCGTTTTGCCAAGCAGTTTCCTTACGGTCTTAACTACATAGGGCAAGGCTGACGGGTCTCCCGGACCGTTGGAAAGTAAAATACCGTCTGGCTTCATCGCTAAAACCTGATTAGCTGTAATCTTTGCCGGAACGACTATTACCTCGCAGCCGTTATTGGCTAACTCTCTTAAAATGTTAAACTTGACCCCGCAGTCGATAACTACTACCTTATATTTGCCTTTTTTACTCCAATAGTGGATTTCTTCGGAAGTTACATCCCTGACCAAATCGCATCCAATCAGTCCGGGTGAAGCTTTGGCTTTTTTCACCAAGCTTTTATCATCCAAATCCTCGGTAGAAATCATCGCCTTCATCGCTCCCTGTAATCTAATATGCCGGGTTAAAGCCCGGGTATCGACACCTTCTAAGCCTATGATGTTATTTTTCTTAAGATACTCGTCTAACTTTTGCTGTGAGCGCCAATTACTGGCAATGCGGCTGTATTCTCTGACGATAAAAGCCTCTACAAAAGGCCTTCTCGATTCGACATCCTCCGGATTGACCCCATAGTTGCCGATGAGAGGATAGGTCATGGTGACAATCTGGCCTTTATAAGAAGGATCGGTAAGGATTTCCTGATATCCGGTCATACTGGTATTAAAGACTACCTCGCCGTATTTTTCTCCTCGGGCGCCAAAAGAATATCCCTCAAAGATTCCCCCGTCTTCTAAGGCAATTTTTGCTTCCTTCAACTCGTTCATAATCCTTTAATTTTGTAAAGGTTATTTCGTCTCTTCTTTACTTTTTGTCTGTCCTGGTTGGGCTTTGAAATCACTGAACTCTTCACAGTGCCATACCGGAAACTGCCTGGGAAGAACGCAATTCTTGTCGTGTATACATGTACTGCATAATCCTTTTTTCTCTGTAATTACCATGGTACCATCCTCCTTTATCTTGTTGACTAAAACCGCTCCGGTCAATAAACAGCTTATTTCCCGCCAAGAATTGTTTCGGCCTCCTGACGATAGGCATCCATAACATAAGGAATGCCGGAAATTTTCCCTGCTTCTTCGGTTAAAGCCATAAGATCCTTCCTAGAAATGGTATTTATTCTGAAGTTTCTACTCCCGGCCATTAGTTGCTGAAGCCCAACCTTGATTTTTTGGGCAAATGTATAAATCCCAATAGCGCCTAATGGAATATCCTTCATTTTATTTCCGTATTTATCTGCTAATTCTTCATAAGAGACGAATATCTCTTTTTCGGTCTTGCCAAAATCAGAGACTGTCTTTGGCAAATCGTTACATTTAATCCATTCGCCAATATTCTTGCCAACCATCCCTGGTATCATTAAAGCCCGTCCCATACAAACTGCCTTTACATAAGGCGCTCCCATGGCCAGTACTTTAAATATATGGTCTTCCGAAGAAAATCCGCCGGCAATTGCAATATCAGGCACCCGCATACCTAACTTTCTCAATTTTTCACAAAATTCATAAGTCAAGGATTGTAAATAGAAAGTTGGTATACCCCATTCCTCCATCATTCTCCAGGGACTCATTCCAGTGCCGCCCGGGGCTCCATCGATGGTTAAAAGGTCGATTTCAGCCTGTGAGGAATATCGAATAGCCATGGCCAACTCCCTCATAGAATAAGCGCCGGTTTTAAGCGTAATACGTTTAAAGCCAAGTTCTCTTAATCGCTTAACTTCGTTCATAAATGACTCTTCGGAAACAAAACCTAATCTCGAGTGGCGTTCGAATTCTTTGATAGCGCCGTCTTTAAAAGCCTCTTGATTGGCATGGACTGATGGGTCCGGGGTAACGATGTAACCGCGCCTTTGAAGTTCAAGCGCTCTTTCTAAGCCGTTCACTTTTATTTCGCCGCCGATACATTTCGCGCCTTGCCCCCATTTTAATTCTATAGTTTGGAGGTTATGTTTTTTCCTGACATACTCGGCCACACCCAAACGCGTATCCTCCACGTTCATCTGGACTAATATCTCACCGTGACCCTGGTGAAACTTTTTGTATATCTCTATTCGTCTGTCCATATCCGGCGATTTTTTGATTTTTTTATTTTCATCAAGTTCAAGACCGGGGTCGATACCGCAAACGTTCTCTCCGCAAACTAAAGTAATACCGGAAATAGCCGCGCCGACAGCAAAATGTTCCCAATTCTTTCTGGCAATTTCCGTAGAACCAAGTGCTCCTGTAAAAACAGGCAGGCGCATCTTAACTTTAGTACTCCATCCATATTCAGTCTCAGTCTCCACATCGGGAAACTTGGTCGTGTCAGAAGTAGGCCTAACTCCTTCTGGAAGCCCCTTCGCCCCTAAAGCATACCCTTGAATATTCAAATGTGAATAATCGACAGGATAATCCTTATCTCCTCCAGCAGTTACATCGCCAAATGGACCGGGATAAATTACTTCCCGGCCTCTAAATGAAGCTTTAAAAACTTCGCAATTACCTTTACATCCATCAATACATCGGGAACATAGCCCTGAGCTTGGCACAACATTTTTAGAACGATTGAAAGTTTTTGTGGCGTCGTTTGCATTTGGCCTTTGCAGATTCATACATTGCCTCCTTTGTTAATATTCGCTTGCGGGTTTACACGTCCCATTGAAAACTATTGGTTCTAGTATTCTGTTTGTGACGGTATACCTCCTTTTCTGCTTTTCAGTTCCCTAAAACATTTGAAATCGTTGATGTAAATATTCAATTTTCTTATTTTCGTATGCAGGGTATTGCGGTTTATTCCCAAGATTTTCGCTGCTTTTATTTGGTTCCCTTCTGTTTTACGCAAGACATTTTCAATCAGTGGCTTCTCAACAACATTTAATAAAAACTTATAAAGTTTGCCTTCTTTTTCGTGCAGAAAAAAGTTCTCAACATCCTCGATTGCCTTAGTCAATATGATAGATTCATTTTTATTGTCCGCGTTATTATCTCCAAATAAGCTCTTATCTATGGGTTTTGCGCTTTTACTCATAGGATTTTAAACCTATTTTGTCCTTTTCATTTCCGATGTCAGAATGATTGCTTCGGCGACTTCCCGCATAGTCTTACGGTTGTCCATGCTAAATTTCTGAAGCTTGAGATAAGCCTTTTCTTCTGTTAGCCCTTCTCCCTTCATCAAAATACCTTTGGCCCGTTCGATTCTTTTACGAGCTTCTAATTCTTCCTGGATTACCCTGCTTCTTACCATTAGTTCTGTATTCTCAATAGCTACCGCTGCCTGGTTGGCTATAGACGTCAAAATATCTATCTCGGTTTCCGTAAAATCATGGGGCGATGCCGTATAACAATTAATTACTCCAATAACCTTTCCCTTGACTGCCAAAGGAATACAAAGAAGCGAATAAAGGCCTTCTTTCTTGGCGATATTGCCGTATTTATACTCTTTTTCTTCGGTAACATCCTTAATAGTCACTGATTTATTTTCTTTTGCCACCTTGCCGGCAATGCCTTCACCTACCTTCAAAGGAGGCTTCTTGTTATACTCTTCACTGATACTTTGAGTGGCCCGTATCACCAGTTCCCCGGATTTTTCATCAATAAGCATCAACGAACATATATTAGAACCCATCACTTGTGCGGTTACTGCCACTATCAAACGAAGTATGTCTTCCAAATACAAATCTGAAGCAATGGCTTTACTAATTTTTGATAATGCTTTAATCTGCTCTTCATAAGGTATGCTGGGTATGCTATCCATAACCGCCTCCTCTTATCCCGTGAAGACTATCTTTATAATCGTGTTTGCTTAATTTTTAGGCACCAGAAATTAAAAAAATATATTTCCCTTCAGACTACTCTCTGGCAAAATCTCTTTAAGTGATTCAAATAATGGCGCACTAAATCGAATTTTTCTCTCAATTCCTGAGTATCATGGTCAAGTGTCCATTCCATCTCTGCATTTTCTAAAGTTTTTAAGGAATCGCGGGATAGAACCTTGAGTACGGCTTTAAAACCTTCCAGGTTGTTTTCTCGCATTTGGTTCTTCACATCGTAAAGTGCCGTTCTGAGCCAAATTTTCTCATTTATATCTGTCATTTCTTACCCGGAGCCAAAAATGGAAAAGCGCCCTTTTACCTCTACCGATGAGGCTCAAGAACGCCGTCGTTCCAATCTACAACACTAACTTTGTGTTTTTTGGATTTAGTCTTTAATTATTAAAGTAAAAAATTCTCTTCTTTGGTAACCCCTTTCCATCAATACGCATATAATTTCCCATAAGGACGATAACTTGAAGGACTGAGCTTGACGAAGCTGCTCTTTAGAATATTTTCCGGGTTCAGCGAAAAATAAGCGCAATATTCTTTCAAATACGCCCTTAATATTTTATTGTCCTCTTTACTCAACTTGCCCTTTTGTACCTCTTTGCCTAATCGGTAATTTTCTATATTGCCGCGAATATATATTGTCCCGCCATGCATACCTGTACCACAGTAGCTACCCACTATAGGTAACGGGTTGTAGGTTATGGATTCTTGGGGCTTATCTTTTTTTCTGTCACCTAATCCCTCATACCTGACACCTTCTTCCCCGTGTAGCCCTAATACTATTATCAGTCCACCAGCCATATATTCTCCCAAAAAATCTCTAACGTTTCCCCCTATTATTATAACCGGATATAAATCCTTATAGGATTTCATATGGATGCCGATTCTATAGCCAGTGTTTCCCTCGATATAAATCTTACCGCCTCGCATAGAATGGCCAACAATATCGCCAGCATCGCCATGGACAATGATTTTGCCGGCATTCATGGTATTACCTATACCATCCTGCCCGTTAGAATTAACTATAATGGTCGGTCCATCCATAAAAGCGGCAAGGTCATTACCCGGCACTCCGTTAATGGTAACTTTCATATCACCAGATAGCCCGGTCCCGATATAACGCTGCCCATTGACATTATCTAAAGTAATATTTTTCTTCCCGCTATCCGCTGCCTGATGGATTAATTCATTGAGTTCTTTATAAAACATCCCCTTGGCATCTATTCTCACCCCGTTAGAAAATTTGCTTGACCTAAATCTGTCAAAACTATAATTATCATTGGAAACATTCTTCATTTTTTGGCTGTCGTAATTTCTAACGGGGCTCATAATGTCGAGACCTCTCCGGTTACCAGATGCTTTCTGTATCCCTTGGGCAAACTGATAAATCCAAAATCTTCTTTTAAAAGATTTTCTTGGAAACCACTTACATCAACCTTATCTTTAATAAGGCCGGCGTAAATTCCTGCCCGCTCAATATCATTTACGAAAATAATACCGATAATCATTCCCTTTTTTAGAACAATCTTCTTGTATATAGCCTTGTTTTTATCAAAATGCTCTAAAATCCGGCAGTCCTTTCCTTCAGACAGTGTTTGTCCTAAAGAAATAGTAGGAATACCGCATAGCTCTACAGAGTTCATGGCAAAACTTCCCTGATATTCTCTTTTCATTCCGGCCATATTGAAACCTGCAATTTTGCCTTGCCTTTTTGCCGCCGGCCAAATGGCAATAGGGCGATTTTTGCCTAAAAGACAATCTCGTGCTTCCGAGCAGTCGCCGGCCGCATAAACATCCAAGATATTTGTCCGCATAAAATTATCTGCCAGGACACCTTTATTCATCTTTATAGAGCTATTCTTCGCCAATTCCACGTTAGGGCTGACGCCGATTGCAATGATAACCAATTCTGCCGGGATTCTCTTCTTGTCTTTTAGAATCACCTCTTCCACCTGATTGTTCCTGCCTTTTATCTCGACAATCGTATTATTGGCAATAACGCGGCAATCTATTTTTTCCAAAGCAGTTTCGATTATACGTGAAGCCTTTCGGTCAAAGGTTGCCGATAAAATTCTATCCGCAAGTTCTACAATAGCAATTTTAATCTTTAATTCGATAAGAGCCTCTGTTGCTTTCAGCCCTATCAGCCCACCTCCTAAGACAACCGCTCTTTTAACCCTGTTGGCCTTGATATGCCTTTCTATCCTTTGGGCATCGTCGAGATTGGTAAAAGTAAATACCCCGTTTAGATTCATCCCTTTAATTTCGGGTACAATCGGTCTACCTCCTGTGGCAATAAGCAGCTTATCGAAAGGGATTTTTCCTCCATCGGCTAAAATTACATATTTTCTTTCCAAATCCAATTTTGTTGCTTCCTTATTTAAAATCAAATCTATTTTATTATCCTTATAAAAATCTCTCGCCTGGAAAGGCATCCTCTCCATCGGCACCTTTTTCCCTAAAAGATACGATATTAAGGGCCGTGAATAATTAAATTGCGCCTCATTAGATATAACGGTTATTTTACCCTTCCTATCATACTCGCGAATTGCTTCTACGGATGCAATTCCACTTGCCGAATTACCAATAATTACATAATTCACCCCGTTAGAAATATCTTGTTTTCTTACAGGGTTATTTTGATTTCTAACGGGGTTCATTTCTTTTCCTCGTAAACTATCGCTCCGTTAGGACAATTTTTCACGCAAACGGGTATTTCTTCCCCCATACATAAGTCACATTTAGAAGCTATCTTTTTCCCTTCTACATTTCTTGATATCACCCCGAATGGACAAACCATAATGCACATCCAGCAGCCTACACATTTATCTTCGTCTAAAAGAACCGCCCCTATTTTTTTATCCCGATACAGTGCGCCTGTTATGCAGGCCTCTAAACATGGGGCATCTTCACAATGCCGGCACTGAAGCGCAAATGAAACATACCCTTTTTCTTCCACGATAATTCTTGGAGTTGGTTTCGGATATTCTCCTTTGTATGCCTTGATTATATTCTTCGTTTTAGAATGCTGCACCAGGCAATGAACTTCGCAAAGTCTGCATCCCATACAATATTCTTCTCTGATTATTATCTTCTTCATCTCTTTTCTCTATTGTATTGTTCACAAGACGTGTTTACACTTTGCTGTTTTCTGTCTTCTGTTAACTGTCAACTGAAAACTCGCGCCGAAGGCGCGTTACCATGCCTCACCTGCCGCTTTTATGCCCAATAATTTCAAGTCTGTATCGGACAGTCCTATACCTCTGAGCTGTTCTCTGTTGCCTCTTAAACTCTCGATAGCATTTATACCCATGCCGCCGAGCATCTCCTTTATCTCTAAACTCCAGGCACGCAACAAATTAACCAATCTTTGCGCACCTATATCTGGATTAAGCCTTTTAGTAAGATAAGGGTCCTGGGTGGCAATGCCCCAGTTACATTTCCCTGTATAACATTTCTGACAGAGGTTACACCCCATCGCCACTAAAGCGGCCGTACCGATATAAACGGCATCTGCTCCTAAAGCAATAGCCTTGATCGCGTCGGAACTGGACCTTATACCTCCACCGGCAATCAAAGATGCCTGATTCCTGATACCTTCCTCTCGCAGGCGTTGGTCTACTGCGGCAATTGCCAACTCGATAGGAATGCCAACATTATCTCTTATAACTTGCGGAGCCGCTCCTGTTCCGCCTCGTAAACCATCTATGGCGACAAAATCTGCCCCTGCCCTGACTATACCGGAGGCAATAGGAGCGACATTATGCACCGCAGAGATTTTCACCCCTACTGGTTTTTTATATCGTGTCGCTTCTTTCAAGGCAAAGATTAACTGCTTCAAATCCTCTATGGAATAAATGTCATGGTGAGGCGCGGGAGACAAGGCATCGGTCCCAACCGGTATCATTCTGGTCTGGCTGATTTCTTCCGACACCTTTTCTCCTGGCAAATGCCCGCCAATTCCAGGCTTTGCCCCCTGGCCAATTTTTATCTCAATCGCAGAACCTGCTTCCAAATATTCCTTATGCACTCCAAATCTTCCCGAAGCTACCTGGATAATCGTGTTAGGACCGTATTTATACAGCTCTTTATGAAGTCCGCCTTCACCGGTATTATAAAAAGTCCTCATTTCTTGCGCCGCTCTGGCAAGCGACTTGCAAGCATTAAGACTTATTGAACCATAACTCATTGCACTGAATAAAATCGGAGTCTCTAATTTTAGTTGTGGCGGAATCCCGGATGTCAGATGACAGATGTCAGGCGACAGATTCTCTTCCTTTTTCTTTTTCTGATTTCTGTCTTCTGTTTTCTGACTGCTAAATTCGATTCTGTCCGGCTTCCTTCCGATATAAGTACGCAGCTCCATTGGTTCACGCAAAGGATCGATTGAAGGATTAGTTACCTGTGAAGCATTAAGGACAATATGGTCCCAGTAAATTGGATAAGGCTTATCAGAGCCCATTCCGGTAAGTAACACTCCCCCGGTTTCTGCCTGTTTAGTAATATTTTTGATTACCTGGGCATTCCAGTTAGCATTTAGTTTAAACTCAGAGGGATTGCGTTTTATTGTAATCGCGCCAGCAGGACAGAAAGTTTCACAAAAATGACAGCCAACGCATTCGGCGCTGTCAGACGATATTGTATCAGTCTCAGGATCGTATGAATGTACATCATTAGCACACATCCTAACGCAAGCCTGACAGGCAACGCATTTCTCATCGTCTCTTTCTACAATAAATTCTGGGGGTATCGGTCTCTTAGCCATTTTCTACCTCAATAAGCCTGCCGACAACTGGCTTTCCTGCCTCAGGCATCCACACTTTATCCGGGCCAGGACAAACCTCCCGGATGGCTGATTCTTCAGAGGCAATATAAACTTTATCGCCCGAAGTTGCCGCCACCAAAGGCCGAAGCTTTATTCGGTCGTTTAACCCTACCATAGTAGAGGAATTGGCAAGAATAACACTAAAAGGGCCATTAACCAGGGCGCTGCCATAAATTATACGAAGTGCCTTTAGAAATTCTTTTTTTCCCTGTGGCTGCCTTTCTACCCCGTTAGAAATTCTTTCTCTTTTATTAGACCCATTGGTATTTCTAACGGGGTCTATTTCGTCCCAAAAGGGAGCTGCCAGTATATCTGCGACTACCTCAAAAGAAAGGTTATGTTTTCTAACCAAAAGGTCAAAAAGATAAGTTATCACTTCGGTATCAGTAAAAAATGCACAGATATATCCGTAATTTAGCAGAAACCTTTTATTAATTCCATAAGAGGAAATCTCTCCGTTATGCACAACCGACCAATCCAGAAGGCCAAAGGGATGCGCCCCCCCCCACCAACCGACTGTATTTGTAGGGAACCGACCGTGCGCTGTCCAGATATAGGCTTCGTATTCCTCTAATCTGTAAAATCTTCCGATATCTTCTGGATACCCCACTCCTTTAAATATGCCCATATTTTTACCGCTCGAGGCGACAAAAGCCCCGGGGATTTTGGTGTTTATCTCCATTACTGTCTTCACCACAAAATCTTCTTCTGTTAAATCGTAATATAGCTTTGTCTTTTCTACCTTGAGTTGCAGAAAATACCGCCATAGTAGAGGCCGATACCTTATGGATTTATCTTCTCTTGTAGGTATAATCCCATCTTTTACTATTTTATAATTATCCTTAAGATATTCTTCCGTCTGAACCAGGCTGGATTTATTCTCAAACATCATATGAAAACACCAGTCGTTTCTGTGTTCGGGATAAATTCCATAAGCGGCAAATCCGCCGCCTAAGCCATTGGCACGGTCGCGCATAGAGGCAATTGAGGTAATAATATCTTTACCAGAAGACCTTTTGCCCGTTTTATCCATTATGCCGACTATGGCACAGCCGCTTATGTCCTTTTCTTGGAATTTAACTTTAGCCTCCATCATATCTCCGTTATCTTCATGCCTAAAATTTAAGCACGATGAGATAAATTTTTTTATTATTCTATTTTTTCCCTTTCTGCTCAATGGAAAAACGATGGGATATACTTAATAATTATTATCATTTATAATATAGGGAGAAAATTGTCCAGCTCATACTTTGTAACCTGTATTCTATAATTTTCCCAGTCCTTTTTTTTCAATGTTATGAATCTCGTAAACACATGGTCCCCTAAAGCCTTCTTAACAAGCCCGCTTCCTTCGGTAATGAGAACCGCTTCTCCTAAACTGTCAGGCAGAGATTCGATACCCAACTCCTTTCTTTCTTCGCTGGATAAATGATATAGATTTTTTTCCATCGGCTCGGGAAGTTTGTATTTTCGCTCTACCCCTTCCAGCCCTGCCTGAAGCATTACCGCAAAGGTAAGGTAAGGGTTGCAGGCTGGGTCGGGACATCTAAGTTCGGCCCGTGTAGCTTTCTCCTTGCCTGGGTGGTATACGGGTACGCGAATTAGAGCTGAACGGTTTCTTTTTGACCAAGCGATATAAACCGGCGCCTCGTATCCTGGAACAAGCCTCTTATATGAATTCACCCATTGCGCAAAAATAGCACTCATTTCTCGCGCATGCCTGAGCTGACCGGCAATAAATTTATTGGCTGTATCGGATAGATGGTACTTATTATCTTTGTCAAAGAAGGCGTTTTTGTCGCCTTTAAACAAAGACTGGTGCGTATGCATTCCACTTCCGTTTTGGCCGAACAAAGGCTTTGGCATAAACGTAGCATAGACTCCATATTTCTGGGCTATCTCTTTGACAACTATTCGGTAAGTAATAACATGGTCGGCCATTTGTAGGGCATCGGTGTATCTCATATCAATCTCGTGTTGGCTTGGACCTACTTCATGGTGGGAGTATTCTATTGGAATACCCATGGATTCCAAAGCCAGGATTGTATCCCGGCGAAGGTCGCTGGCCACATCCAGAGTAGTTAAATCGAAATACCCTCCCTTATCCAGTATATCGGTGCTTGAGGCATTATTCTTGAAGTAGAAATATTCCAATTCTGGCCCCAGATAATAATGATTAAATCCCATTTTTTTCATTCGTTCTAAAGCTCTTTTTAAAACATAACGCGGGTCTCCCTCATAAGGTTTTCTCTCAGGCGTAAGAATATCACAAATCATCCTGGCAACCTTTTTTTCCTGCGGTCTCCAGGGAAGAATCTGAAAAGTGGCTGGGTCTGGCACGGCTAACATATCGCTTTCTTCGATAGACTGATAACCCGTTATTGAGGACCCGTCAAATCCCATTCCATTCTCCAAGGCATTTTTTAATTCGCCATCGGTAATGGCAAAGCTTTTCACCTGGCCCAAGATATCTGTAAACCAGAGACGGATAAACTTCACATCTTGTTCTTTTACTACTTTTAAAATTTCTTCTTTTGTCTTTTTAGCCATTTCTTCCCTCCTTTTTAAAAAAAAAGACGTTCCAAGCGCAACACCGCTTAGAACATCTTTGTCATTGATACTAAAGAGCACAAACCCTGTGCTCTCGCTCTTTGCTCTACTATGTTAAGTAAAAAATCGCCCTTTTTGGTAACCTTTCGATTTTGCTCAAGATGGCCCGAACACATTCGACTTCGTTCAGTGTTCGTCCTGAGTGGAATCGAAGGGCGAAAGATGGCGAGCTTGCCGACCACCTCCATTTTAGTATTATCCAATAGCCTTCCCTCCACGCTCAGCTGTCCTGATTCGTATACACTCGGGCAAATCCAAAATAAATATCTTGCCATCGCCGATATTGCCGGTCTTGGCGCCTTTAATGATGGCATCAATGGTTGGCTGGACAAAATCCTCATTAACGGCTATCTCTAATCTCACTTTCTTAAGTAGATTAACTTCGTGAATAACACCTCTATAAGTTTCGGTATAGCCTTTTTGCTGGCCGCATCCCAAAGCATTACTAACTGTCATTTTATAAACCTCGGCATCATATAGCGCCTTTTTGACATCAGGTAATTTATGTGGTTGTATCATTACGATTATTAATTTCATCTTCTTTACCCTCCCTTCATCACTCTGTAGTAAATATCTGGAAGCCGGCATAAGACTCCATGCCGTGCTCGCCGATATCTAATCCTTTTAGTTCTTCTTCTCTGGAAACTCTAAGGCCGATAAAGATATCTATTAATTTAAAGACAGCTCCCATAGTAACTGTAATAAACAGGACTACGGTCAAAACCCCCAGAGCCTGTATTCCAAGCTGTTTAAAGCCGCCGCCATAAAATAGCCCGTTATTTGCTAAACCCAATGCCTTCTCTCCGAATAAACCTATAGCCAGGGTTCCCCATATTCCATTAAAACCATGGACGGCAACCGCGCCCACAGGGTCATCGACTTTAAATTTATCCAACACCACGACACCTAAAACTACAATAATGCCTCCGATAGCTCCTATGACAATAGCTGCCCAAGGCTCAACAAATGCACAAGGAGCGGTAATGGCTACCAGTCCTGCCAAAGCTCCATTCATTGCCATAGATAAATCGGGTTTTCCAAACATCTTCCAGACTATACCCATAGCCAATATTCCACCCATTGCCGCTGCTAAATTAGTATTAATTGCCACTCGGGCTATAAGGTCTCCATTACCAACTCCCAGTGTGGAGCCGGGATTAAATCCAAACCAACCAAACCATAGAATAAACACACCTAACGATGCAAGAGGGATAGAATGCCCGGCGATAACATTAGCCGTGCCGTCTGGTTTATACTTTCCTATTCTCGGTTTTAAAATAATTGTCCCGACTAAAGCGGCGAATCCTCCTACGGTATGGACAACTGTAGAACCGGCAAAATCAGCAAAATTTAATCTTGCCAGCCAGCCGCCTCCCCAAATCCAGTGCCCAACAATCGGATAAAGAAAAGCCGATATAATAAAGGAATATATTAAATAAGCTGAGAACTTCATCCTTTCAGCCATTCCGCCAGCCACTATAGTTGCCGCGGCACCACAGAACGCTGCCTGGAAAAGCCAGAATGCATATAGAGGTATATCTGCTCCCGATTCAGCCCCTACCAAAAACCATCCTTTTAGGCCAAATAAGCTATTCCCGGAACCAAACATAATTGCGTAGCCAAACATAAAAAAACCCAGGGAGGCCATGCAGAAATCAAGAAAATTCTTGGTAAGGATATTACAGGTATTTTTAGCCCGGATAAATCCAGCCTCGACCATACCAAATCCAGCCTGCATAAAAAAAACTAAAAAAGCGGCGACCAAAACCCAGAGCGTATTTAAACCTACTCTACTTGCATATATTGCCTCTTCCATATCTTTACCTCCTCCTTTCCACATCAAACAAAAAAGGCGCCCAATCTTGCCTGCCATCGCGGCATTAAATTGGACGCCTCCGTCCAGATAAATACTTACTTCGTAGCTAAGCCCCGTTAGAAACTCTACCTCATTCCATTAGAAACATCGCCCTTTAAAGTTTTTCCTTTATTTCCAATATTTCTAACGGGGTAAACCGTCAAAAATAAAAGCGTTCTTTTGTAGAACGCCTTTGTTTTGACACAACAACGTGTCTTTTACAATTTTCTAATTTTAAGCTCCTACTATAGAAAGTAAATATTTGGGGCTGCTGGTAACCTGTATTTCTTCCCTTTTCTGCCACTTCTTAATTATTCTCTGTTTGTGCTTGATGACCATCACATGCGAAACATCTAATTTCTTTCCTATTTCTCGTATCGTATAGCCCTGCAATATAAGCAAAAACACTTCTTTTTCTCTCTTGCTGAAGCCGTCATTTTTTATATCTTCGATAACCAATTTCCTATCTATAAATTTATCCAATGACTCTCTACCGTCCGGCAATACATCCTTTAAGGTATCTCCTTCCTCGTTAATAGGTTCTTCTAAACTTACAATTCTTGCCTTTTCTCTTTCCGTCCTGAGGTAGTTCAATATATGGAATTCACAACCTTTCACTATGTAGGCTTCGTTTATGCCGCAAGGTTGCCCTTCTCGATAGTTCTCCCATAGATAAATACACATCTCCTGGTATAGGTCTTCCTTATCAATGAAAGAACCATGGCCATTACACTTCGTTGCTATTCTTTTTAATCTTGGAGATATTTTTTCCAATAATCCCTCAAAATCCATATCCAACCACTCCCAAAAATAAAAAAGGCGTTCTTCACCTTTTCAAGGCAGTAGAACGCCGTTGTTCCAAAAAGAAAAACGCCCTTCCTAGCAGACCTTGCTACTAAAAAGGACGTCTTTATCCGCTTTTTCTAACTATGAAAAAAGGGCTGTTTGAGATTCCTGGTTTCGCCCAGGACTCCGCTCGGGATTAATCCGGCCTCCCAATTTACGTTCACTTCGTTCCGTAAATTGCGGCCCTATTAAAAAAGGCGTTCTTTCGAACGCCGCCTCGCCCTTTTCTAGGCACTGACTCTGTGCCCTGCTTCCGGGATAAATATACCACAACCCCCTGAGATTGTCAAGATTTATTTTTGTCTTATTTTTGCGAGGACTTCTTCATTTCTTCAGTTAATATGATTGCCTCTGATATTTCCCTCATGCTCTTACGGTTATCCATACTGTATTTCCTGACAAGATTATAAGCGCTTTCCTCTGTTAAATTCTCTTGTTTCATTAAAATACCCTTTGCTCTTTCTATCGCTTTCCTTGCTTCTAATTCCTCTTTGATAACCTTGGATTCGACAACCAATCTAAAGTTTTCAATAACAATAGCCGCCTGATTGGCTATCGATTTTAAGATATTGATTTCATTCCCGCTAAATTTATGAAGCCTTGAGGTATAACTATTTAATACACCGATTATTCTACCTTTGAAAATAAGGGGCACGCATAAAAGAGAACAAAGCTTCTCCTTTCTGGCGATATTTGAATTGATATAGCGTTTATCCTGACGCACATCGACAACCGTTATCGGTCTGCCTTCTTTGGCCACCTTTCCGGCAATTCCCTCTCCTAATTTTATATTGGGCTTTTTATTATACTCCTTACTCACAGACTGAGTGGCTTTGACTATAAGCTCTTTGCCAGAATTATCGAATAACATAAGCGAACATATCTTTGAATTCATGACTTCGGCACTTACTGCGATAATCAGTTTTAGAATATCTTCTAAATACAAATCGGAGGTAATCGCGCCGCTTATTTTAGCTAAACCGTCTATTATCCGTCTACTATCTAAAGACTTCATTTCTGGTCCTTGTCTTTTTTACCCATATCTCTATATCACCAAGGGCGCAAGCAACATCCCGCACAACCATAAAAAGACCATCCGAAAATTAACGTAACTGATAGCTCTATGTTACCACTTTCTAAATCAAAACTCAATAAATCTTTCAATCAAGAATTAACCTGAATCAGAAATACCAGAATAACCATCCCAAAAGAAACACAACCCCATAATACAATTCTGCCAATCTGAATCTATTCTCTTTAAGAATAATATAAAATTCCCTGTCGACTTCTTTGCGTCCAACAATTGATTTTACGTCTTTAGCAAACTGATAAAACACATCGTGAATTAAAGAGGCGTAATATGTTTTGCTTTTCCCTGTGTCAAAGTTTAACACCGCTTCTGGTATGCCGATATAAATATCCTTTATTTTAATCTTGGGGCTGCAACCATCCCAGGCATAACCACGTCTGTTGGTACCCTTAACGATTACTCTGCCGTCCTTTTCTAACTTAAACCATTCATTTTCGAATTGGCGGCCTTTTATGGAAGATTTATAGATATAATCTTCTCTCAGGCAGTATATGTATAGGCCCATATTCGTTTTATAAAGATTAATAAAAGTGGCGTTTAAATTGCAAGGCTTTTATAATATGCGGGCTGAAAATTAGCAGGCCGATTAGCATCGCGCCAATGGCTGAAATAAGCACGGCGCCGGCAGCAACATTTTTAGCTTTTTCCGCTAAGGGGTGAAATTCCGGAGAGGCAACATCTAAAAGAAATTCAAAAGCGGTATTCAGTGTCTCGGCTGTCCAAACAGTTATGATAGCCAGGATAATCCAGCACCATTCAGGTTTTGTCAGCCCGAAACAAAAACCGGCAATAACGGCTAAAACAGTAATTAGAGCATGTATCCAGGCGTTATGTTGAGAAAGTATCATTGTAAAAATGCCCTTCGCCGCATATTTAAAACTGTTATATCTTTCACTAATTTTAAATTTAGCCATTTTTATCGAATCCCTTCCTGAGGACAAAAGTAAATTTCTGCTTTAGCACGACAAAAAACACCTCTTAATTATACCATTCCTCTTTTAACTTCTCAATAAAATCTTGCGGATTAACTCAAAAAACGCTATCCAAACAATATTTCTGCCGGAGCCGAAGCGGCCGGGAAAGAAACAAAAAAGGGATTTTCTTGCCCATCCCGTCTTAATGAAATTTCTTGAACAGAAATAGATTTTCGGTTACAATACTAACCGATTCTAACTAAAAAACGGACTGTTGTTTCTAAATCAAAAGATGGAAGAGAAACTTTTAGACATAGTCCATATAGAAGCTTTTAATCTGGATGATGCCTGGTTTCAAGCTGTCAGCAAAATCCTTGACCATGGCTTTAGATACAAAATAACAAAGGGAAGCTTCGAAAACGAAGAAGAAAGACTGGGGTTCGACTTTGTCGTCATCAGAGTGAAAAATCCGGGGAGAGAACCGATAATACCAATAATGCCTGAGGGCTCGGGAATCCCCTCCCCAACCGATATGAAGTATGTAAATGAAACCTACCTGCCCTATCTTATGACTGACCAGAAAGCCCAAGGGGAGGATTACACCTATGGAGAAAGAATTCACAATCCCAAAGCCAGGCTTGAAGAAACTTTGGATATACAAAAGATTAAAGGAAAAACAGGAATATCCTTGGATGAATTAACCGATGGACAAATTAAAGAATTATATCCCTATACTATTGCTGTTAAAAAAAGCGATAAGGAAATTATATTAGGCAAGGAAATACCATTTAATGTTAATCCGTTTCAGCAGGTTATAAAAGACTATAAAGAAAGAGGCTTTGGCACCAATCAGGAAACAATAGAGATAGGCATGCCTCCGGACATCACCCTGCAAGACCCGCCCTGCCTGCGTTTAATTGATACGAGGATCCGATACGGCAAACTCCATTTTATTATTTATTTTCGTTCCTGGGATCTTTGGAGCGGCTTTCCTTCAAATCTGGCCGGATTACAACTGGTGAAGAAGTTTATGGCCGATGAGATTGGCGTTGCGGACGGAGAAATAGTGGCATTAAGTAAAGGGCTCCACCTTTACAAATATGTCTGGGAGTTGGCCGAAGCCAGAACACATAAAAAAATAGATTTCGAGAAATATAAAGAAGTGACGGATGCAAAATAGGCATCCTTTTTTTTAAAATCTCAAAGTCGCCCCGATAAATGGCCCCGATATATCTAAATCGGCGTAATCAGAATCATTCTTGGCTTCAATCTTAAATACTCTGTATCCTCCCGCGATACTCAAATTTTCTATAGGGATTATTTTAATTCCCGCTTCGCCGTCAAAAAAATATCCGTAATTGCCCGCCGGCATTCCTGATACTTCAGCAAACAAATTCACTTTTTTATGCGGGGCAATATCAAGGGCAAAGCCAAGTGTCGGCAGGCCGATGGCAAAATCTTCGGACTCTTTAATCGGTAAAGATAAATCCGGGGCTTCAAGGGAGGCATCTACCCAGAATCCTTTTAGTTCGATAAGCGGTCCGAATTTTACCTTGCCGTCCGCTATATTTATAAACTGATTTATCAATCCAAACCTGGCATATTTTGCCTCAAGGTCAGTAACAACCCGGGTGTTTCCAGCATAGGTTTTCCCGTTAAAATCTATGGTTTTGGCTACATGCTTATCGCCGCTATAGCCGACTTGGATATAACTAAGCCTCAATCGGCTTTTCGGCCCCATATACCAGGTGAATCGTGCCTCAGGAAAGTTCTCATCGTCTAAACCCAGGTCATTCTTGAAATCAATATCTGTCCCAATGCCGGATTTGGATACCCGGCCTTCCGCCGATAAATCCGGAAGCCAGTAATAACCTTCGAATTCGATTTGCGGCTCAGCTAAGGTAACATCGGCTTTCCCTGTAATAACCCCCAAACTGATAATGAAACTTAACAAAAAAACTTTTTTAAAATTCATTAGCCCTTCCTTTTTGGTTATAAAGGTTTAAATGTCTTTAATTGCCCTGGCTCCTTTTTCCCCGGTCCGAATGCGGTACATATCTTCAAGGGAAATAACGGCAATTTTACCGTCTCCGATTTTTCCTGTCCGGGCCGCTTTCATTACCGTATCGATAATAGAATCGGTTTGAAAAGCGTCGGCATAAATCTCAATCTTGATTTTTTCGACCATAGATTTACCCGGAGCCCGCTGATTGCCAAAGCCTTCAATTTCGGTAACCGACATCCCCCCGGCCCCCGATTTTCTAATGGCCTGGTAAACATCCTCGAATTTTTCCGGTCTGATTATACATTCAATCTTTCTCATAGGGCCTCCCCCCTTTTTTTGAATATTGTTTGCATTTCCTTTATTTTAACCTCTTTCAGCAAAAAAAGCATCAAAAAATAAATTATTATTCCGCAGGGCACCAGCAATATCAATTTTGATAAAGAGGAAGACCGTAAATGGTTAATCGCAAAATAAAGGCTTCCCCCCATTATCGCCGAGGAAAAGGCTACCTTGCCAAAAGATAAAAAAGAGAATTTCCAGATAAAAAACCGCCGGGAAAAAATAACGGTCAGCCCTAATAAAAAGGCATAAGAAACGACGGTCGTAGCCGCGGCGGCCAGATAACCATATTTGGGAATGAATAAAAGGTTGAGTCCTAAATTCAACAAGGCAGAGAAAATAAAACTATACATATAGAAATGAGTCTTTTTATACAAAGCTAATCCTATGCCGAATCTTTGAGTAAGGCCGAAAAAGAAAATACCTAAACCCACTAAGGGAATTATCTTTGCTCCTTCATAATAATTTGGAGTTGAAAGAAATCGGAGGATAGGCTCCCGTAATATTGACATTCCAATTACCGCCGGGATGCATAAAATCAGAAAATATCGTGTTCCTGAGGAGACAAATTCCTTGCTTATTTTCTCGCCTTGATTTTCCCAGATGATTATTGAAAGCGGATTAAATGCCAGCGCAAACAAAGAAGTGATAAACAATATGCTGTTCTGCGAAATGGCATAGCTGATTGAATAAATACCGACCTCTTTTGCTTCTCGAAAGAATTCGAGCATATAGCGGTCGGAAAGGCTCAAAATCCAGGCGGCTAAACTGCCGATTACTAAGGGAAAACTATACTTTGCCAATTCCAGCGCCGATTCATAGGGAATACCCTTATTTATTTTCCTTATTTTCCCTACCGCCATCTTCCAAAGAAAAGGCAAAGCCAAACCGGCGCTTAAAACGATTCCCCAGAGTAATCCCCCTAATCCAAAATGAAAAAAGACGATAAGTGATATGCCAAAAATAAAGCCGGCCAGCCTTATCCAGATAGAAAAACCGCTATACCAGTTTATCTGGCGCCTTATTTTTAGAAAATTTAATAATATGGTGAAAAGAGAGCTGAAAATATAGACAATTATTCCGATTTCAAGAAGATTAAAAAGATTCTCCGGGATTCGTTTCTTTAGAAAAACGATAGCGCTTAAGAAAATTAAAGATGTCACAAAAAGGGTCAAAAAAGTCAGCTTTAGTATCAACGCGGAAAATTCTTCTCTTTTCCCTTTTTTCTCGTAAGCGGGGTAAAACCTTGAAATTGAAAGGCCAACCCAGCCGCCAACTATGGTTAAAATAGAAACAACCCCTATCGCCAGAACATAACTTCCATAATCAGACGGAGGAAATAAACGGGTAAGAATAGGCAGGCTTATCACCGTCACTATGGAGGGAATAATTTTTGCCGGAAAATACTGTCCTATATCCTTAAAAAGTTTTCTAATCATAGTGAATAGTAAAAAAAACAACCCTCCTTGAGAGTTGCCGTTAAAGCTCTTCTATTCTTAAGGTTTCTTTACTGGGAATTGTTTTGGCTGAATTTGCCGCTACAGAAATTCTTTGAGTCTTTTACTGCGGGTCGGGTGGCGCAGTTTTTTTAGGGCCTTTACTTCTATCTGTCTTACTCTTTCCCGGGTAACCTTGAAAATATCTCCGACTTCCTCCAATGTCCGGGGATAGCCGTCACCGATTCCAAAACGCAGCCGCAGGACTTTTTCTTCCTTTTCCGTCAGGGTAGTCAAAATCTTCTGCATTTGATCCTGGAGCATCTGCGAAGCCGTTGCCCAGGCCGGAGAAATAGCTGATTCATCTTCGATAAAATCGCCAAAATGAGTGTCGCCTTCTTTACCGATCGGCGTTTCTAAAGATATGGGGTGCTGGGCAATTTTCAAAATACCCCTGACTTTCTCTGCGGTAATATCCATCTTCTTAGCTGTTTCTTCTGAAGTAGGATTGCGGCCCAATTTCTGCACCAGATGTTTTGAAGCCCGGGAAATTTTATTCATTGTTTCAATCATATGAACCGGAATGCGAATGGTTCTCGCCTGGTCAGCAATGGCCCGGGTAATCGCCTGGCGGACCCACCAGGTGGCATAAGTAGAAAATTTAAAGCCTTTTTTGTATTCAAATTTATCTACCGCCTTCATCAAACCGATGTTCCCTTCCTGGATAAGGTCTAAAAAAGTTAATCCCCGGTTAACATATTTTTTGGCAATACTTACTACTAAACGCAGATTAGCTTCGACTAAATCCCGTTTGGCTCTGATAACGGCAAATTCCTTTGTTCTTACTTCTTTAGCCTGTTTTCTAAATTTGTCTAAGGGCGTTTTTAAATCTAATTCAACCCGGCGTAACTTCCGAGCGTGTACGGAAAACACTTTATTCAATTCGTGGAATTGCTTGATATCTATTTTGTATCTCCGCTTGATTATCTTCCGGGTAATCTTCCTTTTTTTAAGCTGTTCCGTCAAAAAAATAAATTCTTTGGGGGTAAGCTTCCGTTCTTTAAATATTCTGGCAAATTGTTTTTCTTCCTTTTGTATTCTAAATTCCTGCAGGCCGATTTTTACGACAATCCGATTAATATGATACTGCCTTAGCTTAAACTGATTTATAATTTCAATCGCTTTTGAATGCCAGTCATCGAAATAATGCTCATAGCGGATTCTATCTTCCTGCGACAGTCTTTTACGGGAAAGTTTTTTCTGATAAAAAAGCATTTGCCTTTCCGCCGATTTTACCTGTTGCAATAATTTTGGAAGATTCCGTAAAAATTTCCTCTTTGCCTTTGGGGTTTCAATTTTGCAATATTCTTCTAAATTGATTTTTTTCTTTACAATCTTCTCTCCTAATGATTTTACCTCTTTAATGGATAGATTCGTGCCGACTACTGCCTGCCGAAGACTCTCTTCTGCGTCTTCAATTTTTTTAGCTAAATTTATTTCCTGATCCCTGGTTAGAAGAGGGATACGCCCCATTTGCCTGAGATAAATCTTTACCGGATCCTCAACCGCCGGAACTTCGCCAATAAGCTTCTCCGGCAGCAGCTCTATTTTTTTTCTTCCTTCCAAAACAACCGAATCTACTACTTCAATATTAAGACTGTCTAACATCATTAAGATGTTATCCATCTCATCGGATGAACTAATCTCTTCGGGAAGCAAATTATTGACTTCTTCGTAAGTCAGATGTCCTTTCTGCTTGCCTAAAGAGATAAGTTTTTTTATCTCTTCGCCTTTCCTGCTGATATTTTTTTTTGTCCGTTTCTTCATTTACCTTTACCGTGCTTTGACAACATTCTGATATTCGCTGAGAAGCCTTCTTATAGTCTCATCTTCGCCCTTAGCTTCAGCCAGCTTTATCTCTTTTTCCAATTCCTTCTGTCGTTTCAATCTTTTTCTTTTCTTTATATACTCAAGGCAATCCCTTAGTGCCTTTGCTTCATCGTGAAAAACAGTTTTATTTAAAATGATAAAAGTCAGGATATCGCGGGTTTTTTCCTCAGGGAGAAAATTAATCAGCGATTTGCTTGAAGGTAATTTATCATCCCGGCCATAGCGCCAGATAAATTCGGCAATTTGCCGTAAATTACCGTCATAGAAATCGCTTGGTTCTATCTCTTTTTTAACCTCATCCAGGATATCTTCCTTTTCGAAAATTAACTTGATCAGGCTTCCTTCGGCATCAAGCGAAAAATTCGGAAAAACTCCCTCGGGAGCTGCCAGCGGTTTTCCTCTCTGGGAAAGCTTATTAAACTCCTCCATTACATCGCTTTCTTCTATGTTGAGACGCTCTGATATCTGTTTAATCATCTCCCGCCTGGCAATGCTATTTTCAACCAATTTAACCCAGGGGAGCATTCCCTCGACAACAGCCACTTTACCGTTAAGATTTTTAACGTCGCACAGGTTCAGAAGCCTCTCCAGATTATATTCAAAAAATCCCTTGGCTTCATTGACGGCGGCAAGAAAAGCCGCTTTTCCGTTCTTCCTGATAAATTCATCCGGATCAAACCCATCCTTCAATGACACAATCCGCACTTGAAGCTGCTCTCGAAGCAAAAGTTCTATTCCTCTCAAGGTGGCCGCTGTTCCGGCGGCATCCGGGTCATAAACCAGAATAACCTCTTTGGCCAACCTCCTGAGTGCGCGAACCTGCCCTTCGGTAAAAGAGGTGCCTGAAGAAGAAACTACATTGGTTATGCCGGCTTGATAAAGCGAGATAAAATCAAGATAGCCTTCCACGACTAAAGCGCTGCCGGACTTGCGGATATCGTCTTTAGCAAAATTAAGCCCATAAAGAACGGCGCTTTTTTTAAAAACAGGCGTCTCGGGTGAATTAAGATATTTTGGCTGGGTATCATCCAATACCCGCCCGCCAAAGGCAATCACCCGGCCGGTAACATCAAAAATAGGAAAGATAATTCTTTTCCGGAAATAATCGAAATATCCCTCTTCATTCATCCGGGGGGAAATTAAACCGGCTCTTTCTAAAAGGGATAAAGATATCTTTTTCTGCTGGGCCGCCAGACATAAACCGTCCCTTTTCAAAGGGGCATAGCCTAAACGCATCTTTTCTATGGTGCTTTTCCGAATCTGCCGTTTCTCTAAATATGACAGGGCAATTTGCCCTTCCCTCGTTTCTTTAAGGCAATGCGCAAAATAATGACTGGCCGTTTCATTGAGGTCTAAGATAGACCGGGCTAACCCGGAGTTCTGTCCGGAAGCAAAAAAACTCTTGGGGATGCTAATCCCTTTTTTCTCAGCCAGAACCTTTACCGATTCTCCAAAACTCATTTGATTATACTTCATTAAAAATGAGAAGATATTGCCGCCTACCCCGCAGCCAAAACAATGAAAAATTTGCTTATCGGGGTTTACATAGAAAGAGGCGGTCTTTTCGCTATGGAAAGGGCAAAGGGCTTTAAAATTCCGGCCTGATTTTTTTAATTGAACGTGGCCGGAGATAACCTCAACGATATCGTTTTGGTCCTGAATTTTTTGAATTAAATCATCGGGAATACGGCCGCCCATATTACTTCCTTCTTATTCGTTCAAAGCCGGAACAATTTAAAATATTCAGTTTGCCTTTTTTCTCTATTTTATCTAAAATTAGATTCAGCCCAATTGAATCACTGGACATATGTCCGGCAATAATCACATTAAGATGATTCTTTTCTGCCTCTTTGAGGTTTTCTTCTTTAATGTGCATACCTATAATAGTGCCTACTCCCGCTTCGACCAGTTTACTCATGGCCGTTTTAGGGCCGCCGGTGCCGCCGGTCATATCGACCAAAATTTTCCCCGCTTTATTCTCTGCGTTTCCAGAGACGATTTTTGGCTGGGCAAGATGATTTTTTATCTGCAGTTTATACTCTGGAAGTTCCTTTAAAACGGCAATAACATCCTTTAATTTGTCGCAGTGACGCTTTTTAAATATTTTCTGCAAAAATAAAGTAACCAGATTATCGGCCGGGGTATGAATACACATTAAAGGGACGTTTAAAAGCTGGGCGGCCGCTACGGTTCTCATGTGATTTACCGGGAGCAGCCCTCTTTCTACCTCTTTAATCCTTCCGCCCATTATACCCTCGGCGACATTAATCGGGACGCCAAATTTATGAAGAATATCGATTTGCACCGGCATCACTTCAGATAAAGCGGCTAAGGCTTT
>Ga0180432_10001084_pt1 | contig 43608 bp, 14 predicted proteins | sample SS_ome_10_FD_132414 | JGI IMG/M metagenome (GOLD analysis project Ga0180432, IMG submission 132414) | Hypersaline lake sediment archaeal communities from the Salton Sea, California, USA - SS_1_MS_2 metaG | ecosystem: Environmental > Aquatic > Non-marine Saline and Alkaline > Hypersaline >... | reverse complement strand
GCAAATATTTGGAGAGATAGAGGCGCCGACATTTCGGCAAAATAGTTTGTTATATGTTTCACCTTTCGGGGGTTTTACTTAATCTGAGAAAGGTGAAACATATAACAAACTTTTCGTCTTGCAGAGCCTCTAGCTCCCTGTTGCGTGCTCGGATGCTCGTCGGAGTACCATTTTTGGGTTCGTCCGGAGGTCTAGTTTCATTTTCCGCCGAAAACGAATTTTCGTCGACGCACCAACTTTTCCTTAGAATCGAAAGTTGGCAGAAATTTTTGTCGAAACCGACCTGTTTTGAGATCGAAAATTTTGACGGGCAGCCCTCGCCGCTGCGCCAAAGGGCTGCCCGCCAAAATCGCGAAATCACTTTGTCTGCTTCGCACAAAGATGACCGACACTGATTTTGAAGACAAACTGGCTGAGATCGAGTGCGCCTTGGCCAGCAGCAGCAACAGCAGCAGCAGCGAGTCCGGGGGAGCTCGCACCGGTGCGCAGAAATCCGGCTCGACGCCGGCGTCGAGCGCCAGCGCCGACGCGAGTTCGATCGACACGAGCGCCTTTTCGCCTGTTTCCGCTGTCAGCGGCAAGCGCAAGCGCATATCCCCGACCGAGGCCGCCGCCGCGACATTCACCGAGGACGACGACGAGCCGCTCGAACCGCTCCGCCCGGCGACGGCGGTGCGCCGCGGCCTCGGCCAGCTCATCGCCGCCCGGCCGGCCAAGAAGAGCAAGGCCAAGCGCAAGAAGGCACCGAAGGAGACGGAAACGAGCAGCGACGCTGGCACCGAGTCGTCGTTCGACGAGAGCGACGAGTCGAGCATCAGCCTCGACAAGGTGCTCGACGAAGACAGCGACCGCGGCGCCGACGACGATGTGCTGAGCGGCGAACAGGACGTGCGCCGCAGCCGACGACGACGCGGCGGCGGCAGCGGCGCATCTGGCAGCGAGGACGACGACGACGACGACGACACCGGGTCGCAGGCGATCGAGGACTCGTCGCCCGTCGACCTGGTCGACGAGAGCGCCGCGGCGAAGGCGAAGCGCGCCAAGGAGCGCCGCGATCAGCAGCAGCTGGCGCGCTTCATCGACCACTGCGCCGACGACGGCACGTTCTGTCTGATGCTGACGCCGCTCAACCTGATCGTGCGAGCGGACGGCAAGTTTATGGTGATCGGTGCGACGATGGTCGACATGCGCGTCGTCGACGACAATCGCTTTGCGCGCAGCGTGCTCGGACCCGACGTCGCGCCGACTGCGGTCAGCGGACGGCACTGCTGCGGCCGCATCGAGTCGATCGCGTCGGTGGCACAGATGGCGCGCACCGTGGGCGAGGAGCCGGCGGAGACGCTGCGCGAGATGCGCGACGAGTTGGCCAAGCGCACCGGTCCGTCAGTGATCGGCGCCGACAAGCGGCGCTGGCTGATCGTCGGCGTGCTGATCGACTCGTGCCACATCGGCGCGCTCTACTCGCCGCTCGGCATGATGCGGCTGCGCGTCAAGCAGGTGCGCGCCAGCGTGCTCGGCGCCGAGCTGTGGCCGGCGGTGCGCTGCGCCTACCACCACGACATGCGCGGCCCGACGAAGAAAGACCGGTCGCGCCTCGTCATCACCGAGGCCGAGGAGCGCCGCTTCGCGTACCGCGACCCGCGCAACGTGACCGACAAGGGCTGCGTCGAGGGCGTGCCGGTCGCCGCCGCGTGCGCGTTCGAGCTCGAGCTCGTCGAACTGGCGCCTCTCGAGGCGCGCGCGGACGACAACGGCAGCGACGTCATCAACTCGCCGATTGCGTTTGAGCGCCAAGACCCGGCGCGCTGGCGCTCAATTCCGGCCAACATGGTCGGAATGGATCGGCCGCGCGCCCCCGCCGCCGCCGCCGCCGCACAGGCCGTCGACGAGGACGCCGACGCCGACGACAAGGCGGAAGAGGAGCCGGCGGAGGCGCTGAGCGGCTCGTTTGCCGCCAAGCTCTCTGCGGCGGCCGAGCTGGTGTCGGCGGCCTCGTCGAGCACCGGCGGCAGCGGCAGCGGCGGAACTGGGGCACTGGCCCGCATGCGCGCCGCCGTGCGCCGCATGACCGGCGCGCAGAAGAAGATCGCCGTGCAGCAGACGGGAGCAGGCGTCGTGGTCGCGCCGCTCGTCCGCAAGGACCAGCCGGCGTCGGCCGAGACGCCGTGGAAGTTCCCGGCCACGTACGCAGTGTGCGCGGCGGAGCGGCTGATTTTCCCGCCGCTGTCGGCCAAGGTGGTGTTCCTCAAGAACGCCGCAGAGCGACCGCGGTTCACGGCGAAGAAGTTCGTCCGCGCCACGCGCATCACGGCGACGACGTGCGACCTGCTGCGATTCGCGCCGATCTCGATCGCGCGCTGCCACAACGAGCTGGTGCCGAGCCGCGACGTGCTCGCTCGACGGCTCGACCACGTGCGCGGCGGCCCGGCGGTGGCCAACGCCGACGTGGCGCGCGTCCTCGGCGAGCTCTGCATCGGGGCGCTCGGCAACGTCAACCCGCGCCTGGCGCGCTGGCTCACCATGGCGGCGCCCGACGCGAAGAAGCTGTGGTCCAAGGTCGTGCTGCCGTACTGGTTCGTGCGCGGCGTCGACGACGCGGCGGGCGGCGTGCGCGCGATCGTGGCGCGCGCGGCGGACGAGGCCGGCGCCGTGCCGACGCACCTCAACGCCGCCGAGGCGCGCGAGGCCGGCTACCAGGCGCTCGACGCCGGCGCCGACGAGCGCATGTCGGCCGACCTGGTGACGCGCGTCTCGCTCGTCTACATGCCGCACGCGCCGCAAGAGGTCTGGCAGCTGGCGCTGCTGACCACCTACGCGTGCGCGCTGATCGCGTTCCGCCACGGCATCGACGCGGTCCGAGCGGCGCTGCGCGACTTGCACAGCCCGTCGCCGCACGCGCTGCTCTTCGTCGCCGGCTTTGGCCGGTCGGCCGTGTCGCGCACCGGCGCGCCCAACTGGTTCCGCGCGCGCTTCGACAGCTTTCCCGCGGCCGGCCAGCCGCCCGACGACGACGACGTCGACAACGATCTGCTGCGCCGCCAGCTGGCGCTGCTGGTGTCGGCGCGCCAGCGCAACGTGTCGCGCTTCGACTATGCGCGCCGCGAGCGCGACGCCGCCGAGCTGGAGGCGCTCGGCGCCACGCTCGTCGCGGCGCTGCGCGTCGACAAGCTGCTCGAGCACGCCGCCCGGGTGCGCACAAGCAACGACGTCGCGTACGTGAGCGACGCGCTGCTGCGGCGCGGCGCTGACGTCGAGCTGTTCGACCGGCCCGAGTGCCCGCTGCGCGCCGTGCGCCTGTGCGACACCGAGTCGCGCCGCGCCGGCGCCTTTGAGCGCGTCGCGATGATGCGCGAGTCGGACTACTGGCACTGGAAGGCGCTCAACTGCGTGCTCGGGCCGCGCGGCGCGTTCACCGAGCGCGGCGTCACGGCGGTGCGCGTCGAGACGCGCGCCGATCACGACGCGGCGCTGGTGCGCGCCGTCCGCGACGAGCTCGACGCGTCGCCCGACGCCGACGTGATCGTGCTCTGCGCGTCGTTTGAGCGCGCGAGCGAGGCGCACCGGCTGCTCGTCGACGAGCTGGGCGACGCGCTGGTCGAGGCGAACGTCGGCACGGCGGCGCCAGACTCGCCGGTGCGCGTGCGCTTTGTCGCGGCGCGCTCGCCGTGGGCCGACGCCGCCGTCGACCGGCCGGCCAACCGGCACCGCGCCGCCATCGTGGTGCCGTTTGCGCACCAGATCGACCTGAGCACGATGTACAGCGCGCTGCTGGCGCTCACGTCGCGCTACTACGCCGACACGCTCAAGATCAAGGACGACGCGGCGCACGACGACGCACAGCTCGCCGATCTGCTGTGCGAGGCGCACCACGAGTCGGACTTTGCCAGCGGAGTCGGCGGCGTGCGCGACTGGCTTGCGCGCTCGCGCGCTGCGGCGCGCTGCGGCCGCGCCCTGACTCTGATCGGCCTGCCGCTGACGCCGACGTCGGTGCACGAGGCGACGCCGCGCTGCGGCCCGTCGCTGCTCGACGACGTCTTTTTCGCGTGCCGCGCGCGCCACTGCGCGCCGCTGAAGCGGTACGTCGAGTACGGACGCCGAGCGCTGTGCGACGGCGCCGACGCCGGCGCCCGCATGCCGCTGCTGCGCGCCGTGTCGGGCGCCGGCGCCCTGCTGTGTGCGACCGAGGAGGCGCGCGTCGTCAGCACGCTCGACCGCTACGGCGCCGGCACGCAGTGGCTCGGCCTCGGTGGCACGGCGCTCGAGTTTATCGTGCGGCCGGCCAACGCCGAGAACGAGCTGAAGCGCTACATCGCCGAGCAGCGCGAGGCGTCGACGATCGAGCACGTGTACGAGACGCACGTCGTGCTGTGGCCGATGGACGCCGACGCGCGCAACCCGATCACGACGGCGGCGCTGTCGATCGCGCAGCCGAGCGCGAGCGGCCAGGCCAACGACCGCATCATGCGCCACCGTGCCGCCGGCGTGTCGGGCTCGCGCCACGACCGAGCGGTCAGCGCGCTCGAGAACCGGCCCGCCGCCGTGCCGCTCGTCCGCGCGCCGCAGCTGACCGTGATCGCGCTCGACGCCGTGCCGGCCAACACCGGCCTCGACATTGCGCCCGGCGCGCTGTGCAACGACGCGTCGCAGCTGGCAGCGGCGACCGCGGCGCGCGAGCTGGCGCGCTCGGGCCCGCACGGCCGCGGCGCCAACGAAGCCGATGCGGCGTTTGCCGCGCGCCTCGAGCGCACACGGCGCACCGCCGCCGCCGCCGCCGGCTCGCTGTACGACAGCGGCAGCGCGGCGGTGCACGGCGACCAGCTGCTCGGCGCCGGCGCCGAGCGTGCGCCCGACGGCGCGTCGCTCGCCGCAATCGACATCGAGCTGCACGCGGCGCGCATGCGCGAGCGCCAGCGCCTGCACCACGGCGTCTCGCTGTCGGCGCTGCTCGGCACGCTGTTCGACCGCCCGCGAGCCGTGCGCTGGTTCGGCGAGCTGCGCGAGTCGCTGCTCGACCGACTGCGGGCGCGCTGCCGCACACCCGAGCACCTGCTGACGCCGCTCGAGCGCGACCGTCTTGTGCAAGCTGGCGGTGCCGCCGTCGACCGCACCGTTGGCTGGTTCGACAGCTACGAGGCGTGCGCGCAATCGGCGCTGCCGTACACGCTCGGCGCCGAGGCGCGCGACATCTACTGCACACACGACTGAAGAGCGGCGATGCACAAGTGTTGGCGCAAGCGCACTTTTTGTCGGCGCGTCGCAGAACACCGCCGGCCGCGCACGCGGTGCACCAACAGGCTCGCAAAAACACATAAGGTGCGCAACTATGTACGGCACGCTTGGGATCCACCCGCGACGCCAGCGCCGAGTCCGCCGACGCCGGCGTCGAGGCGGTCGGGGCCGCGCCGGCGACGGAACTGTCGTTGTCGTCGCCGCGCAGGCCCAGAACCAACTGGCCGCCTCCGCCTCCGCCGCCGCCTCCGACAGCGAGAGCGGCTCGTACTCGTACGAGTCGGGCTCGTACTCGCAGGACGAAGTGGCGGCGGCCGGCTCGCCCTACGACGACGGCTCGTCGTCGAGCGACGACAGCTCGTACGAGTCGTACTCGTCCGACTCGTACGAGTCCGATTCGCAGGAGGGCGACCGCGTCATTGCGGCGCAGGCGCGCGTCAAGGCCAAGGCGTCGGAGACGCAGGCGACTGCGGTCCCGATCGCCGCCGCCGCCGCCGCCGCGCCGGCTGCGCCGACCGCCGAGCAGCAGAAGCTGACGTCGATCCACAGCGATCTGCTTGCCAACGAGAACTACGGAAAGGAGCTGCTCTTCCACGACAAGGTGCCGTGCAAGGCGTGCGGCAAGCTGCGCGAGGCGCTCGACGCGTTTGACCACCACGAGTGCGACCCGTCGGCGGCGCAGGCCGACGCTGCCGTCGGCGGCGCGCTCGAGTCGGCGCTCGGCGACGAGCACCGCTCGCACATCGACCGGCTGATGGCGTGCGCCGGCATCGCGGCGGCCGACTTCTCGCCGGCGGGCGACGATGCCGCGTCGTCGTCGTCCGAGTGCGACGACAGCGGCGACTCGACGTCGGAGAGCGCCGACGGCGACGAGTGCGTGGAAGAGGAGGAGGCGAAGCCGGCGCCCGAGCCCGAGTGCGAGCCCGAACCGGTGTGCGAGCCCGACGTGACGCGCACCGAGCCGGTGATCAAGGCGCGCCGCAAGCACAAGAAGAAGCAGGCGCCCGCGCCGGGCTGCGACGGCACCGAGGAGGCACTGGAGTACGCCGAGACGTACGACTGCTGGATGAGCAAGGCCGCGAAGAAGCTGTCGGAGAGCCGCTTTGTCGACGCCGTCGTCGGCGGCCAGCCGCTCGAGATGGCGTTTCGCGGCAAGGGCGGCTCGCTGGTGGCGCTGCGCGGCGCACTCGGCGTGTCGCGCAGCAACAAGGCGGAGAACGCCTACTACGTCAGCGTGGCGATCGCGCCAGCCGGCACCCGTGCCAACGCGGCGCTCAAGCTGCGCCGTGCGTTCAAGTTCACCGCCGACCCGGTGACGACCGAGCTCAAGCACAAGCTGGTCGCCAACAGCGTCAAGGCGATCCACGCCGAGATCGGCGACAAGGCGCTCGTGGCGGCCAACCTCAAGCCGCTGCTCGGCGTTGTGAAGAAGATCACTGAGTGAAGTTTTCACTTGTCCGCGGCCGCAGGGCGGTGTTGAACGCGTCCGGATTTCGCTTTGCGCGCTGCACGTGACGCGCGCGCCGACACAACGAGCGCACTCGTCGCGATGGGGCTCGTGCTGGTGCTGCACTTTGCGCTGGTCGAGGGCCTGCTCGGCCTGCTCGGCTTTCTGGGCGTGCTCAATGTCGTGATCCAGTCGACGACGACGTCGTTTGCGCTGCAGGCGGTGGCGCTCGCCGTCGCCATCGGCGCCTGGCTGCTGGTCTCGTGCGGCGGCGGCGGCGGCGCGGTGTGCTGTGGCGACGACGCCGACACGCGCGGCCGCACGCTGCTGCAGGCGCGCTCGACCTACTTTTTCTGGTCGGCGCTGCTGCACGCCGGCGCACTCGTCGGCTGGGTGATCTACGAAATCAAGTACGGCGACCTCGAGCCGGTCACGGTCGACGTCAATCTCGAGGCGTTTATTGCGCGCGCCTTCCTGCTCGCGATGCAGCTCGCGACGTTCTTCGCGCTGCTCACACTGCTCGTGTCCGACGCGCGTGCCCTCGCTCGCCGACGCCGGCGCCGGGGCGGCGTCGACGGAGGAGAGGAAAATTGAACAACTTTTGTTTCTCAACAAAAACGATGAGTACGGTCGACGCCATGCTTCTTATGAAGACCGTGATGTGCGCGCCATTCGATCGCGTGTGCGCAGCGCTCCAAGACCCGAGTGTCTTGCAGTTTGCACTTGATCCAAGAAACGGCATTCTCAGTGCTGCGTGCATGCGGGCCCGTGCCCGGGTCGTAAAGCTCCTCGTCGATTCTGGCTTGCGACTGGAAGGGAGCTGTGTAATCTCATCTATAATGACTTCGGGCGTACGTGACATTGATATCATAAACTTGCTCATCGACGCCGGTGCTTCTGTAAGCCCCCAGCAACTGTGCGTATATGCTCAAGCAGAGTCGGATAGGGCAGCAGTTGTCGCGCTCGGGCGCACCGTGGACTGGACAAGGGCGAAAGACTTGGTGCCTGATATCCTCAGCGCGCGTCAGATGAGACTGTTGCTGGAGCTCGGGATGCCAGATTGCGCACTCGATTCTCTGACCCAGCTCGATGCACATTACGACGACCGCGTGCGAAAGTTGTACCTCCACAATAGGCTTATCATACTTCGCACCAAACAAGAGCGTCTCCGAATTGTAGAGGTCTACTGTGTGCTCGCCACCTTGGACCTTCCCGTCCTCGTCGTTCTGGAGATCGAGTCTCATTTGCCCAAGTCGAAATGGAGCGCGAGAATGTCCCTCTCGGTGCGCTGGGCGATCGCGGCCGCTGTCAAGAGAGCGCACTCTTGTGCACAGAGCGGCGAAGATCAGTGAAGTGCGGGATTTACGCCTCGCCTGTCCGCCTGTGCTCTTTCACTCGTCCTCCACTTTGAGCGGCTCTGGCCACTCTTTGACGGCGAACGGCAGATCGACGCCGAGTTCGCGCAGCACGTGCGCGCGCATGTCGCCGAGCAGCTCGGCGTCGATCTGGAGCAGCTCGGCGTCGCGCCGCCGGACCAGAAAGCCGTCGTGGATCAGCGCGCCGATGTCCCAGTCGTGCGCCTCGAGGTAGTCGCACGCCTCGACGATGGCGCGCATCTCAATGTCCTGCAGCACGAACGAGAGGCACGACGCGTACGGCCGCTCGCTGTTGGCGCGGATCGCCCGGTGGTGGTCGGTGTACTGGCCGTGGATGCGCTTGGCGAGCTCGTTGACCTCGGCCTTGAAGCGCTCGGCAAACTCGGACGTGCCGGCGTCGCGCAGCTTGGCGCGCCGCAGCACCGAGTGCCGCGAGCCGCACATCACAATCGCCAGAAAGATCTGCTTCGAGACCGGCTCGGGGTACGGCAGCTCGCCGATCACGGCGTCGCGCTGCTCGATGTAGCGCTCGAGGCACGCGGCCGGCCAGCCGTGCTTGCGTGCCAGCGCCAGCAGAATGCGCGGGTGCGCGTTGGGGATGTCGATGTCGACGTACAGCTCGCGCGCCAGCGCCGAGCGCAGCGGCTTGGAGAAGTTGGCCAGCGACAGGGCGCCGTCGGCGTAGACGCGCCCGATGGCGTGCGCGGCTTGCCGGTAGACGACCTTGCGCACGCCGTTGCCGGCGCGCATCTCGGCGGCATACGTCCGAAAGCGGCCGGCTTCGCCGTGCGGCAGCAGCTCGGCGCGGCGTGCGTCGATGCGCTCGAGCATTGCCATGTCGACGCGCTCCTCCAGTTCGAGCACGCGTGGCGCCGGCAGAGGCGCGGCGCTGCTGCCGTCGCCGTCGCCGCCGCTCGGCAGCCGACTCTGACGCTTGGCCGGCGCCCGTCGCCGTGCCGCCGCGGGACGCTTGCGCCGAGGCCGCAGCATCGAGGCGAGAGCTGCTTTGCGAGTATCGTACAGGCTGGCGACGCAGAGCGCGTGGAACGAAGTCATTCTTGGTGCGCCCTGGAGTCTGGCCGCGGCGGCGCGCCGGCCCGGCGGAACACGCTACATCGACGAAAATTCGTTTTCGCCGGAAAATGAAACTAGACCTCCGGGCGAGTCCAAAAATGGCACTCCGACGAGAATCCGAGCACGCAACAGGGAGCTAGAGGCTCTGCAAGACGAATAGTTTGTTATATGTTTCACCTTTCTCAGATTAAGTAAAACCCCCGAAAGGTGAAACATATAACAAACTATTTTGCCGAAATGTCGGAGCCTCTATCTCTCCAAATATTTGCCAGACGTCCGTCGGACCAATCGCAAACAACTTTTCAGAAGATTTTGAGTGGATTTGACATGCAAACGAGTGCCGTGCGACGTCGCAGTGGGGTGATCTCGGAAAAAAAGTTTGTTGCACATAGTTTGTTGCACCTTTCGCGAAAAAACTAGCCGTTAAAAATGCGAAAGGTGCAACAAACTATTTTGCCGAAATGTCGGAGCCTCTGGCTCCTCGATGCGCAGTTCTATGCTCGTCTACCCACGCGCAAACGACTTTTCAGAAGATTCTGGGTGGATTTGATGTGCGAACGAGTGCGCTGCGACGGCGCAATGCAGAGATCTCGAAAAAATAGTTTGTTGCACATAGTTTGTTGCACCTTTCGCGAAAAAACTAGCCGTTAAAAATGCGAAAGGTGCAACAAACTATGTGCAACAAACTATTTTTTCTGGTTCGCACTACTGCGACGTCGCACGGCACTCGTTCGCATGTTAAATCCACTCAGAATCTTCTGAAAAGTCGTTTGCGCGTGGGTAGACGAGCATAGAACTACGCATCGAGGAGCCAGAGGCTCTGACATTTCGGCAAAATAGTTTGTTGCACCTTTCGCATTTTTAACGGCTAGTTTTTTCGCGAAAGGTGCAACAAACTATGTGCAACAAACTATTTTTTCTGGTTCGCCCTACTGCAGCGTCGCACGGTGCTCGTTCGCATGTCAAATCCGCTCAAAATCTTCTGAAAAGTCGTTTGCGCGTGGGTAGACGAGCATAGAACTGCGCATCGGGGAGCTAGAGGCTCCGACATTTCGGCAAAATAGTTTGTTATATGTTTCACCTTTCGGGGGTTTTACTTAATCTGAGAAAGGTGAAACATATAACAAACTTTTCGTCTTGCAGAGGCTCTAGCTCCCTGTTGCGTGCTCGGATGCTCGTCGGAGTGCCATTTTTGGACTCGCCCGGAGGTCTAGTTTCATTTTCCGTCGAAAACGAATTTTGCAAAACCGACCTGTTTTGGGCGCAAGGGGTCGGCGGGCCGGCTCGGTCGGCGGCCGTCTGCCTGCTCGGGCGAAAATTCGTTTTTGGCAGAAAATGAAACTAGACCTCCGGGCGAACCCAAAAATGGTACTCTGACGAGCATCCGAGCACGCAACAGGGAACTAGAGCCTCTGCAAGACGAAAAGTTTGTTATATGTTTCACCTTTCTCAGATTAAGTAAAACCCCCGAAAGGTGAAACATATAACAAACTATTTCGCCGAAATGTCGGCGCCTCTATCTCTCCAAATATTTGCCAGGCGTCCGTCGGACCAGCCGCAAACAACTTTTCGGGAGATTCTGAGTGGATTTGGCGTGCGAACGAGCACCGTGCGACGCCGCAGTAGGGAGATCTCGAAAAAATAGTTTGTTGCACATAGTTTGTTGCACCTTTCGCGAAAAAACTAGCCGTTAAAAATGCGAAAGGTGCAACAAACTATTCGTCTTGTGGAGCCTCTAGCTCGCTGTTGCGCGCTCGGATTCTCGTCGGAGTGCCATTTTTGGACTCGTCCGGAGGTCTAGTTTCATTTTCCGCTGAAAACGAATTTTCGTCAAACCGACCTGCTTGAGCGACCTCGGCCGCCGCCTGCCGCACGCACGCACAAGTTTGAAATGCACAAGTAGAGATCTTTTACTTATTGTCAAAGGCTCTTCTTTTGCGAGTGAAGAGTAGTGCGCGACATTATGCCGATCTCTCGCATCTTTCGGGCGACGTCGGTGTCGTCGCCTAGTGCGCCTTGCGGCGGTGCGCCGACTCGTGTGCCGGGCCGCCAAACATGCCGCTGACCGCCGCTCGGGCAGCGGGCGGCACGAGCGGCGACGGCGGCGGCGGCGCACCGGTCGGCGGGCGTGGCTGCGCCGTGTTGGCAGCGCCGCGGCGCTCGGCCTCGCGCCGGTCGCGCTCTCGGCGACGACGGCGGCGCTCGGTCGCCAGCGCGTAGCGGCGCAGCATGGCGCGGAAGCAGAGCCAGAGCACGCAGCCACCGGCCACCACCGACGAGAGCACGACACCGGCCAGCGCCGGCCAGAAGAACTCGAGGCGGCACTCGTCGCTGCACTCGAGGAAGATGCCGTGGCCCTCGTCGCCGTCGCACTCTTCGCCGTCTTCGAGAATGCCGTTGCCGCAGACAGGCTCGGCGTGATGCGGGTCGTGCCCATCGTACTGGGGCGAGTCGCCCTGGTTGGCGCCAGAGTTATCGTCGTCGTCGTCGCCCGTTGTGCTCGGAGCCGGCGTCGGTGCGTCGCAGCAGTCGCGCAGCACGAGCTGACGCGAACCGTCTCCGCCGTCGGCCGGAATGGCGCCGCAGGCGCAGTCGCAATAGCCGCACGGCGTGCCATCGGCAGAGTCGACGCAGACGTCGGAGTGGCAGTCGACGTCGAACTTGGCGTTGAACGCACGGCAGCGCCCTCCGTAGCACGTGGCGTGCATCTTCTCGACGTTGCGACGATCGCACGGCGCCGACTCGTAGCCCTCGATCTTGCACTGACGCTCGTCACACGGAGTCGTCGGCAATGGGCTCGGGGTAGGCGTCGGCGGCGCAGTCTCCGGTGGCTTGGTCGGGAGCAGCGCCTCACACACCACCAGAATCGACTGCGTCTCGACGGCACAGTCGGCGCCGTCCTGGGCCACCAGTACCGCAGTAAAGTCGAGCACCGAGAAGTTTTCGACATCGGGCGGCACGTCGAACGAGACAACGAGCTCGCCGGTGGCGTCGGGCGAGCAGACAAACGTCGCCTCCTGGGGCGCACCGCACGTGCCAGTGCTGACAATCAACGACGGCGCCGTGCCGAGGATCGACGCATCGAGCGCCAGCTTGATCGCGTCGCCCGTCGTTCCGCTTGACGAAACCGTGAGCGTGAGCGTGTCGTTGACTTCGGCCACAAACTCGCTGAGCGACAGGTGGATGTACGAGTTGCCGCTACAGTCGATTGTGCCCGTGGCGCCAGTTGCGCCAGTTGCGCCGTCCTGGCCCGTTGCTCCCGTTGCGCCAGTCGCACCGGTTGCGCCGTCTTGGCCAGTTGCGCCTGTCGCGCCGTCTTGGCCAGTTTCACCGGTTGCGCCGGTCGCGCCGTCCTGGCCCGTTGCTCCAGTAGCCCCAGTCGCGCCGTCCTGGCCCGTTGCGCCAGTAGCCCCAGTCGCGCCGTCCTGGCCCGTCGCGCCAGTAGCCCCAGTCGCGCCATCCTGGCCAGTCGCGCCAGTGGCTCCGTCCTGGCCCGTCGCACCAGTTGCACCGGTTGCGCCTTCCTGGCCAGTCGCGCCAGTGGCTTCAGTGGCTCCGTCCTGACCCGTCGCGCCCGTTGCACCGGTTGCGCCTTCCTGGCCAGTCGCACCAGTTGCGCCAGTCGCGCCATCCTGGCCAGTCGCGCCCGTCGCACCGTCTTGCCCAGTCGCACCGGTTGTTCCAGTTGCACCAGTCGCGCCGTCTTGGCCAGTCGCACCAGTTGCGCCGTCTTGGCCAGTTGCACCCGTAGCACCAGTCGCGCCTCCTTGGCCAGTCGCGCCAGTTGCGCCGTCTTGTCCGGTTGCACCTGTAGCACCAGTCTCGCCGTCTTGTCCGGTTGCACCTGTCGCACCAGTCGCTCCGTCTTGGCCAGTTGCACCAGTTGCACCAGTCGCGCCGCCTTGTCCAGTTGCACCTGTAGCGCCAGTCGCGCCGTCTTGGCCAGTCGCGCCAGTGGCGCCGTCCAGGCCAGTGGCACCAGTTGCGCCGTCTTGGCCAGTGGCACCAGTTGCGCCGTCCTGCCCAGTGGCACCAGTTGCACCTGTTGCACCATCCTGGCCAGTGGCACCAGTTGCACCTGTTGCACCATCCTGGCCGGTGGCCCCAGTCGCACCCGTCGCACCATCTCGGCCAGTCGCGCCTGTTGCGCCAGTAGCCCCGGTCGCGCCGTCTTGTCCAGTTGCTCCCGTTGCTCCGTCCTGGCCAGTTGCACCCGTCGCTCCGGTCGCGCCGTCCTGTCCAGTCGCACCCGTTTCGCCAGTCGCTCCTGTTGAGCCACCCTGGCCAGTGGCACCGGTCGCGCCAGTGGCACCAGTTGCGCCTCCTTCTCCCGTTGCTCCACTCTGGCCCGTGGCACCAGTAGCACCAGTGCCACCGTCCCGGCCAGTCGCGCCTGTGGCTCCGTCCTGGCCGGTGGCACCAGTAGCGCCTGTGGAGCCATCCTGCCCAGTTGCACCTGTGGCCCCATCCTGACCAGTCGCGCCTGTAGCACCGGTCGCGCCGTCCTGGCCCGTGGCTCCAGTTGCGCCAGTGGCACCGGTCGCCCCGTCCTGCCCAGTTGCGCCCGTCGCACCGTCTTGGCCAGTCGCACCAGTCGCTCCCGTCGCACCGTCTTGACCAGTCGCTCCCGTCGCACCGTCTTGTCCGGTTGCGCCAGTCGCGCCCGTCTCGCCGTCCTGACCAGTCGCTCCAGTCGCACCGTCTTGTCCAGTCGCTCCGGTCGCACCAGTCGCGCCTGTCGAACCTGTGGCACCGTCCTGGCCAGTTGCACCCGTCGCTCCAGTCGAGCCGTCCTGGCCAGTCGCACCAGTCGCTCCCGTCGCGCCGTCTTGGCCAGTTGCACCAGTGGCGCCGCCCTGGCCGGTCGCACCCGTAGAACCGGTGGCGCCATGCTGGCCAGTCGCACCCGTAGCACCAGTGGCACCGCCCTGGCCGGTCGCACCGGTTGCACCAGTCGCACCGGTCGTTCCAGTGCCGCCGGTCGAACCGGTGGCGCCATCCTGACCAGTCGCACCTGTGGCTCCGGTGCCTCCAGTTGCACCCGTCGCGCCAACGCCGGTGGCGCCGGTGGCGCCCGTGGCGCCGTCCTGACCGGTCGCGCCGGTTGCACCAGTCGCACCGGTCGCGCCGTCCTGGCCAGTCGCGCCAGTCGCACCCGTCGCGCCGTCCTGGCCAGTTGCACCAGTCGCACCCGTCGCACCGTCTTGGCCAGTTGCACCAGTTGCTCCAGTCGCGCCGTCCTGGCCGGTCGCGCCGTCTTGGCCAGTTGCACCAGTTGCACCCGTCGCACCGCCTTGACCAGTCGCACCAGTGGCGCCGTCCTGGCCGGTCGCACCAGTAGCACCGGTGGCGCCGTCCTGGCCAGTGGCTCCAGTGGCTCCAGTCGCACCGTCCTGGCCAGTTGCACCCGTCGCTCCCGTCGCACCGTCCTGGCCAGTTGCACCCGTCGCTCCCGTCGCGCCGTCTTGGCCAGTCGCACCGGTGGCGCCATCCTGACCAGTCGCGCCCGTGGCACCGGTGGCGCCGCCCTGACCAGTCGCGCCCGTGGCACCGGTGGCGCCGTCCTGGCCAGTCGCGCCGGTGGCGCCATCCTGGCCAGTTTCACCTGTGGCGCCAGTGCCTCCAGTCGCACCCGTCGCGCCAACGCCAGTGGCTCCCGTGGCACCTGTGGCGCCGTCCTGACCGGTCGCACCGGTCGCACCAGTCGCACCGGTCGTTCCAGTGCCGCCGGTCGAACCGGTCGCGCCGTCCTGGCCGGTCGCCCCTGTCGCACCGGTGGCACCGTCTTGGCCAGTAGCACCCGTGGATCCGGTCGCGCCGGTCTCGCCGACACCAGTGGCACCAGTGGCACCAGTGGCGCCGTTGTTGCCCGTTGCGCCAGTCGCACCTGTGCCGCCCGTCGCGCCCGTCGCTCCGTCCGAGCCCGTGGCACCGGTTGCGCCAGTTGCGCCGTCCGAGCCCGTGGCTCCCGTTGCGCCAGTTCCTCCAGTGGCGCCAGTGGCTCCGTCGGCGCCAGTCGCACCCGTCGCGCCAGTCGCGCCGTCCTGTCCAGTCGCGCCAGTAGATCCAGTCGCGCCAGTCGCACCGGTCGCGCCGTCTTGTCCGTCTGCGCCAGTTGCGCCGGTCGCACCGGTTCCGCCAGTTGCGCCAGTTCCACCGTCTTGTCCAGTGGCGCCGGTGGCTCCCGTGGCGCCGGTGGCGCCCGTAGAGCCAACTCCAGTGGCTCCGGTGGCGCCCGTGGCACCGTCGTCGCCGGTGGCGCCCGTGGCACCGGTGGCGCCCGTAGAGCCAACTCCAGTGGCTCCGGTGGCGCCCGTGGCACCGTCGTCGCCGGTTGCGCCAGTCGCACCAGTTGCGCCAGTCTCGCCGGTCTCACCGGTCGCTCCAGTCGAGCCGGTCGCTCCAGTCGATCCAGTGCCGCCAGTCGCTCCTGTGCCGCCCGTAGAGCCAGTCGCTCCAGTCGAGCCGGTCGCGCCAGTCGAGCCCGTGGCTCCCGTCGATCCGGTGCCGCCCGTCACACCGGTTCCGCCCGTAGAGCCAGTGGCGCCCTCGTCTCCAGTCGCGCCGGTGGCGCCCGTCGCCCCGTCGTTGCCAGTCGCACCCGTCTCTCCGGTGGCACCAGTCGAGCCAGTTCCGCCCGTGGCGCCGGTTGCGCCCTCGTCGCCCGTGGCGCCGGTCGCGCCAGTTCCGCCCGTCGAGCCCGTGCCTCCGGTAGAGCCGGTCGTGCCAGTCGAGCCGGTCGCGCCCGTGCCGCCGGTCGTGCCAGTAGCGCCAGTCGAGCCGGTCGCACCGGTCTCGCCGACCTCGCCCGTCGCACCGGTCGCACCGGTAGCACCAGTCTCTCCTGTGGCGCCAGTCGAGCCAGTGGCACCGGTCGCGCCAGTGCCGCCCGTCTCGCCCGTGGTGCCCGTCTCGCCCGTCGCACCCGTGCTGCCTGTGGCGCCGGTCGTTCCAGTGGCGCCAGTCGAGCCGGTCGATCCAGTCTCTCCGGTCGCGCCCGTGCTGCCAGTTCCGCCGGTCGTGCCCGTGCTGCCCGACGAACCAGTCGCGCCCGTCGAGCCAGTGGCACCAGTGGCGCCGGTTCCGCCAGACGAGCCAGTGGCGCCGGTCGCACCAGTGCCGCCCGTCTCGCCAGTCGAACCCGTCGCGCCGGTCGCACCAGTCGCGCCAGTGTCGCCAGTCTCGCCAGTGGCACCCGTCGCTCCAGTGCCGCCCGTGGCACCCGTGCCGCCGGTCGAACCGGTAGCTCCAGTGTCGCCGGTCGATCCCGTCGCGCCTGTGCTGCCAGTGCCACCGGTCTCGCCGGTTGCGCCAGTCGCGCCCGTTCCACCAGTGGCACCAGTGGCACCGGAGCCAGTAGCGCCGGTCGCACCCGTGCCTCCGGTCGATCCGGACGCGCCCGTGGAGCCAGTTCCGCCAGTCGCACCAGTCGCACCGGCACCGGTCGCACCGGTCGCGCCAGTTCCGCCAGTCGAGCCTGTCGGCCCAGTCGCACCGGTCGCACCAGTCGCACCTTCGCCTGGGCCCGGCGGACCTTGCGGACCAGTGGCACCGGTCGCACCGTGCTCGCCGGTGGCGCCAGTGGCGCCGGTCGAGCCAAAGCCAGTCGCGCCCGTCGCTCCCGTGCCGCCGGTCGCACCGGTCGCACCAGATCCGGTCGCACCGGTCGCACCCGTGCCGCCGGTCGCACCCGTGCCGCCAGTCGCTCCAGTTCCGCCAGTCGAACCAGTCGCGCCCGTTGAGCCAGTTGCGCCAGTGGAACCAGTGCCGCCAGTGGACCCGGTTCCGCCAGTTGAACCAGTGCCGCCCGTCGAGCCAGTTGCGCCAGTGGCACCAGTGCCGCCTGTCTCGCCAGTGCCACCCGCCGAGCCAGTCGCGCCAGTCGAGCCAGTCGCACCCGTCGAGCCAGTTGCGCCGGTGGCGCCCGTTCCGCCAGTCTCGCCCGTGGCGCCCGTCGAGCCAGTCGCTCCGGTCGAGCCAGTGCCGCCAGTGGCACCGGTGCCGCCAGTTTCGCCTGTCGATCCAGTCGCTCCGGTGGCGCCAGTTCCTCCCGTCGAGCCAGTCGCGCCGGTAGAGCCGGTTCCGCCAGTCTCGCCAGTCGCTCCGCTGGCGCCAGTGGCACCCGTGTCGCCCGTTCCGCCAGTCTCTCCCGTGCCGCCAGTCGAGCCGGTCGCCCCGGTCGCACCAGTGCCGCCCGTTTCACCCGTGCCACCAGTCGAGCCAGTGGCGCCCGTCGAGCCAGTGGCGCCCGTGGCCGCCGTCGCGCCAGTCGATCCGGTCGCACCAGTTGCACCGGTGCCGCCGGTCTCGCCCGTAGCTCCGGTGGCGCCAGTGCCGCCGGTCTCGCCCGTCGCTCCGGTCGCACCGGTCGCGCCAGTGTCACCAGTCTCGCCCGTGGCGCCAGTAGCGCCAGTGCCGCCAGTCTCGCCCGTAGCGCCAGTCGCACCGGTCTCGCCGGTCTCGCCAGTCGCACCGGTCGCGCCCGTGTCGCCAGTCGAGCCCGTCGCACCAGTCGAGCCGGTGCCGCCAGTCTCGCCCGTCGCACCAGTTGCACCAGTGCCTCCAGTTGAGCCAGTGGCGCCAGTCGAGCCGGTTCCTCCGGTCTCGCCAGTGGCACCAGTGGCACCAGTTGCGCCGGTCGAGCCGGTCGCTCCCGTTGCGCCAGTGCCGCCAGTCTCACCAGTCGCGCCCGTTGCGCCGGTCGGGCCGACCACGCCAGTCGCGCCAGTCGCGCCGGTCGCTCCCGTTGCGCCAGTCTCACCAGTGCCACCAGTTTCTCCAGTCGCGCCCGTGGAGCCCGTGGCGCCCGTCGAACCAGTCTCTCCAGTGGCACCGGTTCCACCAGTTTCACCGGTTGCTCCCGTCGAGCCCGTACCCCCTGTCGCACCAGTTCCTCCTGTCGAGCCAGTGGCACCAGTAGAACCGGTCCCGCCAGTCTCGCCAGTCGCACCGGTTGAGCCCGCACCGCCTGTCGAGCCAGTCGCGCCGGTCGACCCGGTGGCGCCCGTCGAGCCAGTCGCTCCCGTAGAACCGGTGCCGCCCGTATCGCCAGTCGCGCCGGTCGAGCCAGTGGAACCAGTCTCGCCAGTCGCGCCGGTCGACCCGGTGGCGCCCGTCTCGCCAGTCGCGCCGGTCGATCCAGTGCCGCCCGTCTCGCCAGTCGCGCCGGTCTCGCCAGCGGCACCAGTCGAGCCAGTAGCGCCAGTCGATCCGGTTCCGCCCGTCTCGCCCGTCGCGCCAGTGCTTCCTGTCGCACCGGTCGAGCCGGTCGCGCCAGTGCTTCCTGTCGCACCTGTTCCTCCGACAGAACCGGTGCCGCCACCCGGACCAGTGGCGCCGGTGGCGCCAGTGCCGCCAGTCGAACCAGTGGCGCCAGTCGAACCAGCGGCGCCCGTTGATCCAGTGCCGCCAGTCGAGCCGGTGGCACCGGTACTTCCAGTAGCGCCGGGCGATCCAGTGGCGCCCGTAGAGCCAGTGCCGCCGGTCGAGCCGGTAGCACCCGTGCTTCCAGTAGCGCCCGTTGAGCCGGTGCCGCCAGTCGAGCCGGTGCCGCCAGTCGAGCCAGTGGCGCCAGTCGATCCGGTGGCGCCAGTCGATCCGGTGGCGCCAGTCTCGCCAGTAGCGCCGGCCGATCCGGTACCTCCAGTCGAACCAGTCGCGCCAGTCGAACCAGTCGACCCGGTTCCTCCAGTCTCGCCCGTCGCACCAGTCGAACCAGTGCCGCCAGTGCTTCCTGTCGCGCCGGTCGCGCCGGTAGCACCCGTCGACCCGGTTCCTCCAGTCTCGCCCGTCGCGCCAGTGGAACCAGTGCCGCCAGTGCTTCCAGTGGCACCTGTCTCGCCAGTGGCACCCGTCTCGCCAGTGGCGCCCGTCGAGCCAGTGCCACCGGTGGCGCCCGTGGCACCAGTCGGGCCAGCCAGAAAGTTGGCTGGGCACGCGACTGGCGCCCATTCGATGCAAATCGGCTGTGAGCTAGCACCGCTCACCCAGTCGACACGGAATGTAACCTGGACACCGTGGTCGAGATCGATGGCGCCCACCAAGCTAGTGCCAGAGATGTCCTCGTTCTCGCCGACCGTGTCCGGGCAGCCGAGCTCGGTGTCGAGCACAGTGATCGTTTCGCCGGGCGACGTGATCTCGTAGTCCCAGCCGCAGACGAGCGGGTCTGCTTGCACGTCAAACGGCGGCGAGCGGCTGTAGAACCACTGTGATTTGACACAGCGCGAGTCGACGACGAAGCAGTCGTTTGGCGAAATGATCGGCGCGAGCGCCGACCCAATGTTGACGGCATCGGCGCACGTCTTTCCGCCCTGCACAAGCGGTTCCTTCTCGACCGAGAGCTGGACACGCTCGGTGGCCGCGACGGCGCCGATTCCGCTGTTGGCGCGCGCTCGGATATAGTACTCGCGGCTCGGTCCGAGGCACAGGTCGTCGACCGCCATGTCGCCCGGGCCGGTCGCACAGCCGAGCAACGACGGCGGCCCTCCGTTCTGGCCGTAGCGGCAGTCGCATTGATCCCAGACGGAAATGGTGACATCTCCGGCCGTCACCATAGACGCGTCCGGGTTGCAAATGCGCTGGCGCACGTGGTAGATCGCCGGCTCTGAACCAGTTTCGAACGAGTTCCAGCGGTCGACGCTGCACGGCCCGTCGTGCTCGGTCATGGCGCACTGGTCAAAAAACGTCTCGCCGTGCGAGAACGGGTCGATGGCGACCAAGTTGGCGTCCAGCTGAAGCTCGAGGCACTTGGAGTTGGCAAACGGCTTGAGCTGCGGAGTCTGCGGGAACGCCGACTCTGGGATGACAGACCAGATGAGCGAGTTTCGGAAGCCGACGCGCGGTGCCGTAGGACACTTGTGCGGCCTGTCGATGCAGATCGCCTGGACTTCGACGTCGAGCGTGCCAGAGCCCGCCTCGAAGATGATCGTCGTCGGCGAGACCGCCTCGTGGATCGGACAGACGATGTACTTTTGTCCGAGCGTGTTGTGATCGAGGCTGTCGTCCGGAACGATGAAGCAGTTCGGGCAGCCAATGGCACGCGGGCCAATGAGCGATCCACCGTCTGACATCGTGTACGTGATGCACTGCGGTCCAAACTCTGGGTTAACGTTGTAGTTGACCGTCGTCGGCCCAAAGAACGGCACGCTGAGTTGCAGAGGTGCCCCTTCGCAGACCGGGCAATCTGGCGCCGAGTATGTCCGGAACGACGTCAACGCGAACGTCGATGGGACGCACTCTGGGCACGCAACGGGCTGCCACGCGAGACACACGTCCTCTCCGGTCGTGTCGTCGTCGTCCTCAAACTCGACGGCAAAAAGCAGACGATCGCCCGGCAGGCGAGCAATACCCGACGCCGAGACTCCAGGAACTGGCGCTGGAAGGTCATTTTCGCTTGTCACCGAGAACTCGTCCGGACAAGTGTCCTCTGCGTCGATCACGTAGAGGTTCGCAGAGCCGTCGACTTCGATCTCCGCGGTGTACGAGCAGATGACCGGGTCGGCATTGAGGTCAATCGGCGGAGCGTCCGAAAAGAACCATTGCAGGCCGGACTGGAGCAGGCCCTCGACCGCCGCGGGCCCAAAATTGCCCTGTGAGGCACAGCGCGTGTCTGCCGCAAAGCACTTCTCCGGCTCAAAGCCGACGTCGTTGACGCTGCCGATGTGCGAACCGAGATCGATCGCGTTCTGGCACTTGTACGACTGTTGCCCAAGCGGACTCTTCTCGATCGAAACCTGAAAGTCGGGCGGGTCGAGCGCCAGGTTCGCCGTGGTCGGGTCGTAGCGCACGCGGACGTAGATCTTACGCGACGATTGGAAGCACGCCCGGAAGAACGTGGCCGTGGAATCCGAGTCGCATTGAATCGGCCGATTCGTGTCCTCGCACTGGTCCCACGTGGTTAGCGTGTAAAAGTCGACGACGTCGGTGTCCGTCCCACACTCGTGGATCTGAATGTTAAACTCGTGGGCCATCTCTGGAGTCTCAAACGCAAACCAGGCGTCGTCCGCACACGGTCCGTCCAAGTGCGGCTGGTTGCTGTCACACTGGCCATCGTAGAACGCCTGCCCTTGATCGAATAGCTTGGCGGCGTTCTGTGCACGAATGGAAGACATCGAGATACAGCGGCTGCGGCCAAAGTTGAGCATCATCGGCAAGTGCGGTGGGAAAAAGTCCCCGTCGTCGGGCAAGTTGCCCGGCGTGACAAACGGCGGCGTCTGCACCACCGCGTCGGTGCTGGTGAACGCAATCGTCGGCGCCAGCTGGCACTTGGTCGGCGGCTCGATGCACACAATCGTGACGACGGCCACGTCTGTCGGACTGCCGGCGCCAACAAAGATCTGAACAGTGCCCGTAGCAGTCAGGTCGGTGTCGTCGACGCACGCGAGATACGAACCCGCCAAGCCAACAAGCACGTTGCTATGAAAGACGACGTTCGGCGACGATCCGCTCGTCAGGTCGAAGAAGGTCCCCGCCCCACCGTCTTGCAGCTCGATCTTGACACACTGGAAGTTGTTCGGAGAACTCGTCTGATCGTTGAACACAATGTTGAGCGTGGCGCCAGCAGCGTCCAGGGACTCCGTTGCAGTCACGCCGCAGACTGGACAATCCGGGGCGGTGAGCGTGACAGTCGAGAACGATTGTCCGCGTGTCATCGGCGCTGCACACGCCTTCGAGTGGTCGGCACAGAGCGTGATGTCCTCAAACTGAAAGGCGTGTGCGACGGCGACGTGGTACGTCGTTCCAGCAGAAAGTTGGCCGAGATCGATCTGTGCGGGCCCGGGTGGCGTGTACGTCTCGCACGCCACTGGCACATTCCCGTCGCATGCAGCGAATACTGCGAAGTTGACGGTTCCGCCAATAGTGCTCATGTCAACCGTGAGTACCGTCGTCGGAGAGTCTGCGGGCACGTCAAGCTCGAACCAAGCGACTTGCTGCGTGTCGTCAAAGCCCGGGCAGGCACTGTCCAGATCTGTGCGAGACTCGCTCGCCAGCCTGTTGCAGCCGAGTGTAAATGCGCCGTTGCAGACTCCTGGCGAGTCTGACGCTGGAATCGGGATGGCCTCGGCGCATTCGCGCCCCCCGGACACCACGCGATTTGCCACAATGATCGCATCTAGCGGCTCGTCTTTGCCGGATGCGTCGAAGCGGACATAAATCTCCTTGTTTGCCGGCACACAGACGCCCGATGCAGTTGTTCCGCAGGAAATGTCGCTTCCCACGGCCCGGTCACAGGCGCCCCACAGCGAGATCTCGTGTGAACTGGACCAGCCCAGCTGCACTCTATAGTCCGGAGCCTGCGTACGGTACCAGAGAGCCATCGTGTCCTCGGGTGCACTGTTGCACGACCCCTTGAACTTGTCGTTGGTGTGCGCGTCGGCCGGGTTTGCCAAAGGGACCGGCAGGCGCAAGGCGGCCCGGCCCGGCGGGTCGCAGACAATCAAGATGTCGGCGAGGCCGGGTGCCTGTTCGATGATGTACATGTCAAGACCTGCCGGCAGTGTAGTGATTCGTGCATCAAGGCCGATGGCGCCGGCAAAGTTGGTACCGGAAATGGACTTGATCGGAGTGAACGACGAGAAGTGTGCACCTCCGTGGTTCTCGAGCTGCCGGACTCCTGTGCCGTCGACCGATGTCAGAGCGACCACCAGGCGAGGCGTTGTCTGGATAACGTCGACGCTCCTTCCGACAAGCACCTCTCCGTGCTCGATCGGCACAAGTGTAGGCGTGGCCGCCGCCGGGTCAAAGTAGAAGAATGACGCCGGACGCGGGTCAGACTGGGCCTCGAACGAGACGATGACGTACGTGCGAAGTCCAGGGGTGCTTGGGTATGTCGCGTCGAACATCTGGATCGATGTGATCTTCGCGGTGCCAAACGGAAACTCGAAGCGTGAGACGTAGCTGATGGCCGGCCCGGCAGTGAAGCGGTAGACGACGAGCGACTGTTGCTCAAAGTTGGCGTCCGAGATCTCGGCAAGCACCGCGAGTGCGTCACTTGAAACGCCGTCCCCGCCGCGAACTGCGCCGTCGATAAAGTCGATCGACTGACCAGGGGCAGTAGTTCCAGGTGTCGGGACGTTCAGGGTCGCGAGCTCGGCCATCTGCAGAGCTCCGTTCTCGGCGTACAAGATGACGGTCGGGGTGGACTGTTCGACAAAAACAAAAAGTGATTCTGACGGATCGCCGACTTGCAAGCGCCCACTAAGAACGAAGTCTGCCTGTGGGTTGACAGTGATCGTGAACAGATAAACGCCGCTTCCGGAAATGCTGTGCACACACACGGCCTGGGTGGCCGGGCTATGGAAGAATGCCAGCTCGGCCGTCGGCGAGCTCTGAAACGTCCCGACGCGCGTCGCCGTCAGCGAGCCTCCGCCACAGTACGCATTATAAATGGGCGCAGCCGGCGTGCCAGTCGGCCCGAACGTCCAAATTCCGAAACCAAACGTCGACGTGGCGACGAGGACGTCGCCTGAAAGGGTGCGCGCCGCCGCTGTCGTGATGGTCTCGGTCCCGGCGATCTGCTCGCTCGCACTGCAAACTTCCTGCATGAACATGACGGGCTGTGCAAACTCGCAGATCGCGTTTCGAGGTAACTTCTCCTTCTGAATGCAGATGCCGGCCGTGAAACTCTTCTGGAATGCCACATAGTGGACTTTTCCGAACAGAATCTGGTCCTTCGGGAACGTGTAGCTGAACTCTGCGACCTCAAGAGAAATGCCGCTGCCTGCGCTGTTGATGCTGGACCCGACAACTTCTGGCTCGATCTCGATTGTCGAGTGACACGCATCGCGCTGGCAGTCGTTGCACAGTTGGATGACGATGGTGGCATTCGCCGTCACATCGCCTGCCTGGAACGTGCGAAGCGCCGAGAATGTGTAGCGCGCCGGCTCCGCGTGCGCCTCGAATTGCACCCATTCTCGCTTCCCCCCCAGGTCCCACAGTCCACTCTGGGCAAGGTCTCCGTCGACGCGACCGTCGATCGCGAGATCTGGCGCACAGGTGTCGAAATAGAGCGCCTGTTTGCCGTCACCGTCGCACGTGAAGCCGATGTCGCGCGCCGCTTCGCAGAACTGTGCCCCATTCAGCGCGGTTCTCTCCTCAACTCGCACCGGGTCGGACCACACGTTGTCGGCGACATCACCGGCGTCCCGGATGCGAATGCGGTACTCGCGCCCGGCTTCGGCACAGAACTGGGTGCAAAATTCCGAAGTGCCCGGGCACGCAAAGCTCGCCGACAGCGTGGACGAGACTTCTCTGCAGACTAGATCTCTGACAGAGCCGGCTTCTGCGCACTGGTCCCACACAGAGATGTAAAACGGGCCTTCCGATATGATAGAAGTCGGGAACGACACGTCCACCAGCGTGTTGCGTCCCGCCGGCGCTCGGTAAGTCAGCCACGCCGCGCGCGCCTCCTCCGAGTTTCCGGGCTGTGAGCACGAATCGGAGAATCCGTCTGCCTTCGAGGCTCGCTTGTTCGACACTTCTCCAATGATCGTCGAGCGATACGCCTCCGGGTTTTGCAGAATGTTGCAATACTTGTAGTTGAGAAAATTGGCGTTCGGGTCCGGCTCCACGTATCCGATTCGACCGTTTCGGCCCAGATTGAAATACAAACGGTCAAGTTCCCCGAAGTCCTGTCTAAATGGGACAATCGTTCCGCGCGAATCCTCGTTAAGCAGAGTTTGGACAAGTTGAGTAGAAAAGCTGTCTGTAAAGCCAACTAGCACGTCCAAATCGCTGTCTCCGTCGACGTCTTGCAACTGCACCTTGACGGGCTTGTCCAAATCGACGCTGTTCAGAAAATGGAAGTACGTCTGAATGCCATATTCCGAAGGAACAGACAGACCATACGCTCCGGCAATCTGGGCAGTGAAGTGATACAGACGCACGAAGTTGAACGTATAATCCGAGACAGAGACAACAATGTCCAGAATTCCGGCAGAGTCGTGCGTAAAATCTCCGATGGCAATGTCCTTGATGACGAACACGGTAAACGGCTCGATGTCGAGGAGAAAGAGGCTGTAAATTACCGTCGATGTCGATATATCCGACGGAATCGTCGAGATGCACACGAACTCGTCGGGTTGGCCGTCCCTTGTAAAGCATGCGATGAGACGCGGTGACTCGAACGGTGTCGGTGGCTGTGCGACGGCGATCTCGAGCACTTCCACCTCAACAACCGCACCAATGGCGCCCCCAAATGACGCCAAATAACCCGTTTGGCTAAAAACAAACGTCTTTGTCGTGACGTCGTAGTTCCAACGCTCCCAGTACGCATCCGGGGTCGTCGACTGCATGACAACGAGCAAGTCGAGGTCTCCATCTCCATCTGCGTCGTACAACAAGGCGTCGATCGGTGTGACGGACCCGCTCGGGATGACGTACAGGCTTCCCGCCGTCGATCCAGTGCCGTAAAAGACGGCATTCGGAGAACTAGAGATTCCGACATACGTCAGGTCCTCGCCTGGTGCGATCTGCTCGTACGCAATCAGCTTCTTGAAAGTTCCCGTCAGTCCGGCTTGCAGAGAAACTGGTCCGACGGGGGCGACGAGATGGGCAGTCGTGGAAATCTCATACTCGTCGACCTCTGCAGTCACCGAGTTCCACAAAATCACTCGGCTGCTTGCGCTGTTGGCCGCGTAATCTTCGCCTGGCCCGCTCGTGTTATAGTCGGCGAGAACGCCGCCGGCCATCGCGGTTGGCGGGCACGTCGAACCGAAGAGTGCGAATTCGACCGAGTCTTCGCACGAGCCGCCGCCGATTTCGTTCATCGGGAACGACTCGAGCGTGAGCTTGTAATCGTAGATACCGGCCTCCGTGCGCGCCGCAAAGTCCGGAACGATCTGAATTCCAATGTAGTACTTGGTTGACGGGTGCAGTGCGCGATTGCGGAGAGAAAGCGCACTGTTCGGGTCGCGAGTATCGAACACGGGATCGGTCACCGAGCCGTCTCCAGAGTAGAACGAGTTGCACTGGATCAAGTCGATGTTGCTGTCCTCGGTGTGGTGGCACGACGAAAACACACCGACGACGGAGCTCCGCGCCGAGCCGATCGTGGTGTAATTCAGAAACAAGCGGTACTCCGCGGGCATTGGAAGAGTCTCAAACTCGAACCACGTCACTCTCGGCTGTTCCGTATTTCCAAACGGGCTCGTTTCGACAAAGCAATACGCTGGGTCCAGAACCCCGGTGAAATCTTCCCATTGCAGTGCGCACAGGTTGGTGAAGATCTCGGACGGGCCTTCGTCGACGCCCAGCGGACGCGCGGTCCAACAGTTGCGGCCTCCGCGACGAATAAAATCTTCGACCACCGAAAACGTCTGGATCCCTTCGACTTGCGACGGCAGGCCGATTCGGTACGTCGTCGTCGGCTCGACGCAGAGATTCTCTGGGTATGTATCCGCGTCTCGGTAGCAAGACAGGCACGTGCCTCGGAGTTCGCACTCGAGGTTCTCGTCCGGGCTGTTCGGCACGCACGCGACTGCCGTGGCCGACGGGCGTCCCCAAATGTCACGGCCTTGGCACGAGCACGTGTCGCAGTCGCACGGCTCGCCGATAGGAAGGACAGTTTCTCCACACGACGGCCGACTCGCGGTCAACGGGATCGGATTCTGGCCATAAAGGCACTGTCCGGCTCCGTCCGACGTTCCTTCGCTGACACAGTCTGTGGCTACGAGACTCAGCGGGCAGGCGCCACACGTGTTTGATTCGTGGAACTGGTCGAGGTGTGAGCAAGCCTTGCTAACGGACGCCGCATTGAACGGCGCGGCGTCGATGTGCGTGTTGGTAAAATCAAACAGGTTGATCGAGAGAACAGAATCTTGCGGTGACGTCTCGTACTCAAACCACGCAATCTCATCGCCAGCATTGCCTCCGAGCGAGCCGGTCGGAAACGCTGAGCAGTAGTCGTGCGTCGGTGGCGCAAATCCGCCTTTCGGCCACGGCTTCGGGCCCATCTGCTTGCGCCGGTACCACGCGGCCGTGCCGACCTGCAGCGGCTCGATATCGTCGTTGGGATCGTTGTTGACGACCATGACGGGCACGCCGGCGATCTTTCCAGGAATCATGCCCATTGCAGCAGGCGGCATTTCTCCGTTCGTCAAAACTTCGATGCACGCCTCGTTCGTCTGCTCCGGGTCGCGAACCACAAGAGTCGCGATGATGTCGGCTCCGGCGGCGGTCGCTTCCGAGACCTTGGACTTGAAGCTGCGTGCGTGGCTCACAAACTTGGCGCGCCTGACGGAACGGCGCAGCCGTGCGGCCTCGTTGGCAGCCGCGGTGTCGCTCTCGCTGACGTCGCTGGCATCACTAGACGACGTCTCGCCGTCGGTGTCGTCAGCGTCGCGCGCCAGTGCCTCTTCGAGCGTCTCTCCGACGACGACGGCGCCGCCTTCCGGGAACAGCGACTCGAGCACGTCGTCGATCGGGTGCGCAAACGCGTAGCGCGAGCTGGCTGCGAACAGCAGACCAATGGCGCGACGGGTGCGTTTGTCGTACACAATCGAGCCAGAGTCGCCCGGCTGCGCAAAGTGGCCGTCGTCGTTCTTGAACATCAGTTGTCCGTCAAACCTTGATTCGGTGCGCTGGCCAGCCGACGAACTCACAGAGCACGCACCGTCGGCATTGGCGTAGTTGATGCGCACCGTGGCATCCACTCCGATGAGCATCGTCTCGGTCAGGCCGCTTGTGCGGCCGACCTTGGCCACCATGGCGCCAATCTCCGCGTCGCTGTCGCCGACCGCTGTCTCACGCAGCCGCACGGCGCCGGCGTGCTGAGTGCCGTCGAGTGCCAGTGCGCCCGCCTCGACCTCGGCCGCGGACGCATCGACGGCACCGGTGATCGGGTCGACGCGGCGCGACAGACGCGCCACGGTCCGCAGGCCGTCCTCGGAGCACACCGGCGTGTTGTCCATCGCACCGACGTGTAGCGCCGCGGTGCCGACAAAGCCGTGCAGAACGTGCGCGTTCGAGATGGCATAGTGCGAGCCGTTCGCCGCACGCACCACGGCGCCAAGCGTGCCGCCACAGCAATCGGCCCCGGCCGCCGACACACTGATGCCGAGCGGAAGAATGCCGGTGTTTGGAGCTGGCGGCGCGGGCGCAGATGTCACCGGCACAGGAGTCGTTGTCGGTGCACCAGGCGGCGGGGAGGTCGTAGTCGGAGGCGGCGACACCGGTGTGATCTGTCCAGGCTGAGGAGCGGCAGGCGGGCCCATGCCTCCTCCAGCATTGAACGGCGGAATCGGTGTTGTGCACGCCGTAATCGACCCGTCCGCGAGAAACGCGATGCACGGACAGTCGTCGTCAGTAAAACAGGCGATCGGCGGGCCCGACGGGGACATGCAAAACGTGCCAGGGCCGGAATTAAGGGGGTGACAGAGACGAAAGCAGCTAGTCACGGCGCCCGGTACGTCCGGCTCGTTTTGTTCGCAGAAAGTTCCTGCGCATGGAACTTGGAGGTTAACGTCCTGTTGGCAATACTCGACGGCAATTTGGCCCATGCAGTCCGAATCGAAGGCACAGTCCCACGCGAAGTCGTTCAGATGTGCCGGGCAGCGACGTGGTGCACAAAAATCGGCCGGCGTCGGCAGGTTGCAATCAAAGTCGCTAGCACAACCGCACGAGAATGGCGGGAGTGTGATGTCGCACGATGTATCGCAGTTTGTGCAAATGCCGGTGGCCGAGCCGTCAGTTGCTCCACAGTTTCCTGTAATGGCACAGTCTGCATCGGTCGTGCACGGGATAGTCGACTCTCCGCAGCGGTCCGTGAATCGAGTGCACGTCTCGACGCCAGGGCAATCGGCAATGGTGAAGCAGTCCTGGTCTGTGACCGAACACAGCATTGCTTCTTGGCACGTCTCGCCAGCGCCCGTGCAGTCGCTGTTCTGGAAGCACAGCGCTCCGGTAAACGGGGCAGCACCCCAGGAAAGGCCAAAGTTTGTTGTGTCAAAGCAGTGCTTAGGCCGAGACAGGCACTGCTCTGAAAATGCACATCCCGAGTTCCCTGTGCATGCCTGTGGACCCGAGAGCCATGGCGCACTGGCCAGATCGCAGAATCCCTGGCATTGTTGTGTAAAGCACTCGGCGTCTGAATCGCACAGTTGGCCAAGCTTGGTCGAGGTCGAGCACGTCTCGGGCAGCTCGCTGCTGCACGCATCCTGGCACCGCGGCGTCGAGCACGTCGCGGAGAGCGGGTCAATGCCCGTGCATTTTCCCAGCTTGCATGTCGGAGAACACACTCCAAACGTGGGCGGATCGCACTCTTCTCCGAGCAGCGTGTCGACAATTCCATTGCCGCACAAGTTCGTCTCGGTCTTCTTGGTCGACAGGGGCCAGGCAGTGTCGCACTTTTGGCCCGTAATGATCTGTTTGTACTCGCACGAGATCTGCACTTCGAACGCGTCGAGGTCCTGATCATTCTGCACCGAGATGCTCGGAAGGCCGACAATTAGCCCTGCGCGCCGCGCCGAAATTGTAATGCTGCTCTCATCACAGATCTTGATGCTGTCCTGCACTGTGGAGAACTTGCCGTTCACGTCGATCGCATTGTTGTTGATGACAATGCCGTGCACCGAAAGCTCCCATGACTGAATCAGGCCACCCGGCACAGCGGTGGACGGCCAGCCTTCTCGGTTGTACAGCTTGGTGATCGTGGCGCAGATCGTCGGTTCTTGGCCGTTCGGCTCCGGGTTTGACAGGCGAACGTATGCAGGGAGGTCGAACGAGTGCGTCTCCGTCACGCAATCGTAAAAGCTCGCGAGTGTCTTTGGCTGCGATGCGCAGGTACCAGAACCGCAGTCTGTGCCAGCCTCGGCAACACGGCAATCTTCTCGCGTACAGAATCCTCCGACACATGTCGCAAGTCCGTTGCAATCGATGTCGTTGACGCACGTCCGGGAAAAGGACGGGCACCGGCCAACTTCGTTGCACGTCTCGCCCGCGACGGTACAGTCGCTGTCAACCTGACACATCTTGGTGCAGTGATTCGCCCCGTCAAAGTTGTTGATAGGCTTACCGCCCGTCACCGAGTCGAAGCAGTAGCGAAAGCCGTACAGACGATCGAGCTCGGTGCGCGTCGGAGACCGGAGGCGTACGCCGCACCCGTTTTCGACCGCAGTGTCGCTATTCAGCCCGTCGTACACAATGTTGTTGTACGAGACCAGACCAGTGCTTCCGGTGTTGACAATTGCGATGCGGAACGAGCCTCGCGGGGCAACCACGTCGCTTTCTCTCGCCGTTGTCACATGAATGATGTAACGCGAGTGCGGTTCAAAATCGGCCAACCCGACCCTCACTTCGCCGGAATTCTGAAAGGTTGGCGTCAGGCAGTGGGAGAATCCGGTGAAAATGCCGTGATCGCACGAGCGCCGAATTTCGATCTTGAGGCCCATGTTCACATTGGAGACCCATTTGATGGTGTAAGCGCGCGACTTGAGGTCGTCAGACTCGAACGAAAAGAAGCGTTCTGCCTGCGTTCCGTCTAACACGTTGTCACACCGGTCGCCCCAGTCTTGGCCGGTGGCCCCGATCATCGTCGAGTTGACATAAAATTCGTCGATGGAGGAACCAGGAGGCAGTGACTGGAGTTCGAGCGGAGTCGGTGCCAGACAAGAGTTGATCGCATCGGAAGTTGGCTCACATTTGACGTCGAGGTCGACCAGGCGATGTGTAGACGAAGTTGCGCTGAAGTAAGAAAGTCCGATGTTGTAGATTGCTCCAAGTTTCGTGACGATGGTCGATTTGCTTTGAAGGCCCTCACCGCCGTCGTCATCGCACACAATATCAGTGACACAGTCCTCTTCATAGATTGCAAGCAGCGTGTCGGCGTTTTGAAGTGACTCGGCGCCAGATACGTCTCGCATCTCGAAAACACACCTCGACCCGGTGCCGACAAATGTTGCCCAGATTGTGACGTGGGCACTGTCGTGGCACGAGGCGGGGAACGAGAACAAGCTGCCGGCGGCCCAGATGTTACGCAAGCCAAAGTTGTTGATTGGGAGCACCCCGTTTCCGCATGTGCCGAGTGCCGTGGAATCTGCACATGTCATAGACAAACTGCCCCAAGTATTACCGGAGGTTCTTTCTGCGACCATCAAGGTATAGTACAGATTTCGTTCGTCTTGATCCGCACGGGTATCGGAAATCGTAGTGCTGAAAAATGATGGTCCCACTTGAGAAAAGACCGAGTTTGTAGTGCACGTCTCCAGGGTTTGAGCGAAGCAGTCCCTAAAGATTAACATGATTGGACTAAGGCCAGCCCCGGTCGGAGCCGATCCAGTGATCGTACAATCCGTGTTCGACGGTACGATCAAAGTCCAGACTTTGCCATTGATTCCAACGTCCGGCGAACAGGTCGCGGTCAGGTCGGTTGTCTGGCTTATGATGCCAGTAATGCCCACGCCTGGTGCCAGAAGAGGGGTCGTCACTCCTGCATCGATTGGGCATGAAATAGCAGCTTTCGCGCGCGGCAATACGACCGCAGCCAACAGAACAACGCCCACAAAGAAAGTCATCGCTGAGCGTTCTTTGCGGCGAATTTCAAAAAGACGATCTCCGCTGATGCGGCCGTAGACAAAGTCGACAGAGCAGCGCGCGGAAGTCTGTGAAACGGCTCGATTGTTTATTTTCACCGGTGGCATCAACCGACCACAATCGAGCGGCGCGCCTCGGCGACTGCCTGCCGGACCGCCGAGAGCGACAGCGGCCCGAGGCGCATCGACTCGATCGCGAGCAGGTCGTCAGCGCGCCTAAACTCGTCCAGATCGTCGACAAGCCGATACTCGACGTCGACCGCGCGCAAGCCGCGCGCCGAGTCGGCCTCCGCGTCGCTCGAGTCGATCGGCTGGCGCGCGCGGCGGAACGTGCGGTTGACGCGCCCGCGGCGCGGCACGGCGTCGCGCAGCACGTCGTTGGTGTTCGCCTCCTTGAACGACAGCTCGGGCAGCTCGACCCAGCGCGTGCGCGGCGCCGTCTTGCCGCCGGTCGGGCGCGCCACGTCGCCGCGCTGCGTGACCACGATGCGCGTCGAGGCGAACAGGCGCACCTCGATCGACTGGTCGCGCCGCAGCGGCAGCAGGCGCCCGGTGCGCGCGTCCGAGCCCGGATAGACTTCGAGCTCGAGCGTCGGCGCCAGCGCGTTCGACTCGGCGTCCTCGTTCCACAGCACGTGGACGCGCGTCGGGTCGAGCTGCACGCCGTTGAGCGCGATCTCGGCGCGAAAGTAGACCGACTCGTCGGCGTCGCGCACGCCCATCAGGTGCGAGCGCTTGAGCCACCACTCGGCAAACGTGAGGCGCCAGCGGCGCACCGCCGGCGCCGGGTCGAAGCGGAACGAGTAGCGAAAGTTGGGCCCGGTCACCTCGGCGACCGGCGCGTCGGCCAGCGTGCGCTTCTGCTTGAAGACCTCGATTGGCACCGGCTTCTGGAGGCGTACGACGTTGCCGAGCGTGGCGTTGTCGAGCAGCACGGCGTGCGCCGCCGACATCGGCAGCGTGAAGAGCTGCAGCGAGCCCGGATCGCGCGCCACGCGGCCGTACACGGCCGTGAGGTCGATCGAGAGCGTCAGGTCGGGCGCCGAGTAGATGGCGGCGGCGCGCGAGTCGAGCGCGCGCGAGAAGACGGCGTACTCGGCGCCGACGCCGCGCTCGACGCCGTTGTCTAGCAGCACCGCGGCGAGCGGAAAGTTGGACGGCGCCACGTAGCGGCGCGGCTTGACGCGGCCAAACGCGACCGGCGCCGTGTTCGAGCGCAGCGCGGCCGTGAAGCGCACGTTGTCGACCCAGCTCGTCGTCATGCGCGCCTTTGACGCGTCAAAGCCGCCCTCGCGCCGGTAGACGCGTGCGCGGTCGAGCTCGCCGTCGCGCGCCAACTGGCGCAACTGGCCGGGCGTCAGCAGGTCGCGCTCCTGGGCTCCGCGCACGCCGCGCTCATCGACGGCCTGCAGCGTGCCGTCGCGGCGGCGCAGGGCGCGCCGGGCGCTGCGCAAGTCTGCCGCGCGCCGCCGCTCCGCGCGCTCTGCTTCGCGCAGCGAGACGCGGCCGCGTGCCGCGCGCTCGCGCCCGTCGGCCGCGTCGGTGAGTTGCGCCGCGTCGGCGGCGTCGACCAGGTCTTGCTCGTCGAGCGAGCCGTCGCCGCTGCCGTCGTCGGTCAGATCGGCAGTGTCGTACGTGAGCAGATCGAGGTCTGCGTCGTCCACGCGCCGGTGCGCGGCCATCGTCGCGACGCACGCACACCCGTGCACGCGCCGGCGTTCGCTCGCGCCAGTGTCCGGACGCGGCGCTTGGCGGCGGCGCAAACCGAAAATCGCCGGCGCAAACTATGTCGCTCGCTGCGTTTTTCGCCGGCGAGCACCCGTTCGCCAACATGATGCGCGAAAACGAGCACGGGCTTCGGTCACAGTACGTGCGCGACGCGTCCAGCCAACGCCTGCTGCGCTGTGCGTTCTGCATGACGGTGCTCGCACAGCGGCGGCGCACTCCGGTGCAGGGCGCGGCGTGCTCGGTGTGCGCACTGTGGCTCTGCAGTGCACATGTCGCCAACGCGCGCGGCATGTGCCCCGAGTGCGCCGAGCGTGCCGCCGCGTCTGCCTACGACGCGGTGCTGAGTCCGCTGGCGCACCCGGCGGCGCACTCGGCGGCGCTGGTCGGTGCGCCGCAGCACGTCTCTGCGGCACGCTTCAGGGCGTCCGAATCGGCCCTGTCGTCCGTGTCGTCTGCGTCGTCTGCCACCTCGTCCTTCTCGCACACAGAGCAGACCGACAGCAGCGAATCGGCGCCGAGCGCCACCTCGAGCGGCGGCGGCCTCGGCGCCGTGGCGCTCCCGTTGCCGCAGGTGCCCAGCGCACCAGGCGCCCTGCCGAGCCTCGACTTGAATTGGCCCTAGTAAACAAGGTCGTTCAATATATAGCAATTCCTCTGGCGCTGGACGAGCACGATGGCAGTCACGAGCGTCACGGCACTGCCGAGCGCCAGCACGACGTGCGTCGCTGTCGACAGATCGCCGACGCGCGCCGCGACCATGTTGGCGACCAGCTGCGCCAGCAAACACGCAGCGAACAGCGCCATGGCGGCGGGTATGTAGACACCGAGCCGCGCCGCCGAGCCGTACGAGTGCGCTCGGATCAGGAATAGCATCTCCTCGAGCCGGGCGTCGTGCGCCGCCATTGCCACCACGCCCGCCAGCAGCAGTTCGATGACGAACAAGGCGAGCTGCATCGACACGCCGTCCTGCGACATTGAAATGAACAGCGGCGAGAGCACGGCGAGCGAGCCGAACAGACCGATGAACAGCTGCAGCATGAAGAACCCGCGGATCAGCGGATGCGACTCGGCTCTAGCTGCCGATACGCGGCCGTCCATCTCGCCATAGTGCTCGGTCAACTCGCCGATGAGCTGTTCGTCATCGTCGAGCACGACGTGTTGTTTCGACAGCCGGCGACCGCTGCTGCCTCTTGCCCCGTGCACTTTTATCGGGATCGAACTCATCGCTCGTTCACCTGCGTTGCAAAAACCGAATCGTGCGCTCGGTGGCGCGCTGGCGCCGGTCGTTCATGTACACAAAGACGTCGCTGACGAGCGGCAGCGGCTTTTGGGCGAGCAGCTTCTTGCACGCGTCGAAGCACTTGATGCACAGGAAGACGTGCACCAGGCCGCGCTCGCCGAGCGGCTCGCCCAGGTGGCCGTCGACCAGCGTGTCGTGCACGTTGCGCACCGTCAGCCGCCGGAAGCGCGACGAGCGCTCGCAGCGCGCGCGGCAGTAGGCGCACGCGATCTCGACGTGCCTCTCGAGCAGGCCGACGTCAATGAACAGCTCGCGCAGCGCCACGACTTCGTGGTCGGTCAGCCGGTCGACGCAGACGCGACGCCGGGCGCGGTACAGCGATTCGGCGCACTCGTCGGCGTTCCGGGCGCGCTCCAGTTCGCGCTCGTAGAAGCGCTCGCGTCGCAGCCGGCTGATGCGCTCAGACTCGCGGCGGGTCAGCATGCGCAGCAGCGCTGGCGCGTCTGGCACGCTCGACTTGCGCAGCGTGCAGTAGTTGCGCCAGAAGACGCGCCCCTCGGGCGTCCACCGGTACATCTTGGCCTCGTCGGTCAGCGACGCCCACTCGTCGGCGCGATAGCCGGGCGGCTGCTGCTTGTGCCGATCGGCGTAGCGGATGCGCGTGACGTTGGTGCGCCGCTTGCGCACGCCGGGCTGCTTGCGCCGCTGCGTGTCGCGCGCGCGCTTGGCGCGCAGCGCCGCCTCGGCGGCGTTCTCGTCGGCCGCGCTGTGGTCGACGCCGACGCCGAAGAGCGCAGCGGCGCGCGCGCCCGAGCTCGTCGTGCCGGTGCCACCGCCGCCGCCGGTCTGCGTCGCCTCGCTCTGCTGGCCGTCGTAGCCGCGCCGCAGCGACGCGTTGGCGGCCGCCAGCACGTCCTCTTCGCGGTCGCGGTCGAACAGCGGCGTCGACGTGCGCTCGAGCAGGTCGCCGCGCTCGTCGAGCGGCGGCGGCGGCAGCAGGTAGACCTCGGAGATCGGCACGAGCTGGTCGGCGACCGACTCGCTGTGCGGGGCGCGGTGCGCGCGCAGCGGCGCCGCCTGCACTGCGCCAAAGTGCGCCAGCTCGGTGTAGCGCTCGCGCTCGACGAGCCGCAGCTCGCGGCCGCACGTCATGCCGTGCGTCGTCATGCACGCGTCGCGCCACTCGCACAGCGCGCCGCACTTGACGCACAGCGTGTACGTCTGCTTGCCGACGCGCCACGCTACGCCCAGCACCGAGCGCTGCTCGAGCAGCCGGTTGGCGCAGGCGCGCTCCGATTCGCGCACCGCCAGAATCGAGCTGACGCGCGACTCGTTGTCGTCGATCCACAGCGCACGCTTGAGGCCGAGCTTGGACCAGTTCTGCTGCGACGCCGACTTGATGCCGACCGAGCAGACGAGGCCGCCGAGGTCGTGGTCGTAGCGGACGCCGCTGGTGCCGTGCACCGTCGCCGTCGAGTCGAGCTGTGCGAGCGAGCCGTCGCGCGCCAGCACCTCCTTGCGCTCCTGTTCGTAGTTGAACACGGGCGAGCACTTGGCAAAGACGCACCGGTGCGCGCGACACAGCTGAATCGTGTCGCAGCCGACCGGCAGCGCTTCCCACGGCTCGGTGCGCGTGCGCAGGCGGAGCGCGCGCGCCTGTGCCACAGTCTGCGCGGCGTCGAGCGGCAGCGGCCGGACGGCCAGCGCCGAGTCCATCTCCTCGAGAAAGAAGTGCAGCAGGTGAAAGTCGACGCGATGCTCGTCGCACAGCTGTTCGCACAGGTCGCCGAGCTTGTTGTCGGGCATGTCGCGCAGCTCGCTGGCGTGCTGCATGTGCAGCAGGCGGCGGTGTGCGGCGGGCGACATCCCGACGCCGGCCAGCAGCGGCAGCATCACGTCGCCGTGCACGCGCGCGCAGTAGCGCGCCAGCGCGCGCACCTGCTCGAGCCGGTAGACGTCGCACCAGCGGCGCCCGGCCAGGTGCTCGAGCGGCGCGTCGGTCACGTAGAAGAGCTCGAAGCGGTCGCGCGGCGGCGCCTCCTCGTCGTAGCGCGGGTCGAGCAGCGGCGCTGCGAGAAAGTCTTGCGGCTGCTGGAAGCCGGTCCAGCGCGTGCACACGACGCGCTCCTCGTGCAGCGTGCGCAGCATCGGCAGCAGCAGTTCGGCAAACGTGAACGCCTTGTGCAGCCGCCGAAAGGTCGGCTTGGAGCAGTCGTGCATCAGCATGAGCTGGTGCGACGCGGCCGCCTGGGCGCGCATGATGTCGGTCGCCGCCAGGCGCGGCGCGGCACCGGCCTCGATGTCGAACGGCCGCGACAGCTCGAGGCGCGCGTCGTCGAGCGCCGCAAGCAGCATCTTGTAGTGGTCGGACCAGCTCGAGTCGAGCTCGAGCAGCGTGTCGATCGCGCCGTGCGAGCGAATCGAGTAGACGTAAAACTCTTTGACGGCGAAGAACAGCAGCCGGTGGTTGCGGTGCAGGTAGGCGCACAAGTCGCACAGGTGCTTGGCGTGCACGCTGCTCTTGGCGAGCGGCACGCGGTCGTCGCAGCCCGGCAGCGGGCACGCCGCCCGAGTGCCCTTGTGGCACGCGGCGCACCACGTCTTCGGCTCGAAGCGGTCCCAGTGGTGCGAGCGGCGCACCGCCAGCCGAGCGCGCCACCGCGGCGCCTGGCGCGCCGACTCGTAGTTGCCGAGCGACGACACCTCGAGCAGGTTCATGAGCAGCGCGACGAGCACCGGCTGCCGGCCGATCTCGGCCGACATCATCGAGTGGAAGCCGCGCACCATACACTTGTGGTCGACCGCCTTGCGCAGAAACATGTGCGCAAACGACGTCGCGCTCGTCTTGGTGTCGTAGTCGACGCGCGACCAGATGTTCGAGTGCGCCAGCAGGCCGCCGAGGTCGAGCAGCTCGCCGCCGTAGACGGCGCGCAGCGGGTGCGGGTAGCAGCGCTCGAGCGGCGACAGCGCGGCGCAGTCGGCGATCAGCGTGCGGCGAGCCGAGCGCCGGGCGTCGGGCGGCGCGTCGGCGGCGAGCATCGCCGCGCCCCACTCGGTCGGCACCATCAGATTGGCCAGCGGGCGTTCGAGGTACGCGTCGCGCCAATTGCCGGTCACGTCGCAGTAGACGTGCAGGTCGAGGTGCGTGTCGGCGAACAGCTGGAGCGCGAGCGCCAGCAGCCGCCGGTCGTCTTCGCACTCGGGCGAGCGCAGCGCGACGTCGGTGCGCAGCGCGTGCATCGCGTCGTATGCCACCACGACGCGCAGCAGCATGGCGCGCGCGTACACGCAGCTGCGCGGCTCGTCGAGCACCAGCTGCGGCAGCGAGATCTGGTGCCGGCTGGCGAGCACGGCGGCGCGCGCCACGACGCGCTGCTCGAAGAGCACGGCGCCGCGCCGTGTGCCGCCGACGAACAGCGCGGTGCGCTCGAACGAGCAGAAGATCGACTCGATTGCGTCGTGCGGCACGAAGCTGTCGGAGCGCACCAGCCGCGCCAGCGGTCCGCTCCGCGGGCCGCTCTGCAGCTCGAGCACGGCGCGGCGCACGCACAGCACCGGCACGGCGTTGGCCTCGTACGTCGCCAGCCGCGACGTCGGCTCGTCGACGCCGAGCGCCGCGTCGAGCTTCGAGAAGCGGTGCCGCTCGAGCAGGCGGGCGCGCACCTCGGCGTCGGCGTCGGGATCGCCGCCGCCGCCCGTGTCGCCGCACGCGTGCTCACACGACTCGCACTCGCACGAGAACAGCTCCCAGTGCCAGCGGCCGCTGGCGGCGTCTTGCGTCAGCGAGCAGTTGCCGAAGCCGCACTGGGTGTTGAGCGGCGACGCGCACTGCAAACAGACGTCGGCCTCGGACAGCGCCTCTGCAAAGCTGCGCACGTGCGGACGTGGCAGCGCAGAGCGCGCACTGGTGTGCAACAGCGGCACGTACGGCGCCAGGCGGGGCGCGCTCAGGTACGTGTTGCGCTGTCCGAGGCAAGCCGAAAATCCAGCGCCGTCGTCTCGACCAGACACGGCAGCACCTGGCCGCACTCGGCGGTGCTCGAGTAGCGGTAGTGCGCGGCGCTGTAGCCGACAAACGGCTTGACGATGCCGGTAAAGTGGCGCTCGCGGAACGTCGTCAGCAGGCACGCGGCGGCGTCGTACTCGCCGCGCTCGTTGATCGCCACGCAGTGGTCCTGCAGCAGATCGAGCGGCTCGCGCGGCAGCCCGGCGCCGTGCTGCTGCGTGTACTGGTGGTAGAGGTGCGTCGTGGCGCGGCGATTGCACAGCAAGCACGCCTGCTGGATCTCGGGCAGCGCGCCGGTCGCCAGCAGCTTGGCCTCTTGCGACGGCTTGAGGAACTCGCGGCACACAAAGCCCTGCTGGTGCCGGCCGACAATGCTCGCCGGCGTCGTCTGTGTGCCGGCGACGAACGGCTCGCCGTCGTCGCGCTCGAGCGAGTGGCCGACGCCCATCGCGCCGCTGCCCGACACGTTGGCCGTCGCGTAGCCGCCCATGTTGCTGCCGAGCGCCGGGAACGGCGCCGACAGCGTCAGGCAGATGCACTTGAGCCCGTTGACGCACTCGCGCTCGCTGAACTGCGGGCCGGCCGGCGCGCGCATGTAGCGCGCCAGGTACTGGCGCGAGCAGCACTCGAGCTGGCGCGCCGCGTCCAGATAGAAGCTCTCGTGCGCGTTGGCGCGCTGTTCGATGTCGTAGTCGGCAAACGGCTGTGCGCCGGCGCCGGCGCCGGCGCCTTCGTCGTCGACGTCCTCGACCGTGACGCCGCCGTTGGCCTGCTGCGCACGGCGCCGCACCTGCTCCATCTTGCGGTCGTGCGCCGCGTAACGCTCGCGCAGTTTGGTGTGCTGCACCGCGTTGCGATGCGCTTCGCGAAACTGCTCGTTGTCGACAAAGTCGAGTACGGCGCGCATCATCTGCGACTGCTCCGGGTCGATGCCGTAGGCGAGCGACGCCTCGAGCTCGGCGCCGTCGATGCCGTGGCTGCGCATGGCGCGCGCGATCTCGTCCATCTCCTGTTCGCGGTAGACGCGCGCCAGTGCGCGGTCAATGTCGTCGGGCGACTCGCTCTGCGTGCGAGACCACTGGCGCATGTAGCGCACCAGCGCCTGCTCGCTGATCGGCGCGTCGGGCACCGCGTGCTCGATGATGCGGCGCATGGCGCTGATCGGGTGATTGTCGAGCGCGGCGCTCGGCGGCGGCGGATCCTCACCATCGGCGGCGGCGGGCCCGGCCTCGTTGCCCATGAAAAAGAGCGCGTCATCGGGCGCGACCGAGACGAGCGCCGCCGTGAGGTTGATCGCCGAGACGAGCGAGCTGGCCAGGCCGGCGCAGTGCCGCTGCTGCACTTGCGACGCCGAGCGCGTCAGGTCGGCGGTGTACGCGGCGACAAACGACGCCGCCGAGCGCACGGCGCCCGGAACGGCGGCGCTGACGTCGCCTTCGACCGTCGAGAGCCGGACCAGCGCCGAGTCGGAGCTTGACGGCGGCGCCTCTGACGGAGCGCTGGCGACGAGCGACTCGCGCACCGCGTCGATCGGCAGCGCCGCCGCCGTCGGGTGTCGCTTCAGCATGCAGTCGACCACCTCGTCGAGCGTCTGGCGCTGCTGTGTCAGGTGGCGCTCGCACGTCGAGACCGAGCGTTCGACCTCGGCGACGCGGCGCCGGCGCCGGCGCTGGTCAGCGCCGCACACGAGCGCGATGTGCTCGCGCTGGAACGCCATGTAGATGTCGAGCGCCGCAGCGTCGCGCTGCTCAAAGTAGGCGCGCAGCAGCAGCCGGCACGCCTTCTCGTCGGCGACGTAGCGCTCGTGCACGCTCTTCTTGGCGCGCTCTTCGGCGCGCAGCCGCGCCTCGGCTGCCTTGCGCACCTCGGCGTCGCCCAGCGTCGGCCGCTCCTGGCGCACGGCGCGCTCGAGTTCGGCCATGTGCTCGCCGGCGTGCACTCCGAGCCAGCGCTTGAAGCGCTGCGGCACGCTGAGTCGGCTCTCGTCGACCGGCTGCTCGAGTGCCTCGGAGATGCGCGCCACGATCGCTTCGTCAAAGTGCTCGACGTCTTCGCTGTGCTCGGGCGACGCTGGGCCGACCTCTTCGACCGCCGCCGCCGCCGCCGCCGCAGAACCGGCGGCGGCGGCGGCGGCAGCAGCAGGCGGCTCGTCAAACTCGACCGGGTCGTCGACGCGGTACAGCTCGGCTAGCTGGTCGAGCTCGAGCTCGTCGTCGACGTCTTCGGCGGGCTTGGTGCGCTTCTGTGGCTGGACCGGCGCCGGCTGTGCGTCGTCGCCGTCGCCGTCGCCGTCGCCGTCGTCGATCGACGCGCTCGATTCAGAGTCGAACATGTTCATGCGCGCGCCGAGCACGGGGTCGTGCTTGAGCTGGAGGCCGACGCGGGCGCGGAGCGCGGCGGCAGACTCGTCGTTTTGTTTATCCGACACGCTTGTCATCGTTCACTGCGTGCGAGACTGTGAAATCCCGGCGCGAACAATGTTGCGCGGATTTCGCCACGCGCGTCATGCGCGCCGTGTGCACCGCGCCGCCATGCACCACCGGTGCATCGGATCGCACGCGCCACACTTCCAGCTGACGCCGCTCGAGGACAACGCTCGGCGAGAGCAAGCCGATGTGCACCTGCACGACGCCTTGGCGCGTCTCGACCACCAGTTCGACGGCACGCTGCTCTACGGCGACATGCAGCCGGCCGGCGCGGCCGACGTCGGCGACGAGCACCCGGCGCGCGACGAAGACGCGTTCATTGCGCAGATGGCGCGCCAGTCGGCGCACTGGGTCGAGCGCTACGCCGCACAGCTCCGGCCGGCGGCGGCGTTCTCGGCGGCGTTTGTGTTCGGCCTCGAGCAGCCGATCGAGGACGCGCGCGACAACGAAGGCACGGCGATCGCGATTCTCGAACGCTACGGCCAGTGAACGCGCAAGCATGACTTCTCGTCGCACCAAAGTGTGCCTCTTGACCCTGACGCTCAAGGTGGCCCAGCTCTTCCTGTCCATGGTCATCTTCGTCACTGAGCCGGCAGACGAAGCCAGGCCGCTGCATCAGACCAACATGGCACACTCTGTGGCCAATGCGCTGCTGTTCGGTGCACTCTCGCTCGCACTCGTCAAGCGGCCAGGCCAGTACACCTTTGCGGTGCGCGTCGGGGCGTGCGTCTACAACCTCTCGGGTGTGTTGGCAGTGGCGCTCTTCTTTGTCGACCCGGTGTGCCCGGAGTGCGCCTTCACGGGCATCTTTCGCATCGTGCTGGCTGTGCTCGACAACCTGCTGAGCAACCCGTTCTACGCCTACGTGTGGCGCAACCGAAGCCACGCGCTCACGTCTGACGACTTTGTTGAGATGTGTCCGCGCGACCCGGCGCCGCTCGGCGAGCCGCACCCGCTGGCGCTCGAGCCGTCCGAGGTCGCCACCTATCTCATTGACGACGACTCTGCCGTCGAGACGACACCGCTCGCCGCCGACGACGACGACGACTCTGCTGCGCCCGGCGACGAGCGATCGCTCGTCCAGCTGTCGCCGATCGGATCGCCGACAAGCGGCAGCAGAAGCGGCACCAGGAAAAAGCCGAAACGGGCGCCGAGAAGGAACGACAAGCGCGATTGAACATTCGTTTTCACTCGAATACTTGCCTCGCCGGCACACGCACACCAACTCGACAACGATGTCTAGACCGGTGCAGAGCTCGGTCTATGCCGTGACGTGTGACGCCACCGACTTGGACACGCGCGCCGGCTGCAAGCGCAAGGCGCAGTTTGTCGCCGGCACGCCAAAACTGGCGCCGCTCGCCGTCCACTGCGCCAAGCACCGGCGCCGCGGCGAGTGCGCCGCGCCCGACGCCGAGCTGCACTTGTACAAGCTGGTCAGCACACGCCGGACGCACGCCAGGGCGGCGACGACCGCGGCCGTGGCGCGAGAGCCACACCGGCGCGGGCGCATTCACGTGCTGCGCGCGCCAGAGTTTGGCCGCCTCGCCGAACTGCCCGGCGTGCTCAACGTGCTCGTCGACTTGCGCGGCTGGGCCGCACAAGTCGGCCGCGAGGCGGATCAGCTTTCGATGTCACGCTGCGGCTCGGTGCCGGTCTGCTCGCCGCCTGGCCGGTGCGCGCTGCTGCGCAACTACATCGTCTACAACACCGTGTTCGAGCACGAGCTCGACGCCGGCGCGCTCTCGTCGACCTTTGGCGCGCGGCGCGCCGAGGGCTACGCGGCTCGGACGCCGCGCGCCGCCAAGCTGTCGCCGCGCACCGTTCAAGCCGTCTGCGAGCTGCGCGGCTCGGTGCGCGCTGTGCACTTCTGCGCCGATGCCGCGAGTCCGGCGCGCCGCATACCGCTGCACGAGGCGGCGCTGCACTGCGCGGCTCTCTACGCACGCTCGGTGCGCGCCGAACCGCAGTACGCCGATCTACGTCGGCTGCTCGACGTCGGCGTCGACATCGCGCTGCACGCCGACTGCCCGCTGCTCGACGTCGGCGACGTGGTGCTCGAGCGTCAGACGGCGGGCGCACAGCTTGCGCCGCTCTTTGCACCGGCGCGCTTCGAGGCGCGCGGCAACGGGGAGAACCCGCTGCTGTCCAACGTCTGCTGGGAAGCGGTGCTCGCCGCCACGCTGTTGTTCGACACCGACGGCGCGTCGGACGTCGACCCGCAGCTGCCATGGTTCCACGCGGCCAACTTGCTGCTGCGCCCTCCAGAGGAAGACGCGCGCAGTGCAGAGGCCGGAAACTGAAATTGTACAAAGTTGCGCGCCAGACAGTCGGGTGCGCCCGAGGTGGGCCGCCAAAATTTTCGATCTCAAAACAGGTCGGTTTCGACAAAAATTTCTGCCAACTTTCGATTCTAAGGAAAAATCGGTGCGTCGACGAAAATTCGTTTTTGGCAGAAAATGAAACTAGACCTCCGGGCGAACCCAAAAATGGTACTCTGACGAGCATCGGACAACGCAACAGGGAGCTAGAGGCTCTGCAAGACGAAAAGTTTGTTAT
>Ga0180432_10001083_pt1 | contig 43624 bp, 27 predicted proteins | sample SS_ome_10_FD_132414 | JGI IMG/M metagenome (GOLD analysis project Ga0180432, IMG submission 132414) | Hypersaline lake sediment archaeal communities from the Salton Sea, California, USA - SS_1_MS_2 metaG | ecosystem: Environmental > Aquatic > Non-marine Saline and Alkaline > Hypersaline >... | reverse complement strand
TAGTTTGGCTTAGCCATCCTATTGAAAAAATTAAAGTTAACCCTCAAAGAGCACCCAATATTCTACTAAAATCGGGGTTTTTAGCGAGAAAAAGGGCGATCTAAACAACTTACACCGTCAAATACAAGAGAAAAGAAAATTTGATATTAGAAGACTGTTTTTTACACTGAAAACACGCTTCTAAGCCTAAATTTACGCATATATACATTAGAAAGTTATTTATAATCATAAATATACACAAGCCAAACTACAAATTCCAACAATTTTAGATTGTTTTCTTGAGATTTATTAACGTATATATATACTTAGATTCTGAATAGCATTTCAAGGAGACACTATATGAAAAAACAATTCTTCATGAAGCTTGTACTCATACTTGTACTTGCTGCGGCGGGAACTTTTTGTAGTCAGGGTGAGTTGACAGAATTCCAGAGATGGCAAAAAACAGCCGAGTCTGTCACTATTTACCGCGATACATTTGGCGTGCCCCATATCTACGGGCCCACGGATGCCAGCGTGATCTTTGGCAATATGTATGCCAGGGCTGAGGATGAATTCTCCAGGATCGAGCACTTCTACATCAGGGCTCTGGGAAGAACTAACGAGGCCTACCATAACAAAGAGAAGTCTCCTTTTGTTGGAGGTGGTGGACTGGGCTGGGATATACTCATCAGGGCCATGGAAGTCGAAAAGCTATCCAAAGTTGAATATGAACAGTCCAGACTGGAGATACGTGCGTTGTGCGATGCTTATGCCGATGGGATGAATTATTTTTTAGCCAAGAACCCGGATGTGAAACCAAAACTTCTCACCCGTTTTGAACCGTGGTATGTCTTCGCCGGAGACAGGGTCATGTTCAATCTCTACATGATAGGCACTGCAGGTATCAATTACGGAAAACTGAAATCAATGACGATGTCGGAGGAGCAAGCTGCGACCCTTGGCTGTAACCAGTGGGCCATCAGTCCTGAAAAGTCGGCTTCCGGGAATGCCATGTTGTTCATCGATCTGCACATACCCCTCGACGCAGCCTGGGAATCCCATCTTCACAGCGATGAAGGAATGAATTTTTCAGGATTTGTAGCTTATGGCTGCAATATCATGCCCATGCTGGGCCACAACGATGACCTGGGCTGGGCCTTCACCCACAACAACCCTGACTACATCGACGTCTACGAAGAGATGTTCGATGATCCTGATAATCCGTTGGCCTACCGCTACGGTGATGGATATCGCACTGCCGAAGAATGGACGGATACAGTCACTGTCAAGACAGAGAGCGGAATCGAGGAGAAATTACTGACGCTTCGTAAGACCCACCACGGTCCCATTGTCTCTATCAAAGGAGAAAAACAACTGGCCGTCAAGGTTGCCAAGATAGAGGAAGGAGGTCTCCTGGAACAATGGTATGCCATGCTGAAAGCGAAAAGCCTGGAGGAGTTCAAGAAGGCCATATCCATCGATGCCTTAGGAAATCAAAATATCACCTACGCGGACAGAGACGGCAATATCTACTACATCTACAACGGAATGCAGCCGAGACGTGATCCTCAATTCGATTGGACTAAACCTGTAGACGGCAGCAATCCTGAAACAGAATGGCAGGGCTTTCACACCCGCGACGAGCTTCCGCATGTCCTGAATCCGCCATGTGGTTTTGTTCAGAACTGCAATTCTACACCCTTCCTGACAACAACAGGAAAAAATCCCGTGGAATCAGACTATCCCAATTACATGGTCAAAGAGACAGACACGGCCCGAGCGAGAGTATCCAGGAAAATTTTGTCTGAGAAAGACAAATTCACCTTTGAAGACCTGGCCAATGCTGCCTTTGACACCTATGTCTTAGAGGCCGAAACAAAGATCCCTGAGCTTGTCGATTTATGGAAAAAACTGAAAGCCAAAGATCCAGCAAGGGCGGAATCTTTGAAAGAGCCAATCGAAACTCTCGCCGCTTGGGACAGAATCTCCACGATCGAGTCGGTCCCGGCAACACTTTACATTCTCTGGCACGAGAGAGCTATCCCAAGGTTCAATATAATGGGTGAATCAAAAGAAAAAGACATAGACAAGCTCAACAAATTGGAAGGCGTAATCAAGAAACTCGAAAAAGACTTTGGAACCTGGAAGGTGGCCTGGGGAGAAATCAACCGGCATCAGCGACCCAGCATCTTGTGGGATGAAACCTTTAGCGATGAAAAGCCGAGCCTTCCCGTTCCCGGAGCTCCTGGCATGGTGGGGATCGTCTTTAGTTTTTATGCGCGATATGCAAAAGGGACAAAACGGCGATACGGAAGTGGAGGACATGCCTATTTGAGTGTAGTCGAATTCGGCGAAAAGAAAAAAGCGCTGTCGATCATTCCCTACGGACAGAGCATGGATCCCGAATCCCCTCATTATTTCGATCAAGCGCCGCTCTACGTCAAGGGACAGTTCAAGCCAGCCTGGTGCACGCTGGAAGAAATCAAGGCCAACTTGGAACGAGCCTATCATCCCGGCGAATAAGATTTGAACTGGGTTGCCATCCCTATTGGTTCTCCCTCTTCCATGATTTTGGGTAGCCAGCAAGGCGCTCGATGAGGATGTCCTTCGTGACGCCCTCGCCGATGAAACCGATTTCCTGCATCCGGGATGTTTCAGCTTTTCCGAACAGCGAATCCAGGCCTTTGGCGACAAACTCGCGGTTCAATTCAGGTGTATAATCGATGAACCGCTGGCTGACATCACCAGTGTAACCTTTATTGATATCGAGTACCTTGACTGGTGTATTGGACGAAAAATCAAAGGCATCCAAGGAAAATGATCGAATGCCGCGAGCGCTTGCCGTTCGGAAATAGACGTGTCGGTTTTTTATGTCACAGACCACAGACCACTGGGTTCCCCCTCTCTCCAAGGTTTCGAGAATTCTCAAGCCATAATCGACAATGGAATCAGTTCCGTGTCGCCTATAATCCTCTAGCATTTTAGCCGCATGCACGAAACGGGGAACTTTTTTGTCACTCAGCCACAGCCTCTTATCTCCGCCGAATCCCTCATATTTCTCGAGCAGCTCAAGTTCTTTCGCATATTGGGAATTGCAGAGCGCGGTCACCGGCATTGCGTCCCCTGAATGAATGATAGGCTTCCCATCAAGAAACTCGATACTCGCCGATCTACCGTTTGCATCAGCAGTGAAGAAATGCCAGGCCCATCCATCAATCGCAATCTCAGAGGCACTTTGTATCACCTCATCAACGGTTCTGTGGTTATCCAGTTGGTATTGCATCCATGCTTCCATAAAGAGCTTAGGAAGCTTATCGTCCTCGATGAATTGTGACCCCTGGAGAGTCATCTCCCAAATAAAAAGGCCGACTTCGTTCACGCCTCCATCCGGAAGACCATAACCAGTCGCATTGAACGTGACAGATCCGTACTTAGAAGTCCAGGTTGGAACAGGTGATGTTTCTCTTTCGTTTGTCGCAAATTCTTTCCATGTTTTCCCTTTCTTGAAAACATTTCTTTTGTTGATAACAATCAATCCCGACAGCGTATGTCCATGATCGACATTGTGTCCTGCAATGAGCTGATCCTCGTGGTGAAGCATAAAGGTTGAACAAGAAGGGCTGTGAGGAATGCTGATATAGCTAAAACAGACAAACAGAACGCTACAGAGTAACACTGAGGGCATCTTTTTCATCTTATCTCTCCATCTTTATAAAGGATCAAACTCTTAAAAGGCCATTTTCGTACCGGAAAATCAAGTTCTAAGGCTGTTTTCATCACTGATTATTTACGTAATCTATTTAACAGCAACAATATACATAAGCCAAACTACAATCAGTCGGAAATGATGGGGAGGACGATGTGGGACGGGTACTTTTTGGAGTGATGGATGGTGTTTTTGGCGATGACATACTCGGTCTCATCAAAATTATTCCCTCCCGTGTTCAGGTTGCGGTCGAAGCGGGGAAAATTGCTGCTGCTGACCTGGAGCCGGATGCGATGACCCGGCGCGAAATAATTGCTCGTGGCGAACAGGTTGATTTCGACTTTATAAACTTCATCCGGTTTCATCCAGACCATTTTGTCATACCCTTCTCTGAAACGGGCACGACGTATCCCTTCCTGGATAACAAAGGCCGGCCCCTCAGGCGTGACATCCACCAGTTTGGCCGTGAAGTCCGTGTCTTTGGCCGATGAGGACACATAGAAGATAGCCTTTATAGGACCGGTGACTTCCACGCCTTCCTTGAGGGGCGGCGTCGTGTAGACGAGCACATCATGCCGAAGCTCCACGTTGGTCTGGTCAAAGGCACCATCGGGAACTTTCCGCCCCGTGCAGTTGGAACAGATCGGTCCCCCGGCAGTGGGAACGGGTGTTCTCGGGTCGTAGACAAACCGGTCCGGTGGTTCCTTGCCTGGTTGCTGCAGACTGAGTCTGCCCGTTCCGTACCGGCTGTTGGCGTGTCCATCGCTGCGAAGGTAGTATTTGGTGTACTTTGTCCCAGTCAACGGCCACTCATTCTCCCCCCGCCATTCGTTTTTTCCCATGACATAGATCTGGACTTTGGGCATCTTGGTGATTCCGTTATCATCACCCTTCAGCCAGTAGTCAAACCATTTCAGATAGGTTTCCCAGTAGTTGAATTGGGCATCTCCCAGGTTGCGCTCTCCGACAACCGTGTTTTCAGTCACTGTCTCCGATGCGCAATGAGTTGTGGGCGAAATGATAACAAATTGATTGTCTCGGCATCGCTCACTTTCTGCATTCTTTTGGAAGAGGTTGAACAGGTACAGAGTTTCAGCGACACATCCGTCATACCAGGAGTTTATATGGAGCGTTGGGACATCGAATCTGTCTTCATCCGCAATATAGCCGAATTGATCCCAGTAGGGATCAGCAGGCGGGTGAGAGACAAAATCCTCGAAATCTGTCGGCGGAGCACCGACCTTTTTCATCATGTCGATGACTGGAAGGCTTTTTAGAGTTTGGTAGAAATCAATCTCTGGCATGACCGGCGCAGGATTGAAGTATTTCACAGAGCGGAGAAATTCTTCGCGATCGACACCAGGAGGGGGCCTCCAATAGACCTTGCTTCCATAGATGTAGAACCACCCGAGAGCCGAGGCAAGTTCTATGGCACCGCCCGTCAAAAAGCCAAACGGACGATAATTGTTTCCTGCACTCCCCAGTGCACCGCCGGCTGCCTGAGGAACCATGCATTTGAGGTGAGGATTTTGTGCTTTGGCCATCTCGATCTGATCTTCTCCCAGATAGGAACAGCCGTAAGTTCCCACATTGCCGTTTGACCAGGGTTGTGTTGCGGCCCAGGTCACAGCATCGTACCCGTCCTCTGTATCTGCGGCTGAAACAATATAATCCCCCTCGGACTCAAACTTGCCTCGGCAGTCCTGTACGGCCACCACATAACCATGACTGGTGAATGTGGTGATGAAATTGTAAGGATGATCAGGAGGATAGTTGTGATAGCGGTTTTTGTCGTAGGGTGTCCGCACCAAGATTACTGGAAGCTTCTCCCCCGCCCCGACAGGAAAATAGATGTCAGTGGACAGTTTTACTCCATCCCGCATAGCCACCTTCACGCTTCTCTCCACCCGCATACCGTACTTGCCCTTGGGTTTGGGGTAGCGCGGTTGAGCCAGCCCAGTGCCGACCAAGCCAAGCATTAAAAGGAGCGACACACCAAGCGCCGCACCTTTAACTCTGAAAATTGCCGGAAGCCTAAAAAACCGCATGTCGTTATTCGTGTCCATTTACCCTCCCGTTTAAAATTCGATGTCGAAAATTTCTTCCCAGTATATTGGCCATGATTTCATCCCGATTCTCTTCTGTGTGCGCTTTGCGGGCCGCCTTGTACACAGAATACATGCTATAGATGATCTGAAAGTACAAGGCATCGGTACCCAATATCAACCTCTCGCTTCCACCCCATTCAATGAATTTGCGTATAGATATCGAAGGAGCTCCCGCTGTGTCAAAATAGACCGTGTCATACTTGTCCAGTATTGTTCTGACAAGACGCGTGTTGAGTTTTTGCGTGCCGAAATGTCCCAAATGGGCAATCACAATCGGCACGTTATACTGCCCGATCAACTCGCTCCGGCCTTGTTCGTCGCAAAAATTTTTTAAAAGACCGTTCAGACTTTTTTGAGGGAAATCTCCATATTTCCTGTCCAATGTCCCTGCCAGACCGGAGGGCCCGCCGTGGAAAAGAAGATAGAGTCCACATTCTTCTGCCGTCCGATAAATCAATCGCAACTTTTCCTCGACATCGCCGGTATTGTGGCTGGGTTGTGGCAGAAAACTCTGCATGTTTGGATGCATCTTGAGACCGATGATCTTAAAATCATCCGCAAAGCGCTTTATCGTGCTCTTGATATCGTGCGTGGGTATATTGTGGATGTCGACAGAGCCCAAAAGCTTCAATCTTGGGTGAGAACAGGTATTCTTTACAGTAGCGGTAGGAAGCCACGGCTCAACAGGCAGCAGGACCGCTTCATCCACCAAAGCCTCATCCATTTCCTCCGTTAGTCTTTTCACTCCGGTTCGGCTGAACGCGTGTTTCAGATCAAAGCGTTCATAACCCGGGATAATTTGAAGTGCAAAATTAAAAAGAGAAAAGGCATATTTATTATAGTCAAATTTGCTGAGCCAGCCGGTGAAGCTGGATTTATCCCATCCGCTTCCTTTTTTGACGAACTTCCTATGTGTGAATTCACCAGGGCTGACTTCTTGATAATCCGCGTAATGGACAACTCCGATCACATCAAAGGGATGGATATGCGTCTCTACAATCCTAAAGTCATAGTGCTTTTTGAGCTTTTGCACGTAAGGAAGGAAATCTCTGGCCAAATGCTTTCTGTTCATCATTCAGAACAATCTATGGTCTTTTCTATACAATTTTATCTGAAAAAAATCAAACAGATTTGCATGAATCTTGATTTTATGGATTCTGTGTGATTAACCTATAGAATATCGATGTAAAAAAAGGAGAGACAAATGAGGGGAAAATCGACTACTCTATCTGCAATTTTTGGAATATTCCTGATTTTTTGGGCAATATCATGCTCCTCAGAACCCGAAGAACACTATGATGTGCTGATTTGCAATGCCGAAATTGTGGATGGAACGGGAAAAGCGGCCTACTCTGGAAGTGTAGCCATCAATGGAGAAAGGATTGCGGCCCTCGGAAAAGTTAACGGGGATGCAGATATTTTGATAGATGCAGAAGGATTAATTGCCAGCCCCGGCTTCATCGATCCTCACAGCCACGCCGACTGGATGATCTATGAGTATCCGCTGGCTGAAAACCTGATCATGCAGGGGATCACCTCAGTCCTGGCTGGCAACTGCGGACAGTCACCAGGCCCGACGGATAAATCAACCTTGGGCGATTGGCTGTCTAAACTGGAGGAAAAGGGTCTCTCGATCAACCTGGCTCAACTCGTAGGGCACAACACTGTCAGGGTAGCGGTGATGGGCAATGACTTCAAAAGGGAAGCCACGGAAGATGAGATTCAACAAATGACAAAGCATGTCGCTGAGGCCATGGAAAGTGGGGCTTTTGGTCTATCGTCTTTCTTCGATCCCTCGCCGGGGGAATATGCATCTCACGAAGAAATGATTGCCCTATTGAAAGAGGCCCAGCGGCATAATGGGTTTTATGTCCCTCACACCAGGCACATCCAAAGCCAAATGCCTTCGGACGATCTGGAAGAATATGGATACGGGATCTATCATGGTCCGGTCGAAGATATCTGGGTAGGAAGATTCCGGGGATACAAAGAGGCTGTTGAATTAAGCCGTAAAGCCAACATCCCGTTGCACATCGCCCACTTTTCTCTGGCCTATATCTTCCCACAACCTCACCCGGATTTTCTCGAGAAGGCCGCAGCCGAAGCAACTCTGATCGAAATCATCGATAAAGCCAGGGAGCAAGGAATGGACGTGACCTACGATGCCATCCCCTGGACTTCTAGTATCGCCGGCCCCCGCAAACTGATCGCCGATTTTTACGGAGGCGAAAACATTGCCCTGGACTGGACCGAAGATCTTGAAATCGACGAATTTATCGAGGGACTCAAGACTGGAGACCTCCGCAAGAAAGTAAGAACCGTCTATGATAACGAAAGAATAAAAGTGGGCATGGTGCACACCAAAGCCGATCCCTACTGGTATGACTGCTTCAAAATTCTAACCTGCAAGAATAAAAATTATGAAGAAAAGACTATAGGCGAACTCGCTGAGATGAAACAGAAGGATGCCCTGGAAACAATATTCGATGTTCTGGTTGAGGATCCGGAGACGATCTGGATTCAGCACATTGACAGAAGGGATTCCGAGCCTGCACTTCCGGTCATGCTCAGTCATTCCGTAGCCATGCCCTGCACGGATGTGACGGTCTTTCCGGCCGAATTCGAGATGGGAAAAACAAATCCCTATGCCCAGTATGGATTGAAACCTGCACCCACTTTTTATGGGCTGTATCCCCATTACATCGGTACGTATGTCAGAGAGGAAAACATTTTCACACTTGAGGAGGCGGTGAGAAAAGCCACCTCTGTGCCTGCAAAGAGGTTCGGATTTGACGGCAGAGGGGTACTGGCCGTAGGGAATTATGCGGATATCGCGGTGTTCAATTTATCGACCATACAAATGACTGGAGATTATCTCACTCCTAATAAACCACCGGAAGGGATGGAATACGTCCTCGTCAATGGCAAACTGGCTTACAAAGATAAAAAACACACAGGCGTAAAATCCGGCCACATCCTTCGGCATCATTAAAAGGTGCCAGGCACCTTTTTTTTATATGGGGAAAAAAGGTGCCTGGCACCATTTTTTACACCCACATCTATCAATCAAAAAATTGAGAACAGGTAGCTTTGTCAACGCGGTGCTGCGATATATGTCTGTTTAGATAATCCCCTTGTTGCGATAATTCTCTATGACTTCTGACGAAAATCCCAAGGAATCCAGAATCTCCTGATTGTGCTCGCCCAAACTTGGAGGAGGAAGACGGTACTCATTGGCCGTTTCCGAAAATTGCACGGGATTAGCTAAAGATTTCACCAAGCCAGCAGTGCTGTGTTCCAGTTCAACACAAAATCCTCGGTCAACAAGCTGGGGATGCGCTAATGTTTCGGCAACAGTGTTGATAGGGCCGCTGGGGATCTTGGCCTCGCGGAATTTTTCCAGCCATTCTGATGACTCCCTCTGAGTTAGAATCTCCTCGATAATTTCAGTCAGAGCCTCTCTGTGGGTCAAGCGATCGGCATTGGTGGCAAAACGCGGATCGTTCATCACGGTATCCGTCATTCCCAGCACATCACAAAAAATCCCCCACAGACGCTGGGTTCCGACACCCAGGATGATGTGTTTGTCTTTTGTCCGGAACACTTCGTACGGAGCGATATTGGGATGAAGGTTACCTAGCCGGAGAGGTTCTTTTCCGGCATTGAGGAAGGCACTGGCAATGATTGCCAACCAGGCGCTCTGGCTTTCCAGCAGGCTTATGTCGATAATCTGACCGGATCCCGATTTTTCGCGGGCCAGCAACGCCCCCACAACGCCGAGTGCCGCATAGATTCCCGCCGTCATATCAGATAGCGGTATCGGATAGCGAATGGGGCCACCTTCTGGCTCACCGGTAAGGCTCATCAATCCACTCTCACCCTGGGCAATAACGTCATAGCCAGGCCGCTCGGCAAAAGGACCGGACATGCCATATCCCGTTATCGAGACATAGACCAGCCGGGGATTTATATTTTGCAATGTCTCCGCATCAACGCCTGTTTTCTGACGGGAGCTCTTACGCGGCAAATTTGTCACAAAAACATCAGCCCCAGCCACGAGTTTGTGTATGATTTCCTTGGCCTCATCAGTTTTTAAATTAAGGGTTAGGCTTTTTTTGTTCCGGTTAACCCCTAAGAAATAGGTGCTCTCCCCTTCCACAAAGGGCGGCCCCCAGCCGCGGGACTGATCACCCGACTCCGGTTGTTCAACTTTGATAACTTCAGCGCCCAAATCACCCAGAAGCATGGTGCAGTAGGGACCCGCTAAAGCCTGGGTTAAATCAATGATGCGGATATTGTCGAGTACACTCATGAATGACCTCATTAAACCAATTTCAAAATCTGGCGCATTTTATCACGCTTCCATGCCCGATGCAATTGGAGCTATGGTCCAACCTTTGACATAACTCACATCAAATCGGGGACATCATACATAATTGATTTTTTAAGATTAATGTTCAATTTGTATAATTGAGTATGATGTCCCCCGATCTAATTCTCATGAGCATAATGGGAAGATCAAATCAGTTGAAAAGTGAATGTTAAATGTTAAGAAGCGACCCCTTTTTATTGACCTGATAAAAAACTTATGATATATCTTTTCATCCCATCTGAAATCAGAGGGGAAGAACAGCGTGAATAAGACCTGACTTCATTCGACGTGGACACAACAAATTTAATACATTTTAGGAGGGACAATGGCAGACAAAGTGTATGAAGGCTTCAAATGGTCTGAGATGATCGCCCATCAGCCGCCTAATCCGACTATGGACAAACCGTTGATCATCACGGTGTGCCCGACAGGCGGCACCACGACGCGAAGGCAGAATCCTTATCAGCCCTACACGGCTGAAGAGATCGCCGATCAGACAATCGGGGCGTATGAAGAGGGAGCAACAGTCGCACACATCCACACCAGGAACCCGGATGGCTCGATGGGAGCACCCAAGGAAGTTTTGAAAGAGGTCATCGACAGAATCCTCGATAAATGCCCGGACATGATCATTCAGCCGAGTTCCTGTGAAAGCTATGTGCCCGGTGCGACGCATTACAGCTACGAATCGGTCAAACCTCTTGCGGATCTTTTCTCCGGCAGTGATAGAAAATACATGGAATCCACCATCTTTACACCCGTTTCTTACGCAGCAGAGACGCTGGATGATGAGGTTCACTTGAGTATCGGGACTGAGGTGAATACCCAAAAAACAATCAAATATCTCCAAGAAAACAAGATCAAGCCAGAGTTCATGAATCACAATTGGGAAGCGATCATGAACGTCAAAGAGTGGCTCATCAAACCGGGAATTCTGGAAAAACCCTACCTCATGTCCATGGGACCCGGCATGCACAACGCCGCCGAAACCTACCCTGATCCCTGGGGCTATATGTACACCTTGGGTATGATGAAAATGATGCCCGAAGGCAGTGTCATCGGACTCAGCGCAGGAGGAAGAAACTGGCTGGCCCTGAGCACATTCGCCATTCTCATGGGTGTGGACGGCGTCCGCGTCGGAATGGAAGACCACGTCCACATGTATCCTCACAAAGATGAGATCATAAAGCGCAGCGCTGACAGTGCCAGAAAAATCGCTACGATCGCCCGCGAGCTTGGCCGGGATGTGGCCACTGCTCCGCAAGCACGAGAGATACTGGGCATCTACAAAGAGGCAAAGATTTAGTCTTATCTAAACCAGAAGAAAAAAAGACCATAGCGGAATAAAAAAGAAAGGCTCTATCACATGAAAAAGTTGAAAGTCGGTGTGATTGGACTGGGCAAAGTGGCCGAAGTCCATCTGGAGGCCTACAAAGATATCGATTCTGTCGATATTGTGGCCGGGGCGGAGATTCGTTCAGAGAGATTGGAGCTGATGGCCAAAGAATGGGGATTCAAGGCATACATCGATTATGAGGAGATGCTAAATAAAGAGGATCTGGACATAGCCGTCATCATGACACCGGCGCTTTCCCACAGAGAGGTGACGGAAAAGGTTGCCGAATCCGGTGTCCACATTCTCTGTGAAAAGCCAATGACCCTGACTTTGGATGATGCCAAAGCTATGATCATGAAGTGCAAGACTGAAGGTGTGAAATTCCATTACGGATCGAGTTATCGCTTTCTTTGTGCCTGCCAAAAAGCCAAGGAGATGATCGATGAAGGTCTTCTCGGCGATATCATGCTGCTTCTCGAAATTCAACTTGGGGGCCACGGATTTGAGAAATGGATGGAAATGGGCCCCCATCATTATCCACCCGGGACTCCTGGTGGGGGCGGCATGGGATTGGTCGATCACGGCGTCCACCTCATCGATGTCTTCCGCTGGTTTACAGGAAGTGAGGTTCAATCTGTGGTCGGAAAGGGGACTTTCTCCGGAGGTCCCCCTGGGACAGAAACCATGACCATGTTTTTTGCTAACGGGGCTGTAGGTCAGCTCGTCTACAACGACGCCACATTCCCGTCAGAGATGCCAAACGAAGGAATTTACAGCTGGGGCGCAGGCTGGGATGCTTCGTATAAGCTCACCCCCGGAGGAAAGTGGAATGCAACCCCCGGCAATATCCGGGTTCACGGGACAAAGGGGGCTTTACGGATTTTTCACTATCCGAACAAGCTGTACTTTTTCGGCGAGAGCAAGCAGGAACAGATTCCGGTCCAAAACCGGCCCATGCCCGGAAATTTTGCCATGCAGCTCGAATCTTTGGTCCAGAGTATCCTCAACGACACAGAACCCGAAGTCACAGGCTTGGAAGGGATAAGAGCACTGCAGGTGCTTCTCGCAGCTTACGAGAGCTTCGAGACAAAACAAATCATCTCTATAGAACCAGTGACCCTGTAAAGAGATCGGCTTTTCCGGTTCAAGCCGTTAGAAGATCAAAGTCGACGTTTATCTTTGCCTGTTTCTCTTCTTATCGAAAGAACCTTGGTTACTCTCACCATTCTTTTCTATCTCAAATTGTCAAGGGTAGAAAAGCCCTCCACCGAATCAAAGCTCGCTAAAAAGTTTTTCAACTTAGTAAAATCTGATCACGAAGCTATCGACTATTCCGCTTTGTGTTTGTGTTGATCGAACCAGGCGACGATGTGCTGGATTTTGGAGATGTGGTGGCTGGGCCGGCCTGCGATGCCATGAGATTCACCGGGAAATCTCACCAAGACAGCTTCGACACCCAGTTGCTTCAGAGCCTGGTAGTACTGCTCTGATTCTGACATCGGGCACCTCCAGTCTTCCTCTCCGCACATGACCATGGTCGGGCATTTCACATTCTCGACCACAGACAGCAAATTCCGCTTTTCATAGTGTTCGACATGGTCCCAAGGAAAACCGGGGAACCAGTATTTCAAGCCCAAACTCGACATATCCGCTGTCAACACCCAACTGTACCAGTTGATCACCGGATAAATGGTCGCTGCCGCTTGGAATCGATCCGTATTGCCGATCATCCAACAGGTGAGCACTCCTCCCCCGCTGCCGCCGGTGACAAACAGATTTTCTTCATCGATGTACCCCTTTTCGATGACCTCATCGACGCCGGAGTTCAGGTCATAAAAATCATCTCCGGGATAGGCATGGTGGATAAGGTTGCCGAATTCCTCACCGTAACTTGTGCTTCCCCGAGGATTTGTGTAGAGGATGACATAACCGCTCGCGGCCATGGCCTGCATTTCCAGCTCGAAGCGGTCGCCGTAATTGGCAAAGGGCCCGCCGTGAATCTTGAGGATCAGGGGGTACTTCTTGGAAGGATCGAAGCCCGGAGGTTTGATGATCCACCCGTGGATATCACGGCCGTCTTTCGAGGACTTGTACCATATCTCCTCCACTTTGGCCAACGCCTTATATTCAAAGAGATCGTTGTTGACGCCTGTGAGCACCCTCGTTTTGGGATTGGCCATGGTTCCGACAGCCACATCCGACGGCACATAGGGCGTTGTCGTAACAAAGGCAAAATTGCCGTTTTTGGCGACCGAAAACCCTCCGCGACCCAAGTTTCCTGCGAGAACTTTGGACTTGCCGTCCAGGGTCGCATAGGCCAGCTTTGTGTTCCCTTTGTCATCATATCTATAGAACAGGCCTTTGCTGTCATCCGACCAGGCAATTCCTGATACGCTCCGGTCGAAATTATCCAGTACTGTCCGGGAATTGGTCCCATCCCGGTTCATCACGTAGAGCTTTTGGAGTTGATAGCCCTGATATCGGTCATTAAAACCGGTATAAGCTATGTGTTTTCCATCGGGAGAAACAGTTGGCGAGCCATCAGGTCCACGGCGGGCAGTGAGGGCTTTCATCGAGCCATCGGCGACCGCAAATTCGTAGATCTCCCCATCCATGATGTTGTATTCCCAGTCCTCTCTCCTGTTGGCCGAAAGAATGATGTATTTGCTGTCGGGTGTCCACTCTATGCCTCCGCCAAAAAGAGGAAAAGGATGGTGAAAATTGCCTCTGGAGAGCTGCCTGGGAGTTCCGCCTTCTGAAGGCATGACAAAAAGATGCACATATCCCATGGCCACTTTGTAGCCCATACCGTCAAAGCGATAGAACGATTTATCAATAACTGTAGCCGGTTTGGCGAATTTCGCCCCTGGGGGAGCAGGCGGAGGAGGAACGATGGTTCTCGGTTTAGCCGGAACAACCGAAGAAAGAGCAATGTGTTTTCCATCCGGGGACCAGGAAATGCCGTTGGGCGGAAACAACAGATTCGTCAGCATGACTGTCTCCCCCGTATCCATCCAGCGCTTGTAGATTTGAGGCTTCCCATCTCTGTTGGAAACAAAGATGATTTTTTTCCCGTCCGGAGACCAGCGCGGGGAGTTTTCATTATAAATCCCGCTGGTTAGCGGACGATTCCCCGTACCATCGAAGTTGATGATCCACAGGTTGGAGCATCGCTTATCCGTCATGACATCCATGAAACTCCGGGCATAGATGATCTTCGTGCCATCCGGTGAAATCTGAACATCATTGACTCCCTCAAGGTCAAAATAATCCTTCAGCGTGAAAACCTTGGAGAGATCTTGAGCGGCCAGATGCAGGCCGAACGTAAAGACGAACAAAAAAAGCAACAAACCCATTTTCATGACATTTTTGCTCATGCCATACCTCCTGAAAAAAAGTGAAATATTCCTGAAACTGAACTCGTAGAGATGTTTGAAAATAAGCACACCATGGCTTAACAGAAAGCTTATATCATAGGAAATGTGCCGTGTCAAAATTCCGTCTTATTCCGCTTATTCCGGCTTAAAACAGCGATTTCGCAGATTGAGTAAGAAGTAAAAATATTGGGAAGGAGGAGAATCTTTTAAAAAAATCTAGAAATTAAACCTAACCGTGAAAAGGAACAATCTGATTCCAGTCACTGAATTGATATTGCCGTACGTTGGATAGCTTAAAAAAGATCCGTCCTGGAAAATATAGCCGCCGTTGTTTAAATCCAGATTAATCTCGCTATAACCAAGGATATTGAACGCATCCACGTAAATGCCTAATCTTCCAAACGCAATATCAAATGTTTTTTCTAAACGAATGTCTAGTATATCCGCTGACGGCGTTCTGATCGAACCCGGTGGCTCTGCATTTACGGCTTCAATACCCGCAGTTAAATATCTATTTGGAACTCCATCGATAGTGGCGGGCAAATAGACAATCAGGGTTCTATTCGTAGGAGCGCCGTCCATATGTCTGTAATAAGCACTCAGGATGAAATCATACGGAAGTAGGACCGTGCCCATAAGCTTAATCATAAGGGGCCTGTCGAAATTGGTCCTTCCCCAGCGGTTGACTAATCCATTGGGATCCATGAAACCGCCACTATCTCCCACCCAGCTTCCCCATCCACCTCCCAAGTTGCCGTATGTATTGGAATAGGTCAGGTTTCCGGAGAACTGCCAGCCATCGGATATCCTCTTGTTCACGGTGAGCTCTATCCCCTTGTACTTCCTCTTGATCATCTCTATATTGGTCTTGTATCGCTGTGGAAAAGGGGCATCGGCTCTCAGTCCAAAGACCGTGATCGGTGCATCGTCTCCGGTCCCCAGTTCAGCATCTGGGCCGGGATCCGTCACCGTATAGGGAAGCCAATTGGGACTGTTATGCGGATTGTTCATATCTAGCGTCTCTGGGATGTTCTTGTTTTCTCTGTAGATGTAGGTGATTCCCACACTGAAGTTGTTGAATATCTCTCTGTGAATTCCGACTGTAAACTCATCGACGAAAGGAGCCGTCATATCAGGATCAAGAAACTCTGATAGGAGATCAGGATCAGTGTTTAGTTTTTCGGGCCGGTTGGCGACGAAGTAGCGGTCTATTGGGGGTAAATCGAAAATTCCATCCCGGTCGTCATCCCACCAGTAGGCTAATAGCCCGTTTTGCCATGGGTCAAAAGGATGGAACCCTATGGTCATATCGCCGACGATATCGTCGACCATTCGGGCATAGTGGGCCTTGAAGGCCGTCTTGCCATCTCCCCAAGGATCGAACGCGAGCCCGATTCTCGGCTGGAGCTTGTTCCACACCATTGCATTTTTTATCTCTGGTGCGACTAGATCTTCGGTAAGGAAAATATCAGGGGCAAGGATATTCGCCAAGCCGTTGGCCCATTCATCAAACCAGCCCAATCTCACTTCCTCCGGCCGGGTCAAGGCGACGCTGTCATACCTGAGACCCAGATTCAGCGTGATTTTATCTCCGATACTGATGTTGTCCTGGAAAAAGAGGCCATATCTGTTCGTCACATTGTGCATGGGCCCGATGGAATCCCTTTCTCGGCCAAAATTTTGCACAAAGAACCAGCCCATATAAGGTGTTACGTCATGATTCGCCCATGGCGTATCTCTATACCAATATGTTAGATAATTCGCAGCACTGTAAAAAGATGTTCTTGTGTACCACCAGGTGTAACCCACACCTAATTTAAGCTCATGATTGGCACCCAAAAAACCATCCAAGAATCTGGTGAGGTTCCAGTCGAGATCCAATTTATCTCTTCCATAATCCTCATTGTAAGGGATGAGACCCCATTCCGTACCGTAGAATCGGTCGTAGGCACTCATCTCTAGGGGCCGCTTGCCAAGCTCGTAATAATCGAGATTCTTCTGGTCGATTTTAATATAGCCGACCTTGAGCTCGGTAAAAGTGTTCTGGTCAATGACATAACTCAAGACATTGCTCAGAGTCCAAGGTTTGTAGGTCAATTCCTGACTCCATGTCCAGGCGCGACGCGGCTGGTTCCACCAGGAATAGGGTTCTTCTTTCCCTCCTGAGTAATGGAACATAGTCATGAATTTCAGCTTATCTGTTACGTGCGCCGTGAGTTTCGCAAACCCAAGCCAAGCAGTACGGACATTGTTGAAGACGTCAAAGAACTCCCCCGATCCTGCTGTAAACGGAATGAAATAGTTTGATCTTTCCCATTTGTTGTATCTCGGATTGATGAAAAACCACAGCCTGTCTTTGATCAGGGGTCCACCGAACGTCAGGGATAGGTCATAATTGAACTCATCAAAAATTGGGTTTCCCAAACCCAACGCTTCAAGTTGTTTTTCTGGTATTGAGGACCTAAACAGATCCTTCGAGGCATAAACGGCAGTAACACCGCCGTTGAATGTGTTTCCACCGGATTTAGTGACGACATTGATGAAACCCGCACTCGACTTTGCGTTTTCCGCACCTTGACCGCCGAGTACCATCTCCACCTCTTCGACAGCATCAAAGGTCAACCATGTGGATCTGTATCCTCGGAGCGGGTCGGTGATGTCAACACCGTCAAGCACATACCGGCTCTGCATCAGGGCTGCTCCATGCACAGAGACCATTGCTGTCCCGCTGTGTCCGATTACACTGGGTGCTGTTTTCACAATGCTGAACACATCTCTGCCTACGGGGAGGTGTGCTATATAGTCCCTTGTATAAACGCTGGTCAACTTCGACGACTTCGTGTCGACAACAGGTGACGCAGCTGTAACTGTTATTTTTTCTTCCAAGGCCTCCTGTCTCATCACGATATTAATGGTCACTGTTGCACCAACACTCACAATGATTCCAGGCCTTTCTATTGTCTGGAATCCGGAAATGCTGGCAGTGAGCACATAAGTACCAGGAGGGAGTAAAGGGAATCTGTAAGAACCGTCTTCTATCGTGCTGAACGAGCGAGTACCCATGAGCTGCGGAGACCTGATAGTGACTTCCACACCTGGAAGATATTCATCTCCTTCACCACTGATCGTGCCTGCGATCGAGCCCGTCTGAGTTTGAGCGAACATGGCTGCCGGGGAAAAGAATATCGCATGGAAAATGTAGAGACTTAAAAGAAAATGGAATAGCAATCGCAATGCTTTAATCTTATCCATTTTTTTCTACCCCCAACGAGATACTGCAAAAGTTCTTAGGTAAAAAATTACCCCTTGGGCTTGATCAGCTCCTGAAAAGGAGCATAATCCTTCAACAATTGCTGTTATTTCTTATGGGTATTACTCGGTTTTGTCCAATATTTGTCCAAATTCATTCTTTTTAGAAGAGACTCAAAACGAGGGTCTGAGTGCAAATTTTCAAAATACACTGAGTTTTTTACATGAATGAGCCCACCTTCGCGTTTCTCATAAGCTTTTTCCAGCCACTCAAATGCTTCATCCTTTTTATCGATAATCGCGTAGTACCCTGCTCTATCCTTATATCTCATCGTTCCAGGCTCATGATAATCATCAAAAATTTCCAATCCCTTCTGCACAGAGGCTTTATAGCCAAATTTAGCAAGTTCAAGCTGAACGGTTTTAAGGAATCTCTCATCAACGCCATAAAATTTTAGTGCCTCCGCACTCAATTTCGTAGATTTATCGTAATCTCCTATTAACTCGTAAACTGACGCAAGATTAGCTTTTGCCGAGATATAGTTCGGTTCGATTTCAAGGATACTCTGAAATGTTTCAATCGCTTTGTCGTACTGTTTAAGGCGCCGATAGAGACTTCCCAACGAGTCAATGATGAGGGGGGATAGAGGATCAAGTTCCTGAGCCCTCTTGGCCTCACGGAGGGCTTCTTCATGACGGCCCGTAGTGAGGAGATAATCATAGGCATAAACAGCATGAGCCAATGCATAGTTCGGATTCAAATCGAGAGCCAGCCTATATTCCTTTTCTGCACCCTCCCAATCCCAATAATAATGAACCAAAATAGTTGCTAAGGATAAATGGGCTTCAGCCAACATATCGTCTAATTCCAATGCTTTTGATACAGCTGCTTCTGCCTTTGGAAATGCTTGTTTTGGCTCCATACAATTCAGGTAAGAAAGTGAACAGTAAGCATCAGCAAGGCCTGAATAAGCCAGTGCATAGTGAGGATCCTCTTCAAGAGCCTGCCTATAAAATCTGATAGATGTGTTCAAACCTTCTCTTGTCAAACTGTGTGCACAATAGCGTCCCCTCAAATACAAATTGTACGCTTTAAGATTCTTTGTGTAATTCTTCGTAATTCTTTCCTCATCCCCTCCTAACAAACTGACTTTGAGCTTATCCACGATAGCCATGGATATCTCATCTTGGAGGATAAAGATGTCCTCTTGATCCCAATCAAATTTCTCAGACCAGATAGAGGTGCCGTCGGGAACATTTACCATTTGGACTGTAATACGGATCTTTTCCCCTGCTTGTCTCACAGTCCCTTCGAGTACATTCTCGACTCCGAGCCTCTCTGCAATTGCTGGTAAATCTAGGCCCTTTCCCTTAAACCAAAAGGAAGAAGTCCTGGCCGGAACCTTGAGTCCTTCAATGTTGCTGAGCCTGCTGATTATCTCCTCTGTCATACCGTCACAGAAATACTCCTGGTCTTTCTGCGGGCTTAAATCCTCAAAAGGGAGGATGACGATTGAAGGCTTAGAGGGACCTGATGCTGCGTCGGACCAAGGCCACCAGATGAGCACTGCTATAACTAGGAGAAAAGTTATTGCTATAGAAGGGATAAGAATTTTCTTTACGATTGATTTTCTGAAGAAAGTCTTTTTCTCTGAATGTTGTGTACTCTCCCTCCAGCGGTCCAGCTCATCTTTGTAGGCAAAGACTCTGGCGCTGGGTGATTCGTCCATACGGTGGATGGGAAGCCCGAGCTCGCGCTCCCATTTTCGACAGGTCTTCTCAGACCGCTGGAGATACGCGCAAATTTCCTTCCATGAATCGAGGATTTGTTTGCCAGGCATCAATAAAACCCCTCTGCTGTCTTTTCTCTACGACTATTCTATATGCAAAAAAAATCGCATGTCAAACATTTCGATCCGCAAAAGTGTGATCTCAGCGAATAAATGTGTTGAGAAGAAAGTCGGGTAGGTTACATATTAGAGAAAAAACTAGATCTATCGCTGGAATATTTGCTCGAGTATTCGAAATCCCATACCTGAGGATGGCTCGATCTCAAGAATTCGTCTTAAATGGAAGGCAGCTTTATCAAACTGATTATTATTGAAATACAGCACGCCCAGGTTGAAATGAACATGAATGTACTCTGGATACAATTCTAAAGCTTTCAAGAATTCAGCCTCAGCTTCTTTGTTTCTTGCCTGACAAAAATAGCCGAATCCGAGGATATTATGCGCCTCGGGAAGATCGGAATTGATGGCTAAGGCTTTTTTACACAGAGCTTTCGCCTCTGTGAACAGTTCCAATGCTCTGTCTGAAATTGTACTTTTTGTTTTCGAGGATGCTGTGTTACTTACTTCAGACTTCATCTTATATATAAGAGCCGTCGCTAAATAAAAGAAAACTCCGCAAGAGTAATCAGGACAAATTTCTAATGTCGTCCGCAATTCTGTGATTGCTTGGTCAAACTCTCCTTCGTTAAAGTAAATGCAACCCAGTTCGGCATGGGCATCTGGATAACGAGAGTCGATTTTAACTGCATGAAGAAATTTGGATTTTGCCTTCTCATTCATTCCCATATTTTTGTAACAAAGACCGAGATTATAATGGATCTCGGGTGATTTCGGCGAAAGTTTAAGCGCTTTTTTATATTCCTCTTCAGCTTTCCTATTCTCTCCTTGCTTTAGGTAAATGCTCCCCAATCTTGTCGAGATATCTATGGCGTGTGGATTCAATCGCAGCGCTTCAAGACACGCTTTAGCTGCCTGTTCATAGGCTTGTTTCTCCAGGTACAATGACGCTAGAAAACCGTGCACCTCTGCTTCCCCAAGATTCAAGTCAGCTCTTTGTTCAAAAAGAGAGACAGCCTCGTCCAGATCGCTTTCGAGGACCGGAAAACAATTTGGATGAAAAGGACGCTCTTTGTTCAAAAGAATGGTCTTTGCCGTGAAATCGTCAATAGTCAGGCAGAAGTTCTCGTTGCTCATTATTGACCCGGGTTCATTCAGATGAACCCCACCAAAGATATGGCAAAGCTCATGAAGGATTGTGTATTTTAAAGCTACGTTATCCTCTAAAAATCCCAAAAGAATATACCCTCTGTAATAATCGGATATTCCATGAACATTATTATTTATGCTTTTTCGTGGAACGATCCCCAAGATGATATCGCATTCTTCGGGGAGTACTTGCTTTCTTAAATCATTCAAGATTTCTGGCAGAAAGTTCTTTTTATTATTGAGATTCCAGTACGCTGTTTGATTGATTTTTAACTCGATGCCAACACGATCGTTTAACATTTGACTGCAACCTCTTATGAGCCGGAAGAGACCGAGCATCTCTATTTCCCAGTTATCTCGAGTTTTAAGCCCCCGTTCAACGGCAATCTTGATATTTACTGTTCTTGTGGCCTCTTGCTTGGGATAAGGAAATACGGAGTTGGCGATAAAAAATAATGCCATTAAAAGTGCGGAGCAACGTACTAGAAAGGGGCAAGTGTTTTTGGGGCGTGTTGATTCCATTTTGCTGCTCTATCAAATGAATAGGTCCATAGCTTTTCCCTGTCAATACACATTAGTTTTATGATCGGATATTCCCGCTTTTTCCCGCGCATTCCCGCTCATTCAGTAGGTTCTTCTGATCGAAAACGTTCATTATTCATAAAATATTTCTGGAATTAATCAATTGAATAAGGGCACACCTGGATTAAAATAATATGGGCGAGAGGACTTTGTTCGGACGATCTTCTTTAGTATACTGGAACATCCCATGTGCAGAGATAAAGCGAACCTAAAAGAATGCCGGAGATGAACAGAAGAATTGTAGTAGAGCAGACCTGATGCCAAACATTTACCAGAGAGTCGTCGATACGCTAACCGGAAGAAAGCCTAACCGAATTCCCTTTATTGACCGGCTTGAGCTGTGGTACACCAGCCATATCAGGGCAGGGATACTGTCCGAGGAATTCAGAAGATCAACCGACCATCTAGGCCCACAGCACCCCCGATTCTCGATATCTCAAAAAAAAGATAATCAGGAGATGAGCTTGACAGAAGTGCATCGGGCCGTCGGTATGGGACAAGAGTTGATGGTACCGGCATTCAAACGCAAGCTGTGGGGAGTTGACCTAACCATCACACTGAACGGCCAACCCTACTACCAGGAAAAGGATCCGGTTCTGGAGGATTTTCCCCGGCTTTGCGATGTGATCCCTGCCGATATGCCGGGAATCACCTGTGCTGAATTTGTCACTCCTCGAGGTAAACTGACCACCCGGAATCGGCTCCTTCCCGAGATGATCGAAGCCGGAACCATCCCTTACATGGATGAACACATCCTCAAAAGCCAGAATGATTATATGGCGTTTTCCTATATCATCGAACAATCAGAGTTTGTGCCACTGTTTCAATCGATTGAAGAAAAGCAGAGAGAAATGGGAGACATTGGCTTTGTTGTGCCCATGATGAGCCGGAGTCCCTTTCAACAGATTCTGATCAACTGTGTGGGCGAGGTGTCCCTTTTTCACGCGCTTCATGACTCGCCAGGATATGTCGAAAAGCTTCTTGCGCTTCTTGATGAACAATACATGGAAGACATCAGAAATTTAGCAGAGCTTGACTGGCCGTATGTCGAATTTGACGACAACCTCGATGGAATAATGACGAATCCCCGCCTGTTCGAAAAATACAGCCTCCCCTACTATCAGAAATACACCGATCTTCTCCACGCGCAAAGTAAAAAAGTCGGAAGTCATACCGACGGAAACATTAAGCCTCTTCTCGATTTGCTGCCGCGATCCGGCCTCGACGTCTGTGAATCATTCACTCCTTTTCCTGTGACAGAATGCACTTTTGCCGAAGCCCTGTCAGCCTGGAAAAACGAAGGGCCCATTATCTGGGGCGGCATTCCCTCCCCTCTCCTTGAAGCCAGGACTAGCGAAGAAGAATTCCGGCGATTCATTGATCATGTTTTTGAGACGATTCGCGGCCAGCCAATAATTCTCGGAGTGGGTGATATGGTCATGGGCAACAACCTCATCGATCGTGTCAGATACGTCGCGGATTGTGTGGAGAAGCATATCAATGCTTAAGAAAGAATATGCAATTTCCCCCCAAAAAAAGGGAGGCGACTAGGAATCGGATTGGAGCCAGTTCACTCCTGGCCCTCAGTGTTGTCCTTATGTCTTCAGGAGGATGGGCGTAGGAGGAAAAACCCAAGAAAAATGCGCACGCTTTTTCAGGAAGGCAAGATTATCAAACAATGGAGAAAATATTTTCTTTCTATTGAATAAATTATTTAACAGGCTAGTATAGATAGTCTAATGCTGTGTTAGAGGAGGTAGAGGTGAAAACAATACCCTTACTTTGTTCATGTGTTTGTTTAGTTCTATGTTTGGGCGTGACTTTGGCTTCAGGAACAGCCAATATCGACGGCATTTGGGATGGTTCGATCGAAATCATGGGACAAAAACTGGAGTTCGTTGCAAACTTCAAGACAGAGGGAAAAGAGGTCAAAGGGACCATGGATATACCCATGCAAGGCGTCAACGGATTGCCGCTCAAGAATGTCGTCTATGACCACCCCAATCTTTCTTTTGTTCTCGAAACTCCCCAGGCCTCAGCCAATTTTGAAGGCGTTGTCGAAGGAGATAAAATTACGGGGCATTTTGAGCAGGGCGGCATCAAGGGCACTTTCACCTTGACACGGTCGAAAGTAGAAGCGAAAAAGGAGCCGGATAAGCCAAAAAAACCTCTGCCGTATCATCTTGAGGAAATAACCTTTCACAACGGCGAGCTCAAGTTCACCGGCGAATTGTTACGGCCGAAAAAGGATGGGAAGCACCCGGCTGTGGTCATGATCACCGGGAGCGGCCCCCAAAATCGATACGAGGAGCTCTTTGGATGGAAGATTTTCCAGGATATCGCGGACCATTTTACACGTAACGGCATCGCCGTTCTTCTCTATGATGACCGCGGTATGGGCGGCTCCAGCAGCAATGTCTTCGAGTCGACAACAGCCGATTTCGCGGGAGATGTGTTAGCTGCAGTCCGATACCTCCAATCACGCAACGATATCAACCCGAAGCAGATCGGCCTCTGTGGCCATAGTGAAGGCGGAATTATCGCACCGCTGGCTGCATCACAATCGGATGACGTGGCCTTTATCATCTGCATCTCGGGAACAGGTCATACGGGTCGAGAGATCATCTTGATCCAGAGTGAATTGATTGCACGGGCCGAAGGCACACCGGAAGATGAAATTCAGAAGAGCCGTGAAGATTCACAGAAGATATACGATATGCTCGATAAAGGTGAGTCTATCGAAAACATGGAAGCTATTTTTGAAGAAATGGCCTCTGAACAATTAGAAGCGATGACTGAAGAGCAGAAAAAGGATGTTACGGATCCGGAAAAATTCCTCAAGAGTACAAAAGAAGGATTGATGAAGCAATTCGCCAGCAAATGGTTCCAGTATTTCCTCAAATATGATCCTGCCCCGACACTGAAAAAGGTCAAATGCCCGGCACTGCTTTTGTACGGTGAATTGGATCTCCAAGTACCGGCAAAGATGAGCAAGAAAGCCATGGTTGCGGCCCTCGAAGAAGGCGGGAACACGGATTTCAAGGCCAAAGTATTCCCCAAAGCCAACCATCTCTTCCAGAAAGCGACAACGGGAAGCCCCACAGAATATACCAAACTGCCTAAAGAATTCGTACCCGGATTCCTTGAGTTAATGACCGATTGGATGCGCGAGCGTGTGACTGTGGTGAAATAAAAGAAGCCTCACAGAAAAATCTAAAATTTGGCGCACGGGCCTAAACACGGGAGTCTTTTCGGTGATTGTTGACCCCAGCCTGTGAATTGAATATCATACTCCCACGGCGCAAAAACCTTTTTTGATTGTCTTTTTTATCGTTCACTTTGGCATATTCACTCTGGGACACGGAGTGTTCGTCATGGTGTTGTTCGGTAAGGGCCTTCAGAATATCTGGGGATTGCTGCCAGCCGCACTCTCTCTTTTTGTCAGCCATGGCATCTCGATGTATCACAATTTCATTCGCAATGGGGAGAACAAGAGAGTGGCCTTCCAGGACCTCTTCTTCCAGCCCTACAACCGAATCCTCATCATGCACATCACGATCATCCTCGGCGCCTCGGCCGCGCTCATTCTCAATCTGCCCGCAATAATTCTGGTTGTGCTAATTTTCCTGAAAATACTTGTCGACGTCTTATCCCACCTGAACGAGCATAAAAAATTTTCAGCGGCAGCATGAATTGGGAATGGTGAATTCACACGCGCACAATTCGGCGGACTTAAAACGGACGATCTGGAAGCTAACCCAGGGGATTCTCTTCTTTAAGCTTCCTGATTTTTCGCACAAGACGATCGCGCCACCGACAGCACTCTTTAACAGTCGTATCCCCAAGCATGTCATCGACGCCTTTGCCGATAAGCTCGATCATATCGGAATCGAAGGCTGGGGGGGTTGAGTCCAAGTCGTTCATTATGTCTTGATAGGCCTTACCGTAGCGGGTATAGTACTCGCGCACTCCACCATCGGCGTTAGTGTGATTGATGCCAAAACTGCCGAAGAGAGCCCAGCGAAGACCCAGACCATGGCTCATGAGTGCATCCACATCCTCGACGCTGGCTGCCCCCCGGGTGACGAGGTGATTCGCTTCACGAACGACAGCGGCTTGGATGCGGTTGATAAGGTACCCAGGAAGAAAGAAGTTCATGACCACAGGCTTTTGCCCGACCCGCTTCAGGAACTCGACCGTTCGGGTGACCAGAGCCGGATCTGTCTTCTCAGTGCCCATAACCTCGACAATGGGCACGATGTGAGGGGGATTAAAGGGATGGGCTGTCACACAGCGGGCCATTCCGGAAAGGCCTTCGGCGATCAGATTGACATCGATGGCCGATGTGCTGCTGGCTATTATCACGTTTGGATCAGCAATCTCATCTACCTGCACAAAAATCTCATGCTTTATCTCCAGATTTTCCGGCCCGCTCTCCTGCACATATTCAACACCGGAAAGAGCTTCTTTAAGGTCTGCATAAGATGAAACCAGGGAACGGCATCTGTCAGCTTCAACTTGCGTGATGATGCCCTCCTTGATATCTTCTTCGAGAGTGACATCAAACCACTCAAGCGCTTTTTTAGATTGATCGGGATTCTGATCGAAAACATGCGTCAAACATCCTGCCCGGGCAAAGACATACATCCATCCCCTGCCGATCACTCCTGAACCCACCACAGCACATCTCATTAGCTGCGATTCCATGTTGACCTCCTTCTTGTCTAGCAAGTCTCGCCTGCATTATATGGATAAGAACGCTCTGAAGCAATGTGCACATCACATCTGGTCAACCCTAGCACTCTTTGAAAAGGCTCGAATTCAAAGATCTTCCAGGCAGCAAGAAGAAATTGATAATACAAATCATCTCTGTCAAGCCATTCAATGGTGCCGTTTATCTGAAAGCTGATGGAGTGGAACCGTCCGGACGTGTCCTTGGTGCCGGCATAATGGAGACTTGTACAGCGAGTCTTTTTCAAGTCAACCTCTTTTTGGGGAACACCTCGTTTTACAGGACATCTCCTTTTTTCTCAAAAGCATTCTCATCCAAAATGGCTTAAAATTAAAGTCTTCCCAACAGGGCATGTTAAGGGCATTTTCTCACGGGACATTCTGGCTAACATACTGAAAAAAAATACATACCTGAGGTGTGACACAGTTTTTTGTTTTTTTCGAAGATCATAAAAATAAGCCTCATCGGTCATCATGCCCCATTTGACAAGGCTTTAAGGGAAAGCTAAACTTCTGGACTAGCCCAGCATACACTAAAGGACAAACCACTCGTGAGTGACAAACACGTCAACCGGAACAGGAGACTCCTCCTTTTCTCAGATTTGGATGGAACCCTGCTGGATCACACAACCTATAGCTTCCAATCTGCCACGCCTGCAATCCAAATTTTGCTGGAAAGGGACATTCCCCTCGTTTTCTGCACAAGCAAAACTAGGGCTGAGATCGAACCGATTCGAACGGAATTAAAAAACACGCACCCTTTTATCATTGAAAACGGCGGCGCCATCTACATCCCCATAGGATACTTTTCTCATGCATGGAATCATAGTCGAGAAGATGAGGCATACGTGATTATCGAATTGGGCACACCCTACACGCAAATCAGAGAAGTTTTAACGAAAATTCAGTCGGAAGAAGACGAGAGGCTTCGGGGCTTCGGGGATCTTACCGACAAAGAAGTCGCCCTTTTCTGTGACTTTTCTGAAGGCGAGGCCAGGCTGGCCAAACAGAGAGAATATGATGAGCCTTTCTTTATGGAAGATAAGAGTCACCTTCCAAAAATCGAGAAAATGGCTGCTCAAGCCAATCTTCAAATCACGCAGGGGGGCCGTTTTTTCCATCTGCTGGGCAAAAACGACAAGGGCAAGGCTGTTGTGCGGCTCAGAAATCTGTATGATGCCCAGAACGGCCCGTGTACCACCATAGGAATCGGAGACAGTCTCAACGACCTGACAATGCTGGAAAATGTCGATTATCCCGTCCTTGTCCAGAAGCCCGGTGGGCATTATGACGAATCCATCAACTTGAAAAATTTGATGCGAGCTCCCGGCGTAGGCCCGGCTGGATGGCGGGAGGCTGTTATGGAGCTGCTGAAAAAACTCGTGGGAGGTATCTCTTCTGATCGGGATTCTGATAAATAGGAATGAAACCGGCAGTGAATTCCTCTTTGCCGACGAAATCCGGGTGTATCCCGGCCACGGCCAGAGCACTGTCCTGAAAATAGGAAAAGACGAATTCGCCGTCTTTATGTCCCGTGAGCACAGTCCTGATCTTGCGGAGATGTCCTGTGGCTTTCTCCTTGAAGGGACCTCATTTTCGTCATCATACTCTTAAACCCAACCCAAATCCTCCTGGCCTGATTGAATCTTTAAAGGAATATTTGCATCCAAGAAGTATAATCTATCTTCTACTTTATTCTTTGTCCCACGACACAATTAACGAGAGAGGAAGGGCATTGAATCAGTTTTCTGAATCAGTTGCCTGTTGAAATTCGACTCAATCAATAGTTATACTAGCTAGAAAGGCCGAAAATTATGAAGCGCGTTTTTCTCTTTTTGATTGTCTTCATGGTCGTTTTGTCTTCGACGACGCTGAGTTACCCGAGAAAAAAGAATGATCTGCGCTTTTTCCGTGTATCCTTCCTGAACGACACTTTCGTCAACACAGACAGAAGCTTCACCCATGGGGGAAAGCTCACATTGATGTCCAACAACATTGAAGACTACAGAAAAAATCCTCTTTTAAAATGGTTTTCTTTCACAAACGGACCTGGTTCTCAGCATTGTTATTCAATGTCCATCGGCCAAAACGTGTATACACCTCACAACATCGAAACCGTTGATTTTCTTTCAGATGACCGTCCTTATGCGGGATACCTCTACTTTGGATTTGGCGTCCACAGTAGGAATGAACAGCGCCAAGACAGCTTCGAAATCGATATCGGTATCGTCGGCCGTCATTCCTTTGCCGAAGAAACGCAAAAAATCATCCATGATATCTTCAAACACGAGAAGCCGCTAGGCTGGGAGCACCAGCTCAAGGACGAGTTTGCATTCCAAACTGTCTTTGAAAGAAAAATAAAGGCATACAACAGAAGGACCGAGAGCGGCATGGGGATTGAACTGATTCCCCATTTTGGAGGAGGATTGGGGAATGTGTACATTTTTGCCAACGCCGGGTATCAAGTCCGTTTTGGCTGGAACTTGCCGGAGGATTTTGGCGTGGATATGCATCGTCCCGGAGGCGATACAAACATTGGCATTCTTCATAAAAGTCGTAAAACCAGTATCCATATCTTTGCTGCTCTGGATGGCCATGCTGTCTACAGGAACATTTTCCTCGATGGAAACACTGTTGTTAATAGTCACCGAGTTGATAAGTATCCCTTGACTGCCAATATTATGGTCGGTCTTGGTCTATGGATTAAAAAGTTTTATATCACATACAACTATGTGTACTGGACCAAGAAATTCAAAACCGAACTCGTGAACCATAAATTCGGAGTAATGAATATATCGTATACTTTCTAGAGAAAAAGGATGGCCTTCTTTTCCAGAACTTAACACAAAGCGAGCTCTCCATAGCAAACGACTTCCCCTAGAATGAATAAGAAAAAATGCTTTTGATGAGCAAATCGTCAGATTTGCCGGTCAACCCCACTCCAGCTCCCAGGTGCCAGTGAAATCCTGGCCCGAACCTTAAGTCAACAGTCGGGAAAATATAATGCCGCTGTTGGTCCCAGGTCGGGAAATTGCTGAACTCCCCCATTTTGCCATGGAACTCAATTCCGGGCTGAACACTTCTGTATTTTTTGTAATAGAACCCGATGGCATAGTTGAATTCTAGACCTTCATTCACTTCGCTGCCACTCGTCTTTTTCTCGACCATAGGATTCAAATCCAGCCTGAAATGCCCGAAATCCCGTTCGAGAATGAGCTTTATCTCCAGCTCTTCGTAGTCTTTATAACTTTTTCTGGGGATATAGTACTCCACATAGATGGCCGGGTCCATGAAAAAGCCCCCCTTTTCTCCAAATCGGTACCTGAATACAACGGCGCGGGTCCGGTAATGCCTGACGTTCGCACCTTTTGGATCCTCGAAATCAAAATAAAGTGCGACGGTCAAACGGTCAGTCACTCCATATTCAGCCTCGATCGAATGGGACCAAAGCCCCTCTTTGGAAACCTCTTTGCCGAAAAAAGAAGAGGTGAGATCGCTTTCGACAACAACGGTATTATAGAGAACGAGTTCAACCTCGTTCTGAGCTCTGGTCTTCCACCCATAGACTTTAAAAAACTGAGGGAAAGCGCTCGATACGAAAACCAGCAACACAAATGAAATACACAAAATTGATTTTTTTATCATACTGTGATTCCTCCCTTTACTACAAAAACTTAGCTCAGAGTTCGTCAATGAATTTTCAAGAACTCATGCTGTATTGACTAACTTGACGGCTTTTCCCGCTGTCATTCTGACATCTATTGGAATAGCCATCATGAATCCCTACACACGACTACAGGGAAATAATATTCAAGAGTGCCTCCAGGCCTTCCAAAATATTTCCACCGAGATCGACTCGAAGGACCCGTCTTTTTCGTTCTGCCAGGGCTTTGTAATCACCTATAGCCTGGGCTTGGATGATCGCGTCAAATGCATAATCGGTCTCTGGCACACGGATATGGGACGTTGGTTTATCCACGAGTTGGAGAAAGAGACCTTGGTTCGGGCCTCCCTTGTGGAGTTGCCCTGTGGAGTGGAGGAAACGGGGCCCAAACCCGAGAGTTGTCGCCAAACGGGTACGCTCCAGAAGAGCGGCCCTTATCCTTTGAAGGGCATCTTCCACATCCGTTGATGGAGCAAGGTATGCCTGGATTGCAATGTAATCACCGGCCCGGACCTGTCTAATCCACGCCTTAAATTCTTGAACTAAAAAATTTTGATTCACTGCCGATATTGTTTTCGATGTGTCAAAATCTTCCCCATCCAAAGAATCTGCCCCGGACACATCCACCATGACTCGGCGAGTCAAATCTTTAGAGAGCTGAACATCGGGCTGATTGAAGGGATTTATGCCCAGAACCGAGCATGCTGCGGCTATGGCGACTTCCCATCGGAAAAATTCTAGTCCCAGGTCATAATGATCTCGAAGATTGATCCAGACTGAGGGCAAATCAGAGTCTTTGACATCACGAAAAAAGACTTCAAGTTCACTATCTGTTCTCCCATCGCAAAAAAGGCCCACAAACAGCCTGTCTTCGCCATAGTTAAAAAATTGAAGCAGGGGTTCATGGACTACAGGAAGAATGCCTTTCTCCTCTTTGCCAGTGCTCTCAGCAATGAGTTGTTCGACCCAATCGGAAAAACTTGCGAGCGAAGGGGAAGTCAAAAAAGTGACTTTATTCCGGTCTCCAGCAAGTTCACCGAGCAGAGCTCCTAGCATTAAAGCGGCCGAGTCATGCGGCGAGACTCCTGCATAACAGTCCTCGACCCCCCGCAGGGCTCTTTCGAGCAGACAGCGGACATCCACACCGATGAGGGCTGCGGGCACAAGGCCGAACACAGAAAGAGCTGAGAATCGCCCTCCCACATCCGGAGGAGCTTCAAAGACAGCTCGGAATTTTCTTTCCTCGGCCAAGCGTGCTAAGGGGGACTCTGGATCGGTTATGGCCCCAAAATGCTCCCCCGGCTCAGCTTTATTCTCACACATCTCATCCCAGAAATAACGGAACAACGAAAGTGTTTCCAAAGTGGTGCCGGATTTGCTCGAGACGAGAAAAAATGTGTGGTCAAGTTCCAATCGGTCCCTCACTGTCGTGACAGTATCGGGATGGGTGCTGTCCAAAACAATCAGCTCGGGGTAACCAGGGGCGCTCCCGAAAGACCTGGCAAAAACTTCAGGTGCGAGGCTGGATCCTCCCATCCCCAGAAGTACGATATGGGATATTTTATCTGATTTTATTCCATCTGCGAACTGGATAATATCCTCGAGACTTTCGCTCATCCTCTGCGGAAGAGTCAGCCATCCCAAACGATCGGAAAGCTCAGGCACGGATTCGGCAGACCACAGGGTGTGATCTTTATCCCAAAGCCGGTTGAGGAAATGCTGCCGTCCCCAGACAGTCAAACGCGCATCCACTCGAGCTTTGTATTGCCCGAAATCAAAGGAAATGCGAGATTTCAGATTAGTCATTCCTCATCGCTTTCGATGTCTGACAAAGGGGCTCCTTCATCCATTTTTCTCTAAATCCTTCTCAGCTTTCACAATCCCCAAATGGATTCCTGACATCAAAATTTATAGCACAGCCGATACGCCTTGTCTAACATAAAAGACCAGCGCAGAGGCTTCTCCTTAATTGGAGCCCCTATAAATGGTGCCAGGCACCTTTTTTTTATATGGGGAAAAAAGGTGCCTGGCACCTTTTTTGATGCTTGAAATTTGTGGGCAAATCTGACAGGATAATAAACTAAAACGCAACATGAAAAAAGCGAATTCGCGAAATAAAGTCTCGCCCAAAGAAACCAAGGTCGGGCTTAGCCGGGAATTAGGCCTCTTCTCGGTGACCATGATCGGCGTGGGGGCCATGATCGGAGCAGGGATATTTGTCCTGACCGGCATCGCAGCCGGTGTTGCCGGGCCAGCGTTAATGCTGGCCTTCCTGCTCAACGGTATTGTTGCCCTCTTTACCGCCTCTGCCTATGCCGAGTTGGGCGGTTCCATCCCGGAAGCTGGAGGCGGTTACCTGTGGGTCAAGACAAGCCTTCCCCAACCATCGGGATTTCTCTCGGGATGGATGTCCTGGATGGCCCATTCGGTGGCATGCGCTCTCTATGCTGTCGGATTCGGGGCCTATTTCGGCGAGGTTTTCCACGAATTCGGATCGCATTTCGCCATTTCACCGGGAATCCTAAAAAAAATCCTCGCTGTTTTGATCGTCATTATCTTCACTTTTATCAACTACCGTGGGGCCAAAGAAACGGGGAAGGCCGGAAATATCGCGACTATGCTGAAGATCGTGATCCTCCTTATTTTCGTTGGTCTGGGGGCTTTGCTCATCTCCGGGGATACCGAAAGACTCACGCACTTCACCCCCTTCATGGCCAAAGGATTTCTCGGCATTTTAACCGCCATGGGTCTCACTTACATCGCCTTCGAAGGATACGAGATCATCGCCCAGAGCGGTGAAGAGGTGAGGGATCCAGAAAAGAATATTCCCAAGGCCATCTTTCTGTCTCTGGTCATCGTGGTGCCCATCTACATACTGGTTGCTTTCGTCGCCCTCGGTGTTGTGGATCCGGGGAACATGACAGCCTGGGATTTTCTGGCAACAAAGAAGGAAGTGGCCATGGTGGAGGCAGCCCGCAACATCAATGTTTGGGGAAGTATCATCCTTCTCATAGGAGGAATTCTCTCCACCATATCAGCCCTTAACGCGACCATTTACAGCTCATCGCGCGTCGGCTTTGCCATGGGAAGGGATCACAATCTACCGCCCATATTCGGACGCATTCATTCCAAATTCAAAACACCGGATGGCTCCCTTTTTGTCTCGTCCGCACTCATCCTGGGCATGGTTTTGCTCCTCCCCATCGAAGATATTGCCTCCAGCGCCGATATCATGTTTCTGTTTCTCTTCATATTCGTCAACGTGGCGTTGATCCACATCCGGCGCAGGACACCGCAGCTTCTCAAAGGCTACAAGTCGCCGCTCTTCCCCCTTTTTCCCGTTATCGGCATTATCACCCAGAGCGTGCTCATCATCGTCATGTTTGTCTATAGCCCAAGATCCTTTTTTCTCAGTTTGCTCTGGATAGGAGGGGGGCTCTCTATTTATTACGGCTATGCCAAACACAGGGAAAAGGCCGAAGTGGGACCAAGGATCATAGTCGAAGAAAAGGATCTTGCCCACAAAGACTACAAAATTGTGCTCGGTATCGATAAAAAAGAAGAGATCCTTCCCTTGATGAATGTGGCCATGCCGATTGCACAGGAAAGCGACGGTGAGATTTTTGTCACCAATGTCATTCCTCTTCCCCCTCAAACACCTCTGAATGTCGGAAAACGTTTTATCGAAGAACGAAAAGGATTGCTCAAAGCCGCAGATGAACTGGGAGAAAAGATGGGCATTCCCGTAAGTTTCAACATCCGAGTCGCCCACGTCGTCTATCACGGCTTGATGGATAGTGTCATCGAAAACAGGGGAAATGCTCTCATCGTGGGCAGCGGTGAGGTCAAGACACGCGGAAAAATCCTGGGCAGTGTTCTCGCTCCCTTGCTTCAGGAGGCACCCTGTGATGTGGGCGTGATGAAGATCAAAGAGTGCGGCGCCACGTTCAAAAAGATTCTTCTTCCCACAGCAGGAGGGCCAAACGCCAAACTGGCCCTTGAATGGGGGTCGTGGATCGCCCGGCAACATAAAGGGAAGCTTACACTGCTTTCCATTGTCAGCGATGAACACAAGATCAAGCGGGGCCAGAGCTGTCTTTTCGAAACACGAAAAGCCGCCAAACACGATGAGGAGATGATTGAAGGAAAGGTGGCTTACGGAGACGATGTGCTCAAAGTCATACTCAGAGAGAGCAAGGGTTATGATCTTGTCCTCATCGGCGCATCTCGAGCAGGATTGTGGCAGAGAATCCGTTTCGGGACCATCCCGGAAAAACTGACCCGGAAATCACCGATACCCGTCCTTGTGGTGAGGAAACATGAAGGAATCATCCTCAACTGGTTGAGGCGGTTTCTCGCGGGATAATCACAAATTTATTCCCGGATTAGATATTCGACGATTTTCTTTTCTCAAATATCGCTACACAACTTTGGTCTTGCCCAGCAGAAAACCCACAATACATCCGATGATAAACATCCCGGCGATCAAAACGATACCGGACATCTGCAGTGTCCAGAAGAATACATGCACTTTGACGACTTCGGTGTTCTGGGTGATAAAGATGACCGCTAATACAATCAGCATGAGAGCGATGATGAGTTTTGGTTTCATAATGTCCTCCTTCTAGCTATCCAAACATGACTTGGGTTGATTCACATTAATTCCACTCTATTCATAAACGCATCTCTGGTCAACACACATCTGCTACTAAAAAAAAGATTCATCACAAAAACCTTTCATTTGAAGCAATTCCTCAATTGTTCACATCGAATATATGGACAAACTAATCCCCAATATATATGATAAATAGTCCAAAAAAGGGAATGAACTGCTATCGTGACTTAAAAAAGTGAAAAAGGAGACATGCCGTGGATTCTCTGCTTTTAGCAAAAATTCAGTTCGGATTCACAGCCGGGTTTCACTTTCTATTCCCTCCGACAACTTTTGGTCTCACACTCATAATCTTGATCTTTGAATCGCTCTACCTCAAATCCAAAGATGATCTCTACAAGAAAATATCGAGCTTTTTGGTGAAAATCCTGGCAGTGGTGTTCGTCATGGGTGTGGCCACCGGGATTGTTCTGGAATTTGCCTTCGGCAACAACTGGGCCGAGTACTCAAGGATGGTCGGCGATATCTTCGGCGCCCCTTTGGCTGCCGAGGGTGTTTTTGCCTTTTTCCTGGAGTCGGTCTTCCTGGGAATTTTACTGTTCGGACGGTCCAAAGTTTCGAGGAAAGCCTACTGGTGGTCGGCTTTCCTGGTCTTTTTTGGCTCCCATCTCTCCGGAGTGTGGATCATTATTGCCAATTCCTGGATGCAGACACCGGCTGGCTACAAGATCGAAGGAGGCCGGGCCCTGCTCACTAGCTTTTTTCAGGCCGCATTCAATCCCTCCACGATCCCTCGATATCTCCATACGGTTGCCGGGGGCTGGATTACCGGATCTCTCGTAGCTGCTGCCATTGCTGCCTGGTATCTTCTTAAAAAGCGCCACCTCGAGTTTGCCAAGCCTCTCTTAAGGGTATCTTTAGCCGTGTTTATCGTGGTATCAATTTTGCAGCTTGGTCTCGGGCACTACCACTCTGTCCAAGTGGCTGAAACGCAACCAGAGAAAATGGCCGCTTTCGAAGCTCTGTGGGAAACCGAAGACGGCGCACCCATGGCTATATTCGGCATCCCGGACGAAGTCAACCAAAAAACCCATGCCTATGTGGGAATTCCCAAATTCCTTAGTTTTCTTATTCATTTCGATCCAAATGCAAGAGTCCTGGGGCTCAATGAGTTCCCCGCCGATGAAAAGCCGCGTGTCCTCATTCCCTTTGCTTCCTACCACCTCATGATCTTGTTCGGATTGGTATTCATCCTGGTTTCCCTTATTGCGATCGTTCTTTTCATGAAGAAACGTATTTACGAAACCAAATGGTACCTCAAGTTACTTCTCCTGCTCATCCCCCTTCCCTACCTGGCCAACGAGATGGGATGGGTGGCGGCAGAAGTGGGAAGACAACCCTGGGCCGTCTACAAGGTATTGAGAACAGCCGATGCCGTGTCCCTTACAGTCCCCGCCGGGAATATTCTCTTTTCGCTCATTCTGTTCGTGGTTGTCTATGCGCTTATAGGTGTTGTGGGCATTTCTATTCTATTGCGGCTCATCCGGATAGGACCGGAAGAAACCGTGTCTGAGGGATATTAAAGGAGATAGGTCATGGAAACATGGGATACTCTGCGCTATATATGGTTTGTCCTCATCGGAGTTTTGCTGCTCGGATATTCAATCTTGGACGGGTTTGATCTGGGAATCGGCACTCTCTTTCGAGTGCTCGGGAAAAAAAAGGAAGAGAGAGAGGCCATGGTCAAATCCATCGGCCCGGTTTGGGATGGCAACGAAGTCTGGCTCCTCACCGGAGGCGGAGCGCTTTTTGCCGCCTTTCCCCATGCCTATGCCACTGTCTTCAGCGGATTCTATCTGGCTTTGATGGTTGTGCTCTTTTCCTTGATATTCAGGGCTGTCTCCTTGGAATTTCGCGCCCAAGACACCAAGAGAAAAGGCTTCTGGGAAGGGGCCTTTATCGTGGGAAGCTTTCTTCCTGTACTGCTCTTCGGGGTAGCCCTGGGAAATGTTGTGGTTGGGGTTCCGCTTGATACTACCATGAATTATACCGGAACCTTTTTCACGCTTCTGAGGCCTTTTCCTCTGGTCCTTGGATTGCTCGGGTTCATGGCTTTTCTGATGCAGGGGAGCACTTATGCGGCCACCAAAGTTGAAGGATCCGTTCAGGAAAGAGCCCGAAAAACGGCAAAGCTCATCTGGAATGGATATACACTTTTTCTTATTCTGGCTTTTGCGGTAACTCTCATCTACATCCCGGAAGCAATCACAAAAATCCCAGCCTGGATTTTTGCAGCACTAACCATATGTTCCCTGGTCGTCCTTCGCCACTCCTTGAACAAAGCTAAAGATGGGCTCGCTTTTATGATGTCCTCTCTGGCATTCATTGGGCTCTGGGGCATAATTGGAGCCATTCACTTCCCGAATCTGGTTAAAGCCAACAACGACCCTGCGTTTAGCTTGACGATCTACAACGCCTCCTCTTCAGAGCTGACACTCAAGGTGATGCTCGTTATCGCCCTGATCGGCATGCCTATCGTCATCGGTTACACTATCTATCTCTACAAAATCTTCAAAGGAAAAATTCAGATCGAATCGTCGTCTTGAGATCTTCGCCGGACACATACTCCATGGTGATAAAGCCAGTTCCTCGACGATTTCATACCGGAGTGATAAAACGGCTCTCTTGTGAGTTTCTCGATAGGCATCGAGAGAGTCTCTGTGGCACTTCCATCCAGGAAATCCATATCCAAAGGATAGGCACAATCTTTGCATTCAGTCTCCAGACCATGTCCTTCGAGGATGAAACCACAATGTTTCCAGTACTGTCTCGTGGGGGCTTCCACTTTTTAAATCATAAGCCATCACGGTAATGGCACGAATACCGTACAAAAGATCATCTTCATTTTTCCCGTCTTCAAGCCATTTTCTTATGGTTATACGGATATAATCTGTTGTGAACGATACGTCTTTTATATTCTGGCTCAAACCTGCGAAGTAACGCTCAATTTCTCTTTTTCCCTTCAATATCACGTCCGAATCTGTAACAATTTCCGGATTATGTTCAAATTCCGCGGCTAATCCTGAAAAATTATTGCTATTAAAAAACTCACCTAATCGCAGGTCTCGCTTCCTAAAAATATCTCTCAGTTCAGCATCCGTATATTTTTTCACCCTCGCCTCTGTCTTCAAATATTCATAGCCGGTCCCATAGAATTTCTGGAAAGATGTTGCGGCTTGTTCTTTAGAGACATCCCCCTGTGAGCAAACCACAAAAACAAGAAATACGATGAGTAAAGTGACAATACTTTTAAGCTTCATAATACCCTCCCTTTTGAGTTTTAAATGTGTTGTACTTAATTCTGTCATGCTTTTTATTGCAAAAAGATGACAGTAAATTACTTTGAGGAGCATGATTAGCAATTCCTCCCCTTCCGCTTCAATGAGGTTCTAATTACCGAATTCTCATATTTTGAGCTAATATTAGGCTTATTTCCAAGCTATTTCGCTCAATTCGCGAATTATGATAGTAAACATATCACAAATTCCCGTATTTTCTCAATTTTTCTTCAAATTTTTGTTTTTCTATCTTCAAGATCTTTTGAAAGCGAGCCTCATCTCGCAGACTTTCATAGCAAGTATTGCTCTCCAAAAGTGGGTAGGGGTAATAATCCATGCTGAACTCCCTAAATCCCACCTTTATCCCTTTCTCAATATTTTGTATTGCTTCAGCTTTCATCCCCAGGAGACCATAAATACTCGTAATATGGACCACAATTGAAGGGACATTCTCTGGAATTGTACCAAGAGATTTGAGTTTTTCACCTTTAGCGGCAAAGAGCCAGGCTCTGTAAAGATCTAGCTCAGTTTTATCATGATAATATTTTTTCGCGAGCTGAATATGAGCCTCTGCCTCATCCAATCTCTTCATCATGATCATTTGGACAGCATAGTTGAAATGGAGAGCAGAACTCGGTTTTATTTCCAGTGCTTTTTTCAAGCGAAATACCGCTTCTTCAAATTTTCCTGTAAATGTATAACATCGCGCCCGAACAATTTGCCTGTCCGAAAAATCTTGGGGTATGGGATTAATCTCAAAAGCCTTTTCATAATATTTGATGGCCTGTTCGTAGAGACCGATACTCCTGAGAAACGATCCGACCTGATGATTGACCTCAGCGTTATTCGGATCGATCTGAAAGGCTCTCCGAAAATATGTATAGGCACTATCGAGATCTTCTTTTGTGAAGTGAAACCAGCCTAGTCCGATATTTACCTCGGGCAGGTCTTGATCCAATTCGTAGGCCTTTCTATAGTACTTGTACATCAAATCCAGATCTTCTTCGTCCTTATTCTCCATGTACCAATCATAGTGAACCATGCCCAGACGCCAGTAGGCGAGAGCAAAATTTGGATCAATGCTTATGGCTCCCAGATAGTTTCTCACACAATCCTGAAATTCTTTCTTTTCTTTTGTTTCGTAATAGCGGACTTCAAAATAACGGCCGTATTGATAGAATTCATTTGCTTTAATATCGGCAGAATCACGCTTTTTGATTACCCCGAACCTCTCCTCTACGAGTTGAAGACCGAGTGCCTTCGCGATAGATCTGGATATCTCGTCCTGAATCTCCAATTCCCCCACGCGTTTTCTTTGAAAACTATCTGTCCACACAACTGAACCATCCTGCACGCTGCTCAGTTGTGATGTGATACGGAGGTCATCTTTTTCCATCAGCAAAGTGCCATCGAGAACATTAGTCACATTCAGTTCCCTCCCAATTTCTTGAACGCTCTTATTCGTATTCCGGTAAGTGAGAACTGTGGTTAAGGGAATCATTCGCAATTCAGGGAATTTATGGAGATTTCTGATGATGGACTCGGTCATGCCAATACAGAATGGCTCTTGATCGCTGTCAGGGCTAAGATCTTTAAAAATGAGCACGGCGACTGAATTTTTCCACTTTATGCCCGATGAAGATATTCCCTCCACTGGCTCCTTTTTGATAGCTTGATCATAGATAAGAATGGCAGCAACTATGATGAGGATAAGTCCTATAAGAATTCCAGGCCAGCTCATAAATTTCGTTCCAATTTTTTTTGTGATCGAACTCGGCATATCTTTTTTGGATATGGTGGTTTCTGTGGTAGGAAGCTCCTGTTCAATGGCCGTGAGTGCTGCGCAGAGTTCATCTGCGGACTGATACCTCTTATTTGGATCTTTGCCCATGCATTTCAAAATCAACTGATTGAGGTCTTCTGGTAAAAGGGCATTGAGTTCTTTGGGATTGCGTGGAAGTTCCGTTTTATGCTTTACAGCGATACTCAGGGTTGTCTCTCCATCAAAGGGAACTTGTCCTGTGACCATCTCGAACATAATGATTCCCAGGGAATAAATATCTGACCGTTGGTCTGCTTTTTTTCCCTCAACCTGCTCTGGAGATAGATATTGTGGTGTTCCAATCATGATGTTGGAATCTGTGATACCTTTTACTTCCTGTGATAGAGCAATCCCAAAATCCATTATTTTTGTATTGCCCTCCCTATCAATCATTATGTTATGAGGTTTTAAATCGCGGTGGACAATCCCCAACTGGTGCGCCTCTATCAATCCGTGGCATATCTGTTTAGATATCGACAGAGCTTTTCTTATGGTAAGTGGTCCCATCCGCCGTATGGATTTTTTCAAGTCTTCACCCGAGACATACTCCATGGTGATGTATCGTTTATCTCCGTCTCTCCCAATGTCGAACATTCTACAGACGTTTTTGTGCGAAATTTTTCGGGCCATCTTTAGCTCATTCCGGAAGCGCTCAATGATCTTATTATTCGAGGCGATTTCAGGGCGGACGAGCTTGAGGGCAATCTTCTCATTGATTTCCCGATCCAACACCTTGTAAACGTTCCCCATGCCGCCTTTACCGATCTCCTCAATGATCTCATATCTATTGGATAAAAGGCTGCCGGTCTTCAGGATAAAGAAAGGGGTTTCGATGGTCTCTGTGAGCGCCTCAACTGTTTCTGCTGATAGGGATAGAGAAGTGGCACAATTGCCGCAGAATTTGGTGTTATCCGGATTCTCGAAATGACACTTCGGGCATTTCAACATTTTTGGATGTCCCTCGTTGCCTCAGCGTCTATAAAATATATAAAATGAAAAAATTAGTCAAGTTATAAATAACAAATGAATTAGCTGTCTGGTCATCGCACTTCAGAATTGACTTCAACCCATAGAATATTTATTATTACTATCAATGGGAACTAAAAACGAACCGATTCAGTGCACCAAATGCTTCACCATTAATCCGGAAGACAGTGAATACTGCACACGATGCGGCACGCCGTTAGAAGAAAAGGATGAGACGATCTCCTATTCCCCAGACTATGACATCTCCAAGCGGGATGCTCCACGCTTTAATCCGGGAGACAATTTCGGGCATCGTTTCAGAATTATCGAGGAGATCGGGCGGGGTGGAATGGGCCGCGTCTATAAAGCCAAAGATCATCAACTTAGCATTACCGTTGCACTCAAAGTCATCCGCCCAAAATTTTCTTCGGATAAGCTTTTTATCAAGCGCCTCATTAAAGAGACTCTCATAGCCCGATCCATTTCGCATGAAAATGTGATCCGTATCCATGATATCGGGGAGATCGAAAACATCAAATACATCTCCATGGACTATATCTCTGGAGAAAACCTGAAGGAATTGATGCGGACCTCGGGAAAGCTAACCATTGAGACCGCCGTAAAAATTTCCAAACATATCTGTGAATCCCTCAAAGCAGCCCACAAAAAGGGAATCATCCATCGGGATCTCAAGCCACAGAATATCATGGTCGATAAAAATGGAATCGCCTATACAATGGATTTCGGCCTGGCCAGAGCTGTTAAATCCCGAGATAGAATGATACCTGGTGCCATATATGGAACTCCTCAATACACTTCACCAGAACAAGCTAGGGGTGACGAGGCTGACGAGAGATCAGACATTTATTCGCTCGGAACAATCATGCATGAGATGCTGACCGGGGAGCCCCTTGTTAAAGGAAAGACCAAGGAGGAATGTCTAAAAAGTCATATCAAAGACATCCCCATCCCTTCCTCCAAAATCAATCCACGAATCCCCCAAAGTCTGGATAGCATCATTTTGAAGTGTTTGGAAAAAGAACGGAACAAGAGATACCAGAATATCGACGAAGTTCTCAAAGATTTGAACTCATACGTAAGGATTGCGGATCCTGCCTCTGTATTGAGCAAAAGGCGCAAGTGGACGATGACAACGGCAGTAGCCGTATTCGTCGTTCTGATTGGTCTTTTTGTGGCAATCAAACTCGGCTGGTTCCGGTCACCCCCCACACTTTCCGAGGAGAAAAGAATTTCCATTGCGGTCATGTATTTCGAAAATAACACCGGAGTCGAGCAACTGGACTACTATCGGACCACCGTTGCCTCACTCATAACCTATGACCTCTTACAGTCGAAGTACATCCGGCCTATCACGGCTGACAGGCTGCTCGAAATCCATGAAAATTTGGGATTGGATATTCATACGGCATACTCCAGAGACGACCTCGAAAAAATTGCGGCCATGGCTGGAATCGATCACATTATGCTGGGCAATATCTACAAAATTGGAGAAAACTTCCGGATTAATACTCGGATACATGATGTGAAGACCTGGGATCTTATCGGGACACCGATGATCGAGGGGAGCAACATCACATCCCTTGTCGATAATCTGGCCATGAGAATCAAATCTGTCTTTCATCTTTCCAAGAATGCCATTGCCGTGGATATCGATGAAAACATCGCGAAAATAACGACGGAATCTACGGAAGCTTTGAATCATTATTTTGAAGGTATTAAATTGTACACCGAGAACAAACTCGAACAAAGCAACGAAGTCCTGGAAAAAGCGGTTAAGTTGGATCCCGAATTCGCGATGGCCTATAAGCAGATGTCCGTTAATTACTCTTATATTGGCAATTCTCAACAGACCCGGCAATATCTCGAAACGGCGTTAACCCTTTTGGATAGGGTCTCTCTCAGAGAAAAATACCTAATTCGCGGCTACAATGCCATAGTTATGAAAAACTCCCCTCAGGAGGCCATAGAAAATTTTCAGGAGCTACTCACCCTCTATCCTGATGATGTGGATGGTCTCGTCCATTTGGGATCTGTGTACAGAAATACAGAAGAGTGGGATTTGGCCCTCGAACAGTTTGAAAAAGTCCTCAGAATTGACAATCAACACGCTATCGCGAACCAAAACTTATGCTTTTTTTACAAAGCGAAGGGCTTATATGACAAGGCTATCGACCTGTTGAATAAAAGGAAAGCATTCTTCCCAAACGAAAGTGAAATCCATAGGGAACTCAGCCTTATTTATATCATACAGCATAAAAGTGAATTGGCAATTGAGCATGCTGAACAAGCCTTATCCTTTGACTGTACTAACAGCCTGAACATCTTGAATATGGGGACAATTCTCCTCCTGACAGGAGATTTGGACGAAGCTCAGTCATATGGCCAGCTACTTCTCACCAAGGATTCTCAGGAAGATACAAAGATCGACGGCGCGGTTTTTCAGTTTTATACACATTTGCTGCAAGGGGCTTACAGGCAATGTCAAGCTAATGTCCAGGAAATTTTCCAGCTCATTCAAACCTCGAACGGGGAGACAAGCGAAATTTTCACTCTGCTCATCAAAGCCTACCTGGACCTCCGAATGAATCAAATATCCAATGCCCTGACAGCAGCCAATTCAGCTGAAGAAAAAGCCAAGAAAAATGAAGCCGCTCCCCGGGCTAAAGCCCGGGGTTTCGGCCCTCTGGCATAATCTGGCTATGGAGCCTTAAGATGCTTGCGAATGTACTTCTTCACAATTTCTTCGTCCACCTGCCCTACCG